>LSQX01197039.1_pt1 | contig 18908 bp, 12 predicted proteins | sample 654561 | NCBI WGS metagenome assembly LSQX01 (sample SAMN04489861, study PRJNA283612) | anaerobic digester metagenome | isolation source: 4 biogas reactors fed with cattle manure at either 37C or 55C with and... | place: Denmark: Kongens Lyngby | collected 2014
AAAATAAGCGAAATAGAAAAGGAAAGAAAAGAGGGAGAAAACGATTTTTTAACCAAGAGATTTACAATCAAAGATTTGTTAACGAAAGAACTTTTGCTTGGATAGACAGTTTTAGGACGTTATTAGTCAGATTTGACACTTTGGACAATTCCTGGTTGAATTGGCATTATTTGGCTTTTGCTCTTATCTTGCTAAAAGTTTAAATGAGTTCACCATCATAAAAATCAAACGCGATGAATTTTATCATCTATTACGATAGTTGGATTCATCGATAATAAATGCTCTATAAAAGTATTTTCACTTTTTGGAGAAATTAATATCGAATCGGAATCTGAATAAATAATATTCATTCGATTTAGCGATGCTGCAGGTGCCGCTAAAATTGAATTTGATTTTCTGATTTCTTTAATTTGCTTGACAGGAATTTTTTCATGAATTAAAAAACCTGCAGAAACTGTAAGAATCTCATCTTGAATTGTATATTTAATAGATTGAATAATAAATATCACAAACAACAACGGAATCAATAAAAACAACAATGCTATAAAAGAAAATCCTTCAACAAACAATTCATAGCCGATAAAGCCAAAAATTAAAAGAAATACGATGCGAATAAACCAATCGACTCGAGAATAATAAACTGTTTTTTTCATGCTTCCACACGTTATAAAATCAAAAACCTCTAATTTTTCAGAGGTTTTTGGTTGCATTCTATCCCAAATAGGTCATCAAAATTTTACTTCTTGAAGTGTGTTTTAATCTTCGGATTGCTTTTTCTTTAATTTGTCTGACGCGTTCGCGGGTCAAATCAAACGTAGCTCCGATTTCTTCTAAGGTCATCGGATGTTGGCCACCAAGTCCGAAATACAATCTGATGACATCCCCTTCTCTCGGCGTAAGTGTATCCAAAGCGCGTTCTATTTCAGTTCGCAATGAATCATGAATTAGAGATTTGTCGGGATTCGGACTTTCACCGCTTCTCAACACATCGTAAAGGTTGCTGTCTTCTCCTTCAACCAGAGGTGCATCCATCGAAACGTGACGCCCGGAGTTTTTGAGCGATTCTTTAACATCGCTGATGGTCATATCCAATTCTTTGGCGATTTCTTCGGGTGAAGGCGGACGCTCATTGGCTTGTTCTAAATAAGCGTACATTTTATTGATTTTGTTAATGCTGCCAATTTTGTTTAAAGGCAATCTCACAATACGAGATTGTTCTGCCAAGGCTTGCAAAATCGATTGTCTGATCCACCAAACGGCGTAAGAAATAAATTTAAATCCGCGGGTCTCGTCAAAACGTTGGGCAGCTTTGATCAATCCCAAATTTCCTTCATTAATCAAATCCGGCAATGTAAGCCCTTGATTTTGATATTGTTTTGCTACAGAAACCACAAAACGCAAATTGGCTTTTGTAAGTTTTTCCAAAGCGCGTTTGTCTCCTGCTTTAATGCGTTGCGCCAATTCGACTTCTTCATCTGCAGTGATTAAATCAACTTTCCCGATTTCCTGAAGGTATTTGTCTAAAGATGCAGTTTCTCGGTTGGTAACCTGTTTTGTAATTTTAAGTTGTCTCATGAATAAAATTCCTCTCGTTTATGTGTTTTTGGATTCTCCCAGTGTACTAGGTTATACGTAAAAAAGTGAAAAAGGTTACAAACGAACTGAAAAAATTTATTTATAGCCCACACGCTATTTTCTGCAGGTGCAACTCATTAAAAAACAGGAAGTTGAATTAAAAATCAGTTCTAAGAGATTTAGATTTTTATAATCGAAATAAAAAACCTTCGTGAAAACGAAGGCTTTTATCAAATTTTAAAGAAGTGTTTAAAATATTATTTTCGTCCGCGGTGGCGGTTATCTCTTCCCCCACTTCTATTATCATTTCGATCGTTGCGATCGTTTCTGTCGTTTCTAGGCGGACGCGGCTGATATCCTTCCGGTTTTGGCAAAAGTACTTTGCGCGAAATACGCTCTTTTTTGGTTCGAGGATCGATGCCCATATATTTGATGTCAAAAACATCGCCTAATTTCACTACATCTTCAACACTTTCTGTACGTTCCCACGCCAATTCACTTATATGTAGTAAATTTTCATTTCCGGGAGCTTCTAAATATTCGACAACAACTCCAAAATCAAGCATCTTCACTACTCTTACTTCATAGACACTGCCTACTTCGGGTTTGAACACCAAAGATTCTACAGCTCGCAACACCTCATCGATTCCCGCTTGATCGGTTCCCAGAATTTCAATAATTCCTTTGCCTTCTTCCTCATTTACTACAATGGTGGTTTTGGTTCTTTTTTGAAGCTCTTGAATAATTTTTCCGCCGGGTCCAATAAAAGCACCAATCAAATCTTCAGGAATGCTGGTGTAAACAATCTTAGGAGCATGCGGTTTTACATTTTCACGTGGTTGTGAAATTGTTTCTTCTATTTTATCTAAAATATGAAATCTTCCGTCTCTGGCTTGTTTTAATGCCTGCACAAGAATGTCGTAGGACAAACCTTTCACCTTAATATCCATTTGGCAAGCTGTAATTCCATCACGAGTTCCCGTAACTTTAAAATCCATATCTCCGAGATGATCTTCATCGCCCAAAATGTCAGAAAGCACGGCATGTCTACCTGTTTTAGCATCCGATATGAGGCCCATTGCAATTCCTGAAACCGGTTTAATTAGTTGAATCCCGGCGTCCATAAGCGCCATAGTTCCGCTGCAAACGGTTGCCATTGATGAAGAACCATTTGATTCTAAAATTTCTGTAACAATACGAACCGTGTAAGGACAATCCTCAGGAATCATGCGTTTTAATGCACGTTGCGCTAAGTTTCCGTGTCCTATTTCACGTCGTGAAGTTCCGCGAATGGGTCTTGCTTCTCCGGTAGAAAAAGGCGGAAAATTATAGTGCAGATAAAATGTTTCTTCACCTTCATAAGAAGGCATATCGATTACGTTTGCTTCGCGTGAAGTTCCCAAAGTTACTGTTGCCAAAGCTTGCGTTTCTCCACGCGTAAAAATTGCAGAACCGTGGGTTGAAGGCAAGTAATCGATTTCACACCAAATCGGACGAATTTCGGAAGTTTTACGACCATCCAGACGCAAACCTTCATTTAAGGTTAAATCGCGAATGGCTTCTTTTTCTGAACTGTTGAAATACTTCTTTATCATTCCGTTGTATTCCTCCAACTCTTCTTCAGAAAATGTACCCAGCAATTCTTCTTGTATCGCAGAAAATGCTTCTCTTCTATCGTGTTTGGTGCTTGCTGATTTTGCAATATCATAGACTCTGTTATATACAAAATCGTGAATTCTTTTCTCTAATTCTTCATTTTTTGGTTCTGCATCATATTCTCTGGTCGGTTTTCTTCCCACCGCATCAACCAGGCGAAGTTGCGCTTGAATTTGAAGTTTAATATGTTCATGAGCAAATTTGATGGCTTCGACCATTTCTTCTTCAGAGATTTCATCCATTTCTCCTTCAACCATCATCACAGAATCTTCAGAAGCACCGATTACCATATCAAGGTCGCTTTCTTTGAGTTGTGAATGTGAAGGATTTACAACAAACTCGCCATTAATTCTGCCGACTCGCACCTCTGAAGTTGGACATTCAATCGGAATATCAGAAAGTTGGATTGCTGTGGATGCAGCAAGACCGGCCAATGAATCCGGCATGACTTCTTCGTCATGACTCATCAATTGAATCATAATTTGAGTTTCTGCATGATAGTCTGAAGGGAATAAAGGGCGAAGCACTCTATCCACAATTCTCATGGTCAGGACTTCTCCGTCACTGGGTCTTGCTTCTCTTTTAAAGAAACCTCCGGGATAACGTCCGGCAGCGGCAAATTTTTCTCTGTAATCAACGGTTAGAGGTAGGAAATCCACATCACTTTGTTCGTAATTGGATACGACTGTACAAAGCAACATGGCTTTTCCGCAACGTACAACTACGGATCCGTGTGCTTGTTTTGCAAGCTTTCCTGTTTCAATGGTAATTTTTCTTCCATCACCGTGGTCTATGACCTCACTGTAAACTTTTGGTATCATTGTGTTTTTCATTGTTCCTTTATAAAAAAAGGAGGTTAATAAATTGACCTCAATCGGTCTTAATTAGTCGTGGTGTTGTGTGTATGTGTGGATGACCAATGAAAAACTTATGGAAGAACGTGCTTTCTTATAAAAAAATCTTTTAAAAAAAGCGAAGACTTCTAAAAATCTCCGCTTTGTAAATTTTATTTTCTCAATCCTAATTCTTTGACGATTGCACGATATCTCATAATATCTTTTTTCATCAAGTAATCTAATAGAGATCGTCTTTTACCTACTAAACGAACAAGCGAACGTTCTGTGTTAAAATCTTTTTGATTTCTCTTAAGGTGTTCTGTCAAATGTTGGATTCGATAGGTAAACAATGCTATCTGACCTTCTGCGGAACCTGTGTTTTTTTTGGATTTTCCGTGTTTTTCAAAAATCCCTTCTTTTACTTCTTTTGATAAATACATGCCAATATTATTAAAATGATTTTTATGTATTGATTACCGCTTTGATAATCAAGTCGGCAAAATTACTAAAACTTATTTGTTATTCGCTATTTTAATTAAAAATATTTTTAAGCTTCCAGTATTTTCTTTCGCATCGGACGATTTAAAACCAAATCCAGATATTGATTGATTTTCTTTTTTAAATCTTTACGATGGGTAATAAAATCCAGAAATCCTTTTTCCAGCAAAAACTCGGAAGTTTGGAATCCTTCGGGCAATTCTTTTCCGGTTGTATCTCGTACTACACGCGGTCCTGCAAATCCAATCAGCGCACCCGGTTCGGCTATGTTGATATCACCAACCATTGCAAAAGAAGCGGTCGTACCTCCGGTAGTCGGATCGGTACAAAGTGAAATATAAGGAATTCCCGCATCACTCAATTGTGCTAATTTTACACTGGTTTTTGCCAACTGCATCAGGGAAAGTGCGGCTTCCATCATTCGGGCGCCTCCACTTTTAGAAATTATCAATAAAGGTATTTTTTTCTTTAATGCATAGTCTGCAGCTCTGGCAATTTTTTCACCAACCACACCACCCATAGATCCCCCGATAAAAGCAAAATCCATACAGGCAATAACGATGTCCTCTCCCATCGATTTGCCTACGCCAACTCGAATCGCATCTTTCAGTCCCGTTTTTTCGGTGGCTTCTTTTAATCGATCGGTGTATTTCTTTTTATCTACGAACTCTAAGGTATCTTTGGAAGTTAAGTTTTTATCTAATTCTTTAAAATTATTATCATCAAAAAGAATTTCAAAATACTCTTTACTCCCAATGCGCACGTGGTAATCATCTTCCGGGCTGACGTAAAAATTTTCTGCCAATTCTTCACTGTCGACAATTTTTCCCGTCGGAGATTTGTACCACAATCCTTTTGGCACATCTTTTTTCTGTTCTGTTGGAGTTTGTATTCCTTTTTTTGTTCTTTTAAACCAAGGGATCATAGGCATAGGGGATTGATTTATGATGTTAATGATTTAATTAACCCAGTGTATTGACGTTGTTCAAATCTCTGAATGCTTCTTCAAGTCGCGCTCTGAATGTTCGCTCTCCTTCCCGGAGCCATACACGAGGATCGTAATATTTTTTATTTGGTAAATCTGCTCCTTCCGGATTTCCTATTTGCGTTTTTATATATGCTTCGTTTTTAAGAATATAGTCGCGGATTCCTTCGGTAAAAGCAAATTGCAAATCGGTGTCAATATTCATTTTTACAACACCGTAACTGATGGCTTCCCGGATTTCTTCAACCGAAGAACCACTTCCTCCGTGAAAGACAAAATCAATAGGATTATGTGCTGTGTTAAACTTTTTTTGTACATATTCCTGCGAATTTTTTAAAATAATCGGGGTAAGCTTTACATTTCCGGGCTTATAAACACCGTGAACATTTCCAAAGGCAGCAGCAATGGTAAATTGATCGCTTACCTTCATCAATTCTTCATACGCATAAGCTACTTCTTCGGGTTGCGTATAAAGTCTGGACGAATCGACGTCAGTATTGTCTACACCGTCTTCTTCACCCCCGGTGATTCCCAATTCAATTTCCAAAGTCATTCCCATTTTGGACATGCGCTCCAGGTATTTTTTAGAAATCTCTATATTATGTTCTACTGTTTCTTCTGAAAGATCAAGCATGTGTGAACTGTACAAGGGTTTTCCGGTTTCTTTGTAAAATTTTTCTCCAGCATCTAACAAACCATCAATCCACGGCAGAAGTTTCTTTGCACAGTGGTCGGTATGTAAAATAACAGTAGCGCCATAAGCCTCTGCCAATTCATGAATGTGCTTTGCTCCTGCAATTCCGCCGGCAATGGCCGCTTTTTGGTCTTGGTTGGACAAGCCTTTTCCGGCGTTAAATTGTGCACCTCCATTCGAAAACTGAATAATAACAGGCGAGTTTAAAGCCGCAGCCGTTTCCATTACAGTATTGATAGAACTTGAACCTACAACATTGACCGCAGGCATAGCAAATCCTTTTTCTTTGGCCAACTGATGAATTTTTTGTACTTCTCTTCCTGTTGCTACACCAGGTTTAATTCCGTGACTCATAAATAATGATATAAATTATTGATTTAAATTTAAAAAATTTATGTTATAACCGTAACGGCTTCTTCAAAACAACTTTTAAAGTTAGCAAAATTACGAAAATTTAATTGGTTTTAGAAAGGATAGTTTATTCCGATGTTGTACACGGCATGTTTAAAATTATATTCTTTAAACCATCGCTCTCCTTCGGGTCTTGCAGGATTGTGTGTTTTAAATCCGATATCAAACCGCAAAACAAAAAATCCCCAATCATATCTGAGTCCAAAGCCGGTTGCCACAGCCATTTCTTTAAAATCTTCTAATGTATTAAAAATGGCAGCTTCTTCGGTAATGTTGTTTTCCACATCCCAGATATTTCCGCTGTCAATAAATAGCGCTCCTTTAAAGGAACCCAAAACGGTAAACCTGTATTCTAAATTTAAAGCAACTTTGAAGTTTGCTTCATTAAATTCATCTTTGTCCGCACTGCTTCCCGGTCCTAAATCAAAAGCGCGCCAGCCTCTGTTGTCATTTACGCCTCCGCCGAAATAACTGCGTGTAAACGGAATGCTGTTACTGTTGCCATAAGGAATTGCCAAACCTGTAAATCCGCGAAATGCAAGAATATTGTTTTCATCAATTTCCCAATGTTTGATCAACTCGACTTCTCCTTTAATATATTGAGAATACGCAACATTGAATATTTCATAATTCCCATTGGAAGACCTTGAAGTTCCTGTCAGACTTGCCAGTCCTGTCAGTGCGTTTCCGGCAGTTTCCAGCTTTACACGCGTATGCGTAAAACTATTGTCTTTAATATTTCTTCGTGTGTCCTTGACAAAGGTTATATTCGAAGCGAAAATCAGGTTGTTTTCTGTCAGTCTCTTTTTTCGTTCATATATATTGTCTATTGCCTGCACCGGATTGCCGCCGTCCCAATACGGATTGATTGTTCCGTCGCGTACATCGTCCATAAAACCTTCTGCTCCTTCGGGAATTGTTAAATGAAGAAACCGATTGTCGTCAATCGTATAATAATCCGGATTTACAGAACCTTGATTGGTGAGCTCCGTTTGTCTTGCGATAATATTTAGCTGATTGTAGCTGTTTCGATAAACATTAAAATAGTTTTCTCGATTCAAATTACGCACGTACTGAAGATTGAGCAAATCGACATAATAATTTACCGTTCGCGAAGGTTTCCAACTGTATGTCAAAATTCCATTCAATGTTCTCCGGTCCAGTCCAATATTGTTTTGTGCACTCATTCCTATTGAAAAGGAAGTATTGGGAGACATGTATTTCGGAATCCAACGTTGGGTGTTAAAAGGCAACAAAATTCGTGGAAAAGTCAACTTTGCATCGGCTCCCAGTTCAGAAATATTGAAAAAATTATCACTGCGATGGGCAGCATCTTTAGAAGAACCAAAACTTCCTCTTCCGGTTAACTGCAAAATTTCAGCTCCTCTAAAAACATTTTTAAACATCATATTCCCACTAAAACTAATCCCGAAATCCTGAATGGTAGATGTAAACGAGTCGAAATCGGCTCCGAGGGTAAACAAATCTTGAGGGGTTAAAAGAATTGTGGCATCCAACAAATGACCGATAGTATCGCCTTCTTTTTCCGTATAAACAATATTGGGATATTTAAAAATTCGCAAATCGTTAATTTGTCTGTAAGTCAACGAAAGATCGATGTCTTTGTACAAATCTCCGGGCGCTATGGAAATTGCATCTATTAATGCTTTGGGGCGATAGCGCATTTTTTTATAGCTAAAAATATCATATCCTTGATACCTGACAGAATCTTGAAATTGCATGTTTTGAGTACTTGCCGTATAATCGGTTACAATTCTTACTTTGTCAATTTTATAGGCTTGAAAAGGTACTGTATATGTTGAATCTGAAGTAGTAATTTTTCGATTTGGAATGATAAGGCTAATGTTGGCTTTGTGATTGGTGTTAACCGTATCTGCTTCAAAAAGTACATAATCCTCATCAAAATGATACAACCCTGAATTTCGCAATAAAATCGTCAATCGGTCACGTTCATTTACAAAATCGGCAGCATTGTATTGTTTTTTTGGTTTAATAAAACTGCGATGCAAGTTTTCTTGAAAAATGGAATCAACTACCGGAGATTCAATGTTATGATGAATGGTATCACCAATTATATAGGGCTTGTTGGTAATGACGTTAAAAGCAAGTTTGGCTCTTTTTTCTTTATTTTTATGCGGAATAACTTTGTGTGAAACTTCGTTGTTAAAATAGCCGTAACTTGCATACCAACGCTGCAATCTCTCTTTGGAACGCATTGTTTTAAGATCAGAAATAATCACCGGCTCATCTCCGGATTTCATCAACCACCTGTTAAATCCGGAATAAATGCTGTCCATTCCGTCCACTTGCTTTTTTGATAAAAATCGCACCAAGCGTTCTTCTCTATTCGGTTTTTTATGCAACCAGTTTTCAAAAGTTTGTTCCGGATTTAAATCGGCCATATTATATACATGAAGGCCGAAGGGAATTCCGACAAAAGGAATGGAAGGATTTGGTTTTTGTGAAAGTTGACTGTACACACCGGCGTCGGTAATTTTCACACTGTCGACATAGATAATATTTTCGGTAAGGAGGTATTGCTCCTCGGGAACATGTTTCACTGCATTACAAGATAAAAACAAGCTTATAAATGCAGAAATAAATGATATTTTTGTGAAGGTGTACTTCAAGTGCGCCTTAGTTTATTTAGCCTTCAAAAATAAGACATTTTGATTAGTAAGCGTCAAACAAAGTTAATAACAAGTTTAAACAAGAAAAAGTATCGGGATGCCCATAATCTGTTGGTGGCGGAAAGTCCGAAAGTCATTCGGGAACTAATTTCCGAAGGATTAGAATTGGTGGAACTTTATACTACAGATTCGGCAAATTGGAGTTCTATTCCTCACACCGTGATTACTGAATCCGATTTAAAAAAAATAAGTACTTTAAAAACTCCTGACAATGCACTTGCAGTTTTTAAAAAGCCCATAGTTCCTCCAATTTCAGAAACAGGTTTGACTCTTGCTCTAGACGGTATACGAGACCCCGGAAATTTAGGCACGCTAATCCGTTTGTGCGATTGGTTTGGGGTGGCAGATTTGGTTTGTTCACAGGATACGGTAGATTGTTACAATCCTAAAGTAGTTCAAGCCAGTATGGGTTCCATCGCTCGGGTTTCTATTCACTATCTCGATTTGAAAGTTTATCTTCACGAATCCACGCGATCGATTTTTGGAGGGTTTATGGACGGAACCTCTATTTATCAAATAAATTTACCGGAGGATGGCATTCTCGTTTTAGGGAATGAAGCCAACGGCATTTGTCCCGAAATTGAAAAGTTAATTACCCAGCGCATTGCTATTCCTCAATACGGCGAAACCAAACGTACTGAAAGCCTGAATGTTGCCACTGCAGGCGCGATTTTATTAAATGAATTTCGCAGAAATTACCGTTGAAGAAACGTTTTTTACTGAAAAGTAAAGTTTATAAAAACCGCGTGTGTTGCTAAGTTTTCAATATTTGAAGTCCAAGGACTATTGATGTCATTATCCGGCACCAATTCGTTGGTCATTGCAAAAACCCCGCGAATTGAAGGTGTAAACTTGAAATAAAACGGATAAAAATCAATTCCGAAACCGATTTCATAAAACATCGGGTTGCTCTTCATTCTAAAATTTCCCTGACGGTTATCATCGGGATTGTTTTCGTTACTTGATAAGTTAAAAGCAGTTGAAATTCCGGCTACGACAAAGGGCTTGAAATTGTTCAATCTATTGGTGGAAACTTTCAGCAACAAGGGAATGTGTATGTATGTGGATTTAACTTCTCTAAAATAATCTTTAGCTTCGACAAAACCGGGGAACGTCAAATTACGCTGTGTAAAATAGAGTCCCGGCTCCAGTCTGAGGTTAATGTTATTATTGATGCGTAAATCACCGACCAATCCGACGTTAAAACCAATACTTTCTTTTACTAAAATATCGGTATTGTGATCTTCTTGCTGATTGATGTAATCAAAATTAAAATCGTAAAAATTAAAGCCCAAGAAATATCCCCAACTAAGAGGCTTCATATCAAAGTTCTCCATATTGGTCAATCGTTCACGAGTAAAAAAACTTTGTTGTGCAGAAACATTGCCTGCAAAAAGTATAAATGTGAGTACCACAAAAAGTTTCTTCATAAAAAAATATTATTTGCTCGCTGTATAAATTGTTGCCACACCCAAAGTTTGCGGATGATTTTTCACTTCTTTAAACCCAATATTTCTCAATATATTGTTTAATTTCTCACCAAAAGGAAATTGTGAAGCGCTTTCGCTAAGATATTTATAAGCCACTTTGTCTTTTGAAAATAAGCGCCCAATCAACGGAAGAATATTTTTTGTGTATAAATTATAACCCTGTTTAAAAGGGAATTTTGTAGGTACCGAAGTCTCTAAAATTACAAAAATCCCGTCCTTTTTCAAGACTCTGTGTATCTCTGAAAGTCCTTTTTCCAAATTCTCGAAATTTCTAATCCCAAACGAAACGGTAATTGCATCAAAACTATTGTCTTCAAAAGGAAGTTTCTCTGAATCGCCTTTTACAAATTCCAACATGGATTCATACGGTTTTCCTTTTATTTTTTTACGTGCAACCGTCAACATTCCCTCAGACAAATCAAGACCGATTATTTTGGCAGAAGTCGCTTTCTGAGCAAATTGAATTGCCAAATCTCCGGTTCCGGTTGCAATATCCAGAATGGAAACGGGCTTAGTGTCTAGAACTTTTTTAATGACTTTTTTTCTCCAACGAATGTCCGAACCTAAGGATATCACACGATTTAAACCATCATAATTGGTGGCTATCGTATCGAACATCTGCTCCACCTGCTCTTTTTTTCCGCCGGAAGCATCTTTGTAAGGGGTTACTTTTTTTTCCTTTGTCATAACGCGCAAAAGTAAACAAATACAATGAATTTTATTTGCTTTATAAATTGCCTTAATTGAATTATTAACGATTCATGAAAATTCATATAAAAAAATCTTGGCACGTTGCTTGTTTTAAAAACTATACAAAGCTTGATTGGACAGGTTGCCATTCAAACTAAAGTTTCGAACCTCTAAATTTATTATTATGAAAGGGACAGTTTTAATTTTCGGCATCTTGCTTCTTGGATTTACGACTTCTGTTTTTGCAAGTGGTAAAAATGTGACAAGCAACAGAGGATATAATGGCAATGCTTTTATTTTTGTTGAAGGGAATGTGGAATTCTCTGTTTTTCCCGACGGTCAATTTGATTTTATGTATGTCGGTCCTCAAAAAGCAACAGGGTTTACCATCAGCACCCCTAATGTAAACATCAGCTATAATGCAGGTTATAATTATGACGCATACGTTCAATACGACGATTATGGCGCGGTAATTCAAGTTGAAAATGTGCCTGTATTTTATGATTATTACGGCAGAATTATTCGGGCCGGAAATGTAAAAATCAGTTATAACAACGGTAGGTTAATTAGAATTGGCGGATTGCACATTCATTATAATCCATACGGCGAATTTGTTTATCACACCGGATTTATCAATCGTTTTAATCCTTATTATGTCTATCGTCCGTGGCATGTTTATTATGTTCGTCCTCTATATCATCACGTGATTGTTTATAATTTTCCTTACAGAAGGTATTACAATCCGAGACGCTACAGTTTTCAAGATCACATTGTATTTTATAAAAACAGAAACAACAATTCCTACACAAACGGTCGGAGAGATTTTCATCGTCCGGGAAGCCGAATTCATTATCCTGACGGACGCATAGTTCGCAATACAAATTTTAATCCCAACCGATCCGGCACTCTGGCAACCACAGGAAGAAATAATAACGATGCAATGACCAATAGCAGAACTCATAACACAACAAGAAATACAACTTCAACTGTACAAAATACTTCTGCTACTAACACGCGTTCAAATGTTGTAACGCAAACAAACAGACAAAACAACAATGACAATCGGGTGAGTCAACCGCGAAATGTCACAGCTGCACCTGTCAGAACCACCACGCGGATAAACAATCACAGTGTGCCTGTACGAAGCAACACTACGCAAATTCAGACTCAAAGAAACAGAAATTCGACTCCTGCAGTAAGAAGTACGCCTACGGTAAAAAACAACACACTATCGCGAACAACACGAAATACTGCAATTCAGCAAAATCGTACAAATTCACGAGGCAGTGCTCCAAACACCTCAAGAAACAGTTCGAGTTCGAGAGCCGTGATTTCAAATTCTCGAGGATGAGAAATTAAAAATGATTAGAAAATTTTTTCAAAGAGCCTCATTTTTATCAGAAATTGAGGCTTTTTTAGTAATTTAATCAAATACTGATTCATATCATTCCCGACGTATTTTATTCGGTTTACCTTTAATCCTTATTTTTATAATTTATGATTGCACAAGAATTATTGCAACCCACGAGCATCGCTGTAATCGGCGCTTCCAACGACCTCAAAAAACCAGGAGGAAATATGCTCCGCAACATTATTTCAGGAAATTATAAAGGGAAACTTTACGCAGTGAATCCGAATGAAGACAAGATTCAAGGAATTCAAAGTTTTGCTTCTGTTTCATTACTTCCCCAAGTGGATCTGGCAATCCTTGCCATTCCGGCAAAACATTGTGTCAACGCAGTGGAAATTCTTACCAAAACCAAAAACACCAAAGGTTTTATCATTATTTCCGCCGGATTTGGTGAAACGGAACAACAGGGAAAAGAATGGGAATCACAGATAGCAAAAATGGTAAATGAAGTAAACGGAACTTTAATCGGACCCAACTGTATCGGCGTAATTACCGAACATTACAAAGGTGTTTTTACCGCTCCGATACCTCCGTTTAATTCAAAAGGATGCGATTTAATATCGAGTTCGGGTGCTACCGCTGTTTTTATTATGGAAGCCGGAATGCCTTTGGGAATCAGTTTTGCAAATGTTTTTTCGGTGGGAAATGAAGCGCAAACCACTGTGGAAGACATCTTAGAACACATGGATGCTTCTTTTAATCCCGAAACTGATTCTTTGATTAAATTGCTTTATCTGGAAAGTATTTCAGATCCGAAACGGTTTTTAAAACATACGCGTTCGCTAATTAATAAAGGCGCAAAAATCGCTGCCATCAAAGCCGGAAGTACCGATGCAGGGAGTCGTGCAGCAACCTCTCACACAGGTGCCATCGCCAACAGTGATATGACGGTACGCGCACTGTTTAACAAGGCCGGAATTGTATATTGCAACAGTCGAGAACAATTATTGAGCGTAGCCTCAATTTTCAACTACAAAAAACTTCAAGGAAAAAATATCGCCATCATCACCCATGCCGGCGGTTCTGCAGTCATGCTTGCCGATGCTTTATCAAAAGGGGGATTAAAAATTCCGGAAATAAAAGGTGCCGATGCTGAAAAACTTAAAAGTTTCCTCTATCCCGGTTCATCTGTTTCCAATCCGATTGATTTTTTGGCGACCGGAACCGCAGAACAACTCGGAATTATTATCGATTATTGCGAACACAAATTTGATAACATCGATGCGATGATTGTCGTTTTTGGGAGTGCCGGACTTTTTAACGTACAGAATGTTTACAACGTGCTGAGTGTTAAATTGGAAATATGCAAAAAACCTATTTTTCCGGTACTTCCTTCATTAATCAACGCAGAAAAAGAAATCCAAAACTTTTTAAAAAAAGGGCATATTCATTTCCCGGATGAGGTGGTTTTAGGAAAATCGCTTTCTCAAGTGTTTAACACCCCTGAACCTGCTTCCGAAAACTTTGAAATGCCCGATATTGATACTGTTAGCATCCGAAAATGTATAGACCGGGCAACCGACGGTTATTTATCTGCCGAAGAAACTCAGCTTTTGTTAGACGCAGCCGGAATTCCACGAGTTCCGGAAATTATCAGTTCTAATAAAGTCGATTTTCTAAAAGCAATTGAAACCGCCGATTTTCCTTTAGTAATGAAGACAGTTGGCGTACTCCACAAATCGGATGCATCCGGAGTGGTCTTAAACGTTATAAACCAAGAGGAAGCAGCGATCATTTTTGAGCAGCTTATGGCTATTCCCGCTGCCACTGCGGTGATGGCTCAACCGCAATTATCGGGAATCGAATTGTTTGTTGGCGTTGTCAAAGAAGTCGGTTTCGGGCATGTGATTCTCTGCGGATTGGGAGGAATTTTTATTGAAGTTTTAAAAGATGTTTCTTCCGGATTGCATCCCTTGTCAAAAGATGAAATCAAGAAAATGATTCAATCGCTCCGAGGTTATCCCATTCTCAAAGGCATTCGCGGAAAAGAAGGAACCGATGAAGAATTGTTTATCGATAGTGTACAGCGACTTTCGGCTTTGGTTCAAGCAGCCCCGGAAATTGCCGAAATGGACATCAATCCGTTAATCGGAACGCCGAAAAATATTTATTCCGTAGATTGCAGAATCCGAATTGAGAAGTAATCTAGAAATCAGTTTTTCTTGCTTTAAAGAGATTCTTCTGTTTCATAACTATAAGACTAATATAAAAAAGAATTTTAAAAGTTAATCATTTGTTAAAGTGCTTGGTTAATACAATAACCTTAAACCTTTGATTCCACTACTGAAATCATCGATTTTATAAGATTAACTCGAAGATAACAAAAACTATCTTGTTGTTTTAGTATTTTTTTAAGTATATATTTAGGGAAAAATATAAACTATCCGTCAAAATTAATTCTTATGAAAACACTAATATTTTTAAAATTAAAAGTTTTAAAGATGCTTTTTGTAATGATTATGGTCTCTTTTGCGGGATTTTCCCAAGAGCCGGTTGCTATAATTTGGGATAAAGCCGTTGGTTGTCAAGAATCCGATTTAGAATTAGTGTTCCATTTTAATGTAGAAGACGATGGACTATGTATAAAGGTATGTGAAAATAGTACAGTTACTTATGAATTGTTAGGAGGGAATCCTTTTCATTGGTCTCAAGTGGATTTTACCGCTTCCGGTGGGACAATCACGAACTCAACCAATACCCAAGTAACAGTAAATTGGGGTTCAGCCGGATGGGGGAGTCTCTTCGTTTCCATTCAGATGCTAAATGGAGACATGTTTGAAAAACAAATTTGTATTGAAAAAACACCAGCTCCCGAAGTGTATTTTAATATTGCTCCTTTTTTGAATGATCCAAGTAATTATAATCCCGGCATAATTACGGTTTGTAAAAACGAAATCATATTTTTTCAGAATTATTCTCATCCCAATGGAGGTTCTGCTCTCATATCACACCATTGGACTGTTAATGGTCCGAGTGGCACTGATTATTTAATGGATTTTGAGCCTTCATATGTATTTACGGAATCGGGAGTTTATGAAGTTACCCTGACCGTAACAAATGAGTGCAATTGTTCTAGTAGTAGAAGGATTTTGTTTAAAGTTCTTGATGAAGGGTTGATAATAGAATGTAATAGTGTAGTCTGTGAAAATACTATCGAGACTTATACAATTAAACCTGTCTATGGTGATATTGAGTATTATTTAGATTGTGAAGAATATAATTGGATTGTAGAAGGTGGTACAATCATTTCTCAATATGGAGCTTCTGTGGATGTTAAATGGGACAATGTAGATGGAAATGGTTTTGGTTACCTTACATTTATACCTGAAAGCTGTAATGCTAATTGTATGCAACCGGTAACTATTAAAGTGCCGGTAATTCGAGATAACATCGACATCCAAGGTCCTGAAGAGATATGTGAGGGACAACAAGTCCGCTATGCAATACCCCGATGGCCTACAACAGAAGTAGAATGGAGTGTTCAAGGCCCCAATGCACAATTACACCTCAGCGATCAAAAAAATGAAATTATTTTCAGCGCTGATGCTGCCGGAACTTATTATCTTACAGCCAATTACACCAACACCCTATTGGGTTGCGGGGGTACGGCAATCAAGGAAATAAAAGTTATTCCAATTGTAACAATTAAGGGGGAACCTTATCTCTGTGTTGGAGACGACAGTTATTATGGTTTAAGCAATAGTGGTTATGCCGATTGGACGCTAAACGGTCCGGAAGGGTATGTCCAGACTTACAGTGGCACCTCGTTCCATGCTAATTTTCCATATCCTGGCGGATACACTATCTCAGTAGATGGAAGTTTTTGTATAGACGAAGCGTTTTTGGTGCATGTGGACAATATCCCACCTGTTCCTGACGGCATACAAGGACCCGATGAAATATGTCCGGGGACGCCCACAATATTTAAAATCCCCAATTCAAATTCCGATGTTACGGCTCACTGGCAAGTAGATAATGGACAGATTATCAACGGAAACCCGGGAAATGAAGTAACCGTAGTGTTCGATCCTAACTCCAATGGTCCATTTAAGATTCGTGCACGTAACCAAATAAGAAACTGTACTTCGGAATGGGTCGAAAAAACATTGACTGAAATTATTGTTGATTTTGAAATAACAGGTGATTCTACTGTTTGTTCAAGTACTTATAGTACTTATAGCGTGGATGAAACCCGGGGAGACAAATATATTTGGCACATCAATCCGGATTATCTTGGAAGTGTGATAGACCAAGAACATAGCGATGAAGTGGAAATATTGTGGAATAATGTTCCTGTTCCCACCGTGGCTACGCTTACGGCAGAAGTGGAAATATGCGGGCAGACTTATTTTGAGACGTTCCAGGTTACTGTTCAAATGGCACCAGATGTTACAATCACCGCTCCTGATACTATTTGTCGGGATCAACAGGTATCCTTTGGTCTTAATGTTCCGGGAGGTTTGACCTCTTGGTCTTCAATATTGTGGGAGTTTGGCGACGGACATACGGCTGTTAACACTACAAATCCGACCCATTCCTATAAAACTTTAGCTACGGGCCAGCTCAACTATATTGCCACGGTAAAAATAGTGGAACCAAATGGCTGTCCCGGAATCTCTACCGCAAGTTTTTCAATTACCGTATTGCCTGCTCCGGTTGCCGCTATCATTCCCGGGGGGGTTGAGGTGTTTTGTCAGGGTGATCCAATCAACCCTCAATATATGTTGGTAATCGATACCAATTATCCTACAAGTACATCCATTGATTGGTACCACGATGGAAACTTAATGTCCAATCCGCCATATCAGGGAGGAGCATTTACTCCCACTCAGCTCGGAAGCTATTACGCCATTGTACATGGAACCTTTTGCAGCACAAAAACCAATACCATTTATATAGATGAGGTGAATTGCGATCCTCTTCCTCCAGACTTAGATTGCTTCATTAGTGGGCAAAGTCCAATCTTGAATTCTCAAATTGTCGGCTGCGGATTGGTTAATGTCACCGCAACAATTATAGGAAACCCCATAAGTTACCATTGGACTGCCATTGGCGGTACTATAATAAGCCAAACGAATACTAGCGCAACTATCCAGTATCATAGCCCGGGAACCAAGATGATTCATTACGACGCTATATATAATGGAGTAGATATCAACAACGATCCCTGCGAAAGCACACTGAGGGGCAGCACAAATGAAATCATTCCTTATATAGCCGATATTAAGTATAGTGTGGCTTGTAGCAGTACGCCGGGGCATTACGACCTGACTCTTTACGATGCTTCTACATTTGTTTCCGGGTTTCCCGTTCAAAACTTGGAATTCTTTTTAAACGGAAACACCTTGGGAACAGGAAATAACGGACAAGTTACCGTACCTGTATTGCCCGGGCAGCATACAATTTCACTTGAAATTTCTTCTCCCGGAGAATTTCCGTGTGTTGCTTCCTTGCCTATTGACTTGACACCTTTACCCACGGCTGTTATTAATGCACCCTTGGAAGGCTGTCCCGGAAAACCGATACAGTTTACCGCCACCGTAAACGATCCCGACTTGACCTATTTATGGGATTTTGATGATCAGGCTAAAAACTCTCTGCCGGATCCCATAAGAGTATTTAATACGGGAAGTTATAATGTCTCTTTGACCGTTACCAACCGTTACGGTTGCTCAGTTACGGTTTATCATCAAATAAATATTAAACAAAGCAATATGGATGGCGAAATTATGACCACCCCTGCAACGGCTTGTATTGGACAAACGATTTTGCTTGAGTATTATGGAAATCCGGGAACAACCCCGCCCGATATTTACCATTGGACCTTTAATGGCAACACGACAACCACTACTTCATCCACTTTTACGGCAACGCAGTCCGGGGAGTATGTAGTTGACGGGGAAACTCTGGGCGGGTTCTACGAAAAACGCATTGCATCCATCCACATCGCC
>LSQX01348874.1_pt2 | contig 18907 bp, 18 predicted proteins | sample 654561 | NCBI WGS metagenome assembly LSQX01 (sample SAMN04489861, study PRJNA283612) | anaerobic digester metagenome | isolation source: 4 biogas reactors fed with cattle manure at either 37C or 55C with and... | place: Denmark: Kongens Lyngby | collected 2014
TGAAAAGAAAGTATATATACCTCAGGCATTATTTGACGATCCAGAGATTTTAAAACGAATAGAAAATCATCCTATGGCACTGTGGAAAACCAGGAGATAATTCAAAATTTTTATATGCATATAATTGGGAATTTAAGAAGGAAAATAAATAGGTTCTTAGGGAAAATGAAAAATCATTGACTTGTACAAAAATATAGTTATAAGAAAATTAGCAAATATAAATTTGTGGAGGACAAACACTATGCTTGAAAAAATGGGCGAGTTCTTTGACAAACGGCTGGAAGAATACGAAGAACATCAATTGAATTGTAATAGAATCAGCACGTGAATTTTATAAATACACAGCTAAGTGTCTTCCTATGCATTCCGGTTGTCGAGTTATTGATCTTGGCTGCGGAACAGAATTGGAGTTAGACGAATACTTTCCCTTGAACCCGTCAGCAAAGGTTACCGGAATTGATTTGGCTTCCGGTATGCTTAACAGACTGCGGGAAAAGCACAGCGATAAGAAATTGACTCTGATTCTTGGTTCATACTTTGATGTTCCCTTTGGAATTGAACAATTTGATGCGGCTGTTTCAGTAGAATCGCTGCATCATTTCACAGCGGATGAAAAGAGACCTCTATATCAAAAGTTACAGAAATCATTAAAGACTGATGGGTTTTTTATTCTTACGGATTACTTTTTCCTATCTGATGAGGAAGAGGTATTTCACAGAGAAGAACTGCTTTGCCTGAAGGCAGAACAAGATATTAAAGACAATGAGCTCTATCATTTTAATGAACCGGTATCCTGAATTCTGTTAAACGCTTCTCTAAACATAGTAATATGAGCTTCTTCACGGTTTAGTAAAAAGTCGATTATTTCCCTTACGCCTTTATCGTTGATTTGCCTATACAGATATTCGAAAAAACTTTTGCTCTCTGCTCTGCTGCGATATTGGACAATATGTCGGCTGCAAGGTCACCCGTCGCATTTACATAGGCAGCAGTCCATAAATAGCCTGATGCATTGCTTAACATAGGGGTAAGTCCTGTTAATACGTGTGCTTCTATATTACCAATTGTTGCATTCTTTGCATCGGGTACATGACCGTTAAGCATATTCGGCGAGTTGAAGAAAACTGGTGTTGCAATCTTCTTCTCTACGCACATTATTTCCGATATAGAAAAATGTGCGGATGATATTGTGTATATATCAGGAGGGAATATCATTGCTGCAATGCCAAAACCCGATTTTGTGACACAATTTTCAATGACAGGTGAAAATCTTGAGCAGACTTTTTTAAGACTGGAAAGAGGTGAGCTAAAATGATTAATTTATTAAGAAAAGAAATGAAGCTCAGTGCATCTGTGCTTTCCTATCTGTTTATTGCCTTTGGACTTATGTTTTTTCTTCCCGGTTATCCGATACTCTGTGGGGTGTTTTTTGTTACCCTTGGCATATTCTATAGTTTTCAAAATTCACGGGAAACGAACGATATTATTTATTCAATTTTACTTCCCATTGCAAAAAAAGATGTGGTAAAAGCTAAATTTCTGTTCTCATGTTTTATTGAATTGTGCAGCTTTGCTCTTATGGTCGCTGTAACCATACTGCGAATGACAATTCTTTCGGAATCATCCCTTTACAGAAATAATGCTTTGATGAATGCAACCCCATTTGCTCTCGGTATGGCCCTTGTGATATTTGGCCTGTTTAATTTTATATTCATCGGAGGCTTTTTTAAGACAGCGTATAAATTTGGGAAGCCTTTCATAATATACATTATAGCCGCCTTCCTTACCATCGGAATTGGAGAGACACTGCATCATTTTCCCGGACTTATGATGTTGAACGCATTTGGTTTTGAACATATAATACTGCAGCTGGGCTTATTGGGCATAGGTGTGCTGTGCTATGTTCTGATGACATTGCTTTCGTACAGGAATGCCTGTGAACGTTTTGAAAAAATTGATTTGTAAAGGAGTTTTATGCCATGCTGAAAGATAATTTGATTATGCTTCGCAATATGCACGGTTATTCTCAGGAAGAAATTGCGGAGAAAATAGGTATTTCCCGTCAGGCTTATGGTAAGTGGGAAAGCGGAGCTACCATTCCGGATATTGAAAAATGCAGCTGTCTTGCGAAGGTGTATGGCGTTACTATTGACAGCTTAGTTAAAACAGAAACGGCAGATGGTATCGGTATGATTCCCCCCGCACCGAAGGGAAAAAATATTTGGGGCTCTGTTACAATCAACGAGCGGGGGCAGATTGTCATTCCGAAAGCCGCAAGGGATAAGTTTGGGCTTACCGGTGGGCAGCGTCTGATTGTGCTAAGTGATGAAGAAGGTATTGCTCTTATACCCGCAGAAATATTTGAGTCCAAAATGAAGGCCATATTGAAGTTTGGATCTATGAAGAGGGATGAAGAATAACCTGCCAAATACTCTGTACGGCATATCAATACAAGGAAATTCGGGCATTCAATTCAGCGGATTGGCTGTCTGAAAACAGTTGATAGAAAAAATTTCTTGATTGGCGTATTTTTTTAAAATAGATATTGACATACGTCAAAATGAGAGTATAATATACAAGTTTGGTCCTCTTTATCTAAATGTGGATGTTGCGCGTACTACTGTTCAGGGCATTTACGCTGAAGCCAGAAAAAAGATAGCCGAGTCTTTGGTAAACGGCAAGGTACTCTTAATAGAAGGCGGGGAATACAGGCTGTGTGAAGGGTTTGGAAAAGGATGCGGACGAGGTTGTCGTTTGATATAGACTGTATTAAAATAACAATCTGAAAAAGGAGCTGAGACTATGAGTGAAAATTGCAACAAAAGCTGCAGCAGTTGATCGGAGAACTGCGCAGAAAGAGAGGAAAAGAAAAATGATTTTTCCGATTGTTCCTTCTATATCAAAAGGCAACACCACCGGAGAAACTTTTTTTTTCACCAACAACGGCGAGGGTGATCTCGTGGTTATGGATATAGAGGTTTTTACCCGTCGAGAAAAATGCTGAAGCTACGGGAAGAACTGCTGGCAGTTGAGGAAGAACGCTTGGCTGGCCGTGTCGGAGTTACACCGGATGAATTGGACAGCTAACTCGAAAGTATTATTGACGAGGTGGAACATGTAAAAGGAGAAAAAGTATTTCCGACAGTGCCCGTCAATTCCCATTTCTTAAATTGATGATTAACAATATTTCATCAGCTTTATCTTTAGCAGTGACGAATATGTAAATGTTTCTTATAATTTATAGGGGGGTGTCTTCTTATATGAAAATAAGGAAAGTATTAGAAAATAAGAAAGCATATATAGACTTGCTTTTATTGGCTGATGAGCAAGAAAGCATGATAGACAAGTACCTTGAACGTGGTGAAATGTTTGTTCTGGACGATGACGGAGTTAAAGCTGAATGTGTGGTTACAAAAGAGGGAGACGGTATTTATGAAATTAAGAACATTGCGGTTAAGCCTGATTGCCAGCGAAAGGGTTATGGAAAAAACTGATAGATTTTCTGTTTTCACATTATACCGATTGTAAATTAATGCTTGTGGGAACGGGTAAAGTTCCTTCTACGCTCAACTTTTATTACAGAAGTTTATTAACTATGGAAAAAAGATTGCCATTGAGGGAAGCCTGGCTATGCAGCATCGGTTGATGAGTTATTGCCGTATAGCACAATATGTTACCTGAAAAAGTTTATACACCCATGCCTAAAAAAGAACTGGAAAAGTATGCCTGGGAGGAAGAAGAATGAAAATCGGGAAACACACATCGTTTATGATAGATTTTATTAAGGATTTCATATTAGTCATATATTTCCAAGGCCCTGTTTATTGATTTTATAATGTCAGTATGTTACTATAGAAATATAATTTTTTGAAAGGAAGATAATTGGTATGAGGGAAAAAAGATATTACAGACGTGTTTTAGTGCGACGGCGGTACCCTCATGTCTTTTTTAGCCTTAATAAATCAGAATTCTAAAAACCCTGTGACTTTTTGTGTCATGGGGTTTTTTTCTATTAATCAAAGGAGGGAAGTTTACTTATGTCATCAGGAAGTAATATACTCTTCGATGAAACAACTGTATTTAGAAGCTTGGGGAAAGGTGAGCTTACATTTAAAGAAGCTTTTGATGAAATATTAAACTATATAAAAGCTGATAAAAACAGTTCGTATAAAATATCTATAGGAACTGATTCCCAGGTTAGCGGCAAAACCTATTTTGTGACATGCATTCATGTTCACAGGGTGGGGAAGGGGGCTATAGGCTTTTTGCATAAAAGTGTGCTGCAAAGACCTATTAGAAACTTGCGGGAAAAAATATATATGGAAACTTGTATAACTCTTCAATTGGCTTATTTATTTGATGAAGAAAGAATTGGCATGATATATGACGCATTGGGTAAAAAAGGGATAACATTTGAGTTTCATATTGATATAGGCAGGAAAGGTGAAACCAAAGTGCTTATAAATGAAATGGTGGGTATGGTTAAAGGGCTGAATTTTGTGCCTAAAATAAAGCCGGATAGCTTTTGTGCCAGCTGTTTTGCCAACAGGTACACAAAAGCTATATAACATTTACCAATAATAAAGTTTTTAAATAATTAAGTTTTAAATAATAAATGTTTTAAAATAAAGGCTTAAATAATAAATGCTTTAAATAAATTTACCTTTTAAGTTTTGAAAGGGCTTTATAAACTTCATGTATTTTTCCTTTAACAGTGGAAATATCACTGTTTTTACCCTCAACACAGTCAACAACTTCAAGTACACTATTTGAAATGCCATATGGGGATAGCTTTTCCTTTATTGCTGCCCTGGTGCCGGCTTTTATACTTAGATTAAAACAGTATTTTATCATGTCGTTAAATACATTATAAATTTCTTCAATGCTAGTGGATTTCTTTATTTTTTTGTACATAATCCCCAAATTTTTGTCGCCTTTCTTTTTAGAAATAGTTATAAAAATTATAGAAAGCACAATAATTGCTAAAAGAGAAAGTGCAATTAATACAGTATACAGCACACTTTTTTTAAGTTTTATTGTCATATATCCATTGTCTTTATTTTTATAGCTGATTTGCTCTATTTTAATTTGTTCCACATCAGCTGAAGCCGGGGCATCGTAGCTTTCCCGGGACTGGGGCATGTTGCCGGTTACCGTAATGGTTGCACCGGGAATTTCCAGATTTTTATAAGTTTTAGTCCGGGTATCAAAATAATTTATATTTATAGGCGGAATTTCAAGCTCTCCTGTTTTTTCCGGTACAAGTATAATTTCAAATTCTTTTTTGGAGAAATATTTATTATCTTCCACCCCTTCTTCAGAATTCTTTTCTGTTTCATATACAGAAAACCCGGGTATTTCATCTTGAATTATATTCTTAAAGTTTTCCAGGTCACAATCTCCGGACAAAGTCACTTCCAGGGTAAGTGAGTCTTTAATGTCAATTTGCTGCTTTGTATAATTGGAAGTTATATTTAAGTTGCCCACCAGGCCGGAAAAATTAGCAGGTTTGTTGTCCGTTGGAAGGGGATTAACTTTTAATTCTACAGGTTCAGTCTCTAAATAATAAGGTTTTGAAGAATCAAAGAAACCGCCGGTACTTACATTAGCCTGGAAAGTGTACTGGGGTATTTCGAATGAGCCTGCTTTAATGGGTGTAAGAAAAATTTGCTTTACAATGTATTTTACATACCTCTTTCCATTAATGTACAAAAAATCATAGGACAAGTTATCATTTTCAATTTCTTGTGTAATAAAGCTGTCTAGTTTAATATCATCTAAAAAACCAAGCCTTTCTATATTAAAACGTGAATAAAATTCATAAGTGAGGACCGCCTTTTGTCCGTAATATATTTCATTTTCAGACAAAACGGTTTTTATAAAGAGGTCTTTTGCTTCCTCTTCTTCAGCCGGGGGAGAATCAGTTACAGTAACCGTTAACTCATTAGTCTCGTATATGCTGCCATTGTATCTTATTTTTGCCACAAGGGTAAACTCTCCGGTGAATTTTGGTATTATAACATGCCTGTAAGTTCTTGTATGTGTTACCTGGGAGTTGATAATTTGAGTGCCGTCTGAAGTACTTGTTGAGACAATTCTAAAATTGTCTATGCCTTCGATATCTACAATTTCAGCATTTTGAGCATTGACAATGGAAACTGCCAAAGTAGTGCTTTCCCCCCTGCTTAATTTTAAAGAGTCAATATCAAGCCTGAATTCCGGGGTATTTCCCCACACAGGTATATTAGCTGCCAGAAGAAAAGTAATTAATAAAGTTGTTATAAAAACTATTTTAAAATTTGTTTTTTTACCAGCCATATTTTGATTCCTCACCTTCTATTACAATTCCCTGATTATTTTTAAGACTTTCTTCTTCAAGTTTTTCCAGCATTTCTAAAACTCTTAGCACCTGTTCCGGATCCTCAATTTCCCTTCCATGGGCATCTTCCCTTCCAGGCATATTTTCACTGTCTCCGGCATCTTCTTCCTGATTTCCCGATTCATTTTCGCTGCCGTCGGCATCTTTCTCTTGGTTTCCTGATTTGTTTTCGCTGCCTCTGGTATCTTCCTCCTGGCTTCCTGATTCATTTTCACTGCCATCGGAATTTTCCTCACCGCTTTCGGATTCGCTTTCACTGTCATTATTTTCTTCATTTCCGGTTTGATTTTCACTCTGTTCCTGACCTTCATTTTCCTGCTGTTCTTCCGGATCTTCTTGATTTTCACCATTTTGTCCATTTTCTTGATTGTCCTTTTTATCCTGATTGTCCTGTTCCTCCTGATTATTTTCTTCTTGCTGTTCATTTTGGGATTCTTGAAGGTCTTCTATTAATTTTTTCACATATTCATAATTATACTTTATATCAACATTGTCAGGAAATTCCACAATCCCCTCTTTATAAAACTCTAAAGCCTCCCTGTAGTACTGCATTTTTTCAGAAGGCTCTGTTGCTTTTTCACCTAACTTAAAGGCAGAGTTTCCTGACTTTAAGTATTTTTCCAATTGGGAGGGGGTTTTTTGATAATACTCCAGAGCCTCCTGATAATTTTCAAGTCTGTATTCACAAAGACCACTGTTAAAATTAAGCTTATCCCGGGCAATTTCTTTTAATTTGCCTTTATTGTAAGTATCCAAACCTTCCTGATAGGTATTCAGGGCATTTTGGTAGTCTTCTTCCTTATAAAGGGAATTACCCTTTGCCAGCACTTTATTTAATGAATTGGTAATGTCACTAAACTCTAAAAAATGTGCGGCAAACACCAGTATTGATAAAATTCCTGATACAATAAAGGTGGATAACAATATTTTTTTCATAAAATCCTCCTTTCCGGCAGAAGATAACCTATTGTAAAAAGCAGAATTCCTGCTGCTAAAAAGGGTTGGTAAAGGAGTTTGTACCTTCTTATTTTTTCTGTTTTAGTAGTGCTTCTTTTTAAAGAAGCCATATCTTTTATTAAATTAGAGCCGTCATTTTCATAGTAAAAACCATTTCCTATTTGGGCCAGTTTCTTTAAATTGTCAGAATACAAGGATGAGGTAACAAAATTGCCGTCCAAATCCTTCATATACCCTGTTGTTTTTTGATCATTATCATCATAAACAGGTATTAAACCGCCTTTTTCAGTGCCTATGCCTATTGTGTATATTTTAAAATTTTCATCACTAATCTGCTGCGCTGCTTTTATACTGTCTGTTTCATGTTCTTCCCCATCGCTTATAATTATTATGACTTTGTCAGAAGAAGCGGTTTTTTCAAAGGATTTGTAAGCTAATTTAATTGCAGCTTCTATATTTGTACCCCCGCCGCCAATCATATTTGTATCAATTACATCCAAAAACATATTTGCCAGATTATAATCATCTGTTAAAGGCATTTGTATATATGCATCGGAGGAAAAGGGGATAAAGCCTATCCGGTCCCCTTCAAGCTTGTCAATAATATCTTTTATTATCTTCTTTGCCCTGCTGATTCTGTTTGGCTGGATATCCTCAACCAGCATACTTTTTGAAGTATCAATTAAAACATATATATCAAGACCTTCTTTTTTCAGTTCTAAAAGTCCCTGGAAGGTCTGAGGTCCCGTTAGGGAGTATACAACCAGCATAAGCCCTAAGGTTATGAGTATACTTTTTAAAAATTTAAATTTTAAAATGACTTTTATATTCATTGCATTTAGTATTTTTTCTTTTTTCCTGTAAGCTAAAATTAACAAAATCAAAGCAAGTATAGGAACAAGTATAAAAACAATATTATAAGGATATTTATAGTTCATAAATCTAAAAAGCCCTCCCTTATCAAAATCAGCCTTTTAAGGAATTTTTGTATAATAATACTTATCAAAGAAAATACCAAGTAGCAGCAGTAAAAGGCCTGTTATTGCGAACATAACATAAAGCTCCATATATTGTATAAAATCATCTTTTTCAAATTCACTCTTTTCTAGCATGTCTATAGTTTCAAAAATCTGCTCTAAAGCTTTTGGGTCTTTGGCACGGAAATACTGTCCTCCTGTTTCTTCCGCAATTTCTTTTAGAAGCTCTTCATCAAAACCCCCGTCATATGCTTGCCTGCGTACTCTTCCAAAAATATCTGTCACCTCTACAATGGTTTTGTCACTTCCCACACCTATTGTGTATATTTTAATACCCATATCTTTTGCAAGCTGGCTTGCAGTGTAGGGATTAATTTCCCCTGCATTGTTGTCGCCGTCTGTTAAAAGAATTATTATCTTGCTCTGGGAATCACTTTTTTTTAGCCTGTTAATTCCCACTGAAATAGCCATTCCTATAGCTGTACCGTCTTTGTTCAGGGAATCAAAAGTTACTTCATTTAAAGACTGTGTTAATATGTCGTGGTCTAAAGTCAGTGGTATTCTTGTATGTGCGGTGCCTGCAAAAATTATAAGGGCTATCCTGTCATTAACCCTTTCCTTTATAAATTCATTAATGGTTGCCCGGGCAACTTCTAAACGGTTTGGTTCAAAATCCACAGAACTCATGGAACTTGATATATCAAGGGCTATTGCAATGTCAATCCCCTTTTGGTCTATGGGTATGGTTTCCTTTTGCAGCTGAGGTCTTGCTAATGCAAATATAAGAAAGACAAGACCTGCCGCTATAAGATACTTTCCTAGTTTGTGTTTAAAAGTATCTTTTTTTGCTGAAGCCTTAAGAAGCTTTACACTTGAAAATTTTAATGCACTTTTCTTTTGTTTTCTAAAAAATAAATATATGACTAAAGGTATTAAAAGCAGAAAATACCAACCGGCTAACTCTATCATACTTCTCCCTCTTTTGTTTTTTCTATTTTGCCAACTATCCCCATAAGGCTTTCAAACAATCTTTTTTTGTCCTCAGGTGCAGGGGTTTTGCCTGAAAATTTGAATATATCACATTCATAAAGCCATTCTTTTAAATTTTTTATAAAGGGGTCAATCTCTTTTATATTTTTAATTTCCCCTATAATTTCAGAAGAGGTTTTGCCCCTTATGGAATAGGAGTAGACATCTTCAATGTATTTTTTAAAACATTCCGTTAATTTTACAAGGTAAGCAGCATCGTTTGGTGAAAGAGCCCCGGTGTTTTTTACAAACAGCTGATAGGGGATGAGGGAAGCTGCTTTTTTTCTCTTTATAAAAGTAACTAAAAGCATAATGCCGCAAAGGAAAAAAACACAAGGAAATAAAAAGGCAGCATATCCGGCAATATTAAATTTTCCCCCTGTTTTTGGCTCAAAACTTCCCTCAAATATTCCCTCATTGTCTATTTCATCTAAAGTGGATTTTATATCAATTACAATTTCTTTATTGCCTACTTTAACAATTTTTTCACCGGGTTCAAAACTCCGAATGGTTATTATATAACTTTCCCCGTCACTTTTTATATCAACTATATCGAACTCTTCAAATTTTTCCCGTAGCTCATCCTCTGTAATTGTACCGGAGGTTATTTTAAGTTCAATTAAATCCCCTATATAAATATTTCTTTCACTTTCCGCATTATCTTTACTTTCCGGAACCCCTTGAGTTTCTACAGTACCTTCAATACCGGCAGTATCCTCACTTTCTGCTGCGGCAAAAAACGGAACAAAAAACAAAAATACAATAACAATCAAAAAAACTATTTTTATCTTTTTCATCTGCGACTCCTTCTTTTAAAAAATTGTTTTAAAGGTTTTACGAAGTCTTCATCTGTGTAAATTTTAATATAGTTTGATTTGGGTAAATCTAAATGGTCTTTTGTTTTATACTGGTTTTTTGTATTGTCCAAAACAAAAATTTCACCTGTTTCTAAATCTTCAAAAGTAAAAACAGCCCCCTGGGGTATCACTTCTTCAGCCCTGTCCACAATGTGTATTAAAACCAAGTCGTGATGCTTGGAAGTAATTTTTAAATCCTTTTCAAATCCCTGGTCTAAAAAGTCTGAAATTAAAAAAATAACGCTTCTTTTTTTCTCAATCCGGTTAAAGTGCTGCAGGGCATTTGACAAATTAGTGCCTTTTAGTTCAGGTTTAAAATCCAAAATATTTTCAATTATTGATAACACATGTTTTTTTCCACTTTTAGACTGAATATATTTTTCAACTTTTTCAGTAAAAAGAAGCATTCCAACTTTGTCATTATTTCTTATTGCAGAAAAGGCAAGAGTTGCACCTAATTGGGCAATTAACTCCATCTTTTTTCCAAAACTATTGGAATGAGACATATCTATTAAAAGAAATACATTTAATTCCCGCTCCTCTTCAAACTGCTTTATATAGGCTTTATTATGCCTTGCAGTGACATTCCAGTCTATATTTCTAACATCATCTCCGGGATAGTACTCCCGTATGTCTTCAAATTCCATACCTCTTCCCCTGAAGCCTGAGCGGTACTCCCCTGAAAATATCTCTTCCGCCAGTTTATTTGATATTATCTCAATACGCCGTATTTTTTTTATCAGTTCTTTAGAAGTCATATTAAATCTCCTGCCCTATTATATTTAAGCCTGTATTTAATATTTAACCAACACTTAATTTAACACTTAACATTCTGTGAATTTTAATATAAAATCTTTAATACAACAAAATCTTTAATACAAAATTTAAATAATACAAAAATTTAACACAAATTGAATTTAAGGCAAATTAACTTTTTCTAAGATTTGTGTGATCAAATCTTCAGAGGTAATATCCTCTGCCTCTGCTTCATATGACAATAAAATTCTGTGTCTTAAAACATCGTACACTACGGATTTAACATCATCAGGTATGACAAAATTCCTGCCTTCCATGAAAGCTTTACACTTAGAGGCTTTAATGAGGCTTATGGAAGCACGTGGGGACGCCCCGCATGCAATGTATATATTTTTCTCCCTTGTCATAAATATAATATCCAACACATAATTTTTAATATTTTCATGCACATATACCTCATCAATAAGGTTTCTAAGCTGCATTATGGTGTCGTGGGATAATATTTTCCTCAAAGGAGGTTCATTTACCCTGTCTTTAGAAAAGCGTTCAATAATTTGCTTTTCTTCTTCCCTTTTTGGATATTCTATTTTAAGTTTTAGCATAAACCTGTCCTGCTGGGCTTCAGGAAGGGGGTATGTACCCTGCTGCTCAATAGGGTTTTGAGTTGCAATAACTAAAAAAGGTTTGTCAAGGCGGTAAGTCACATCACCAATTGTAACCTGGTTTTCCTGCATTGCCTCTAAAAGAGCAGACTGTACTTTAGCAGGTGCACGGTTTATTTCATCTGCCAGCAGGATGTTGGTGAAAATGGGGCCTTTTTTAATTACAAATTCCCCTGTTTTTTGATTATATATTTCAGTTCCTAAAATATCTGCAGGAAGTAAATCGGGGGTAAACTGTATTCTTTTAAAGCCAATCCCGATGGTTTCTGCCACAGTATTTGCAGTCAGTGATTTTGCAAGTCCGGGAATACCTTCTAATAAAATATGCCCCCCTGTTAAAAGCCCCATGATTATCCTGTCAACCATATATTCCTGACCAATTATGACTTTATTTATTTCAGCCCTTAAAGAAGTTATCAGTTTTCCTTCTTCCTCAAAACTTTTAACTTGTACCTGTGCGTTTTCCACTTTTTTCAGTCCTTTCTATACACCAATTATATACATCAATTTTATATACTAAATTAAATAAAATTTCTATTCCAAAATATTATTTTAGAATAGAAAAGCATTCATAAAATATTAAATAAAATTGTATATAAAACCATGTATAAATAAAAGAGTAATTTTATTGACTTCAAGATTTATTCTAAATTATTTTTTTGAAGTATGTGTGAATAAAATGTAAATTATATTTTTTTATCATATCCATGGTTAACGATTGAATAGCAAGTTTAAATATGGTAAAATAAAGTGAAAAACAAAACAGATTTTAGGTGATTTAATTTGGACGAATTTACAAGGGAAAGAGAACTTGATGGGAATGGGAAAGACAAAGAGAATTATAATTTAGTTGAGAGAAGTCTTGAACTCAGTGAGGAGAAAAGCCCCCCAGGATTACTCAAAAAAGTAATATACCTAATGCTTATAATTTTTATAGGTGTTTCCATTGTTGTATTAGCTGGTCTTTTTATATCTGATTTCACCAACAAGGATCCTCTCATTTCACAGTTTAGCACATATGAAAAACCTATGATAAAAAAGACTCCTCTAGGTGAACCTTTTACAATAAATAAAGAGGGTATTGAGTATAAAATTGTGCCATTGGCTGATTACAGGATTTTTGGACGCATGCTGGCGAAAAACAGGTATCCTGATGGTTTTGACCTTGCCGTTCCAATTGCACCCTATGATATCGGTATAGCCCATGGTAGATTGGCATTGCATTCAAGTATAGAGCTTTTTGATTTTAGTTTTGGAGACAGATGCTTAATCTACAGTTATGATGCTGTAGACCATCCCTTCACTACTGAAGAAATGTATATGCATATAGATAATATTCATGCCATTCATGCAAATGACAGGATTTTAGAAGCCATAGAAAAGGTAAAAGAGAAGCAGTTTATTATATTGGAAGGGAAACTGGTAAAAGTAGACATTTTAGTAAAAGCCGGAGGCGAAAGAGCGGTTTGGGAAAGCAGCCTTGTTCAGGGGACAAATGAATGCAAAGTTATGTACATTACAAAAATAACTTTGGGTAATGAGGTATATGAGTAAAGCAAAAAACAACAAAATATGTTAAACCATAAACAAAGCCATAAACAAAACCGGAGGGTATTTATATAAGACGTTATTTTTTTATATAAAATAAATAAATTAATAAATAAATTTACACCAAAAAAGGAGGACTTATAATGAAAAAAATATGCAAAAATTGCGGCGCTTCAAACCAGCCTGCTGCAAAATACTGTAATAACTGTAATGAATCTTTAATCGGCAGCATGCTTAAGAGCGAGGATGAAAGCCTGCAAAGTGTTAGACCAGCAAATAATTATGCTTCTTTAGGGAATGATACGGTATCAATAGGTAAATGGTTGCTGGTAATGTTTTTGCTTACTATTCCGCTAGTAAATATTGGTACTTTATTTTACTTAGCATTTGTATCGCAAAACCAAAATCTAGAAAATTTTGGGAAAGCCGCTTTAATTTTAACAGTTATTTATTTTGTATTAACTATTGTATTTGTCATAATTGCGAGTATCTTTTTTGTTGAGATTTTAAAATCATTATCGTATTAATGTTATGACAGATTCAAAAGTTTCATGAGTATGTTGAATTTTAAATTTATTTGATGATATAATAACATCTGGATTGGAAAAATTCTATAAACTTCATTTAAGAATTATCTATGCACCACTCTCTTGCCATTCTTTATAAAAAGCTTTTAAATGCTTAAAAATTACCATAAGTCTTATAATGTATAATTTTATTATAAAGGAGGGTGCTTTTTCAAAAAAATTGTAAAACAACGTAAAAACAAAAAAATTTAGGGGGATGAAAATGTTAAAAGTATTTTTAAAAAAAACCTTAGCTGTTCTTTGTTTATTTGTATTGCTATTATCAGTATTTCCGCCTTCTTTTGTTTTTGCTGAGGAAGAAGCTGAAGAAGAAATTGTATTTAAACACCTTCTTGGAAATGACGCAGTGAGAAAGCCTTCTCAAGCAGGTGCGCTGCAGCTTGTTGAATATAACGGCAAGCTCACTTTAGCAGGAGAAGACGGGGAGCCTGTACAGTTACGTGGTATGAGTACCCACGGCTTACACTGGTTTGGCGAAATTGTTAATGAAAATGCCTTTGCTGCACTTTCCAATGACTGGGAATGCAATGTTATACGTCTTGCCATGTATGTGGGAGAGTACGGTTATGCCACAGACCCGAGTGTAAAGGACCTGGTTTACAAAGGGATAGAATTGGCATTTGAAAATGATATGTATGTAATAGTGGACTGGCACGTTCATGCTCCGGGAGATCCAAGGGCTGAAGTATACTCAGGAGCATATGATTTCTTTGAAGAGCTGGCAGATTACTATAAAGACCATGAAAAATTTCACTACATAATCTGGGAGCTTGCAAATGAACCAAGTTCCAACAGCAGCGGCGGCCCCGGTATTACAAATGATGAAGAGGGCTGGCAGGCGGTAAAGGAATATGCAGAGCCTATTATAAAAATGCTCCGTGAAAAAGGGGATAACATTATAGTTGTTGGTAGCCCTAACTGGAGCCAAAGACCTGATTTGGCAGCAGATGACCCTATAGATGCTGAAAATATAATGTACACAATTCACTTTTATACAGGGACACATATGCCTGCAGATGAAGGGTATCCTGAAGGTACTCCAAGTTCAGAAAGACAAAATGTAATGAACAATGCCCGCTATGCAATGGAAAAAGGCCTTGCGGTAATTGCAACAGAGTGGGGTGTAAGTGAAGCAACAGGTGACGGCGGTCCTTATCTGGATGAAGCTGATATGTGGATTGAATTTTTAAATGCAAATAATATCAGCTGGATTAACTGGTCATTAACCAATAAAAATGAAATATCAGGTGCATTTGTTCCCTTTGAATTGGGAAAAACAGAGGCAACTCCTTTAGATCCGGGAGATGACCGGGTTTGGGCTGTGGAAGAGCTGAGCCTTTCAGGTGAATATATACGTTCACGCATTAAAGGTATTGAATATGAACCAATTGATAGAACTATCTTTACAAAGGTAATATGGGATTTTGATGATGAGACAACTCAAGGGTTTGTTTTAAATGCAGACAGTCCAATAGAAGTGGAACTTTCCAATGAAGAAAACGCACTTAAAATATCAGGGCTTGGTGAAAGCAATGATGTTTCAGACGGCAACTTCTGGGCTAATGCCCGTATTTCAGCAGATGAATGGGGAGGAGCCGTAGACATTTTAGGTGGTGAGGAAATATCTTTTGATATTATGCTGGATTCGCCTTCAACTGTATCCATTGCCGCTGTTTTACAAGGACCGGCAGCAGACTGGGCAAACCCTGCAAGGGCAATTCAAGTGACGGAAGATGATTTTGAAGAATTTGAAGGCACGTACAAAGCTACTTTAGTTATTTCAACAGAAGATGCTCCTTCTTTTGAGGCAATTGCTATGGACCCTGACGACAATACTTTGACAAATATTATTTTATTTATAGGAGCAGAAAATACAGATACCATCTATCTGGACAACATCACAGTTTCGGGGAAAATTGTTGAAATACCTGTAATTCATGATGAACTTGGAGAGGCAACACTTCCTTCTGATTTTGAAGACGGAACACGCCAGGGATGGAATTGGAATCCGGAGTCAGGTGTAAAAAGTGCACTGACCATTGAAGAGGTTAATGGTTCAAATGCTATCTCATGGGAGTTTGCTTATCCTGAAGTGAAGCCAAGTGACGGCTGGGCATCTGCTTCACGTTTGGAAATGTGGATGCCGGGAATGGTTCGCGGGGATAATGACTTTGTAGTATTTGATTTGTATATTGACCCAATCCGTGGGGAAGACCAGGGTTCTATGTTGATTAACCTTGTTTTCCAGCCACCTGAGGCAGGTTGGTGGGCACAGTCAACGGATGTTTTTAAAGTTGATTTCACCGCATTGGATGAAGCAGAAGTTACAGAAGAAGGTCTGTATCATTATGAAGTTCAAATGTCACTAAGAGACATTTTAAACATTGAAGATGACATGGAACTTAGAAATATAATTCTCATATTTGCTGAAGGGGACTATACCCTTTTTGCAGGAAGGCTGTATCTGGACAACATCAGGTTTGAAAAAGGAAATACAGTTGAAGTTGCAGAGTGCGAAGGAGGAACTGTAAAGGTCAGCAGATCCGTTGCACGTCCGGGAAATGTTATTGACATTACTGTAATTCCTGATGAAGGAATGAAATTAAAAGAAGGTTCACTAAAATACACTGACGGTGTTGAAGAGGTAATTATAACCGGAACAAGCTTTGTTATGCCTGATTCAGATATAACTGTATCTGCAGAATTTGAAGAAGCAACAGAAGCGGTACTTAAAGCTGAAAAGGTTGTTGTGGCAGGAGAAGAGTATAAAGTTACATATGGGTTAAAGGATGTAAAAGGAGTATATGCCCAGGACATAGTGCTAAGCTTTGATGGGGAAGTATTTGAATTTGTAGATGCTGAAGCTGCGGCTGAAGGTACGGAAATTATTGATACAATTCTTTTAGAAGAGGGCAAAGTAAGGGTTATTGCAGTAAACAGTGACGGATTTAACGGAGATGTTGAAGTGGTAAACTTTATACTTACTCCAAAGGATATAGATACTGATGTATATACTGACATTTCAATAAATGCAATGCTTGGCAAAGCTCCTTCAGGAGATGTTTTAAATGTTGAGGGTTCCTTAAAGTCAGTGAGGGTTGCGGTGACAGACCCTGCGGATGTTAACAGGGACGGCGTTATAAATGTTGGGGACCTGGCTATTGTTGTATACTACAACACAAAAAATTCAGACAGTGATGACTGGTTAGAGGCAAGAATAGCTGATGTAAACAATGACGGGGTTATAGACATACTTGATATAGCATATGTTGCAAGCAGGATTGTTGAATAAAAAAGGAAGGGCTTAAACCCTTCCTTTTTTATTTTATTGAAAAGCCATTGGGACTTTACTTTAGTTCAACTCTGGTTCCGTTAATATCAATGGATTCAACCGTTGAAACATATAAAGGCAAATCAGATGTAAATTTAATTTTAATTTTGTCATTTTCCATTCCGGATATAACTGAATCAAATTTACGGACGCTTCCGTTATTTAAATTTACAGCTACATCTATATTTTCTAAGGTGGCATCTTTATTTTCATTCCCTTTCAAAGTACCGGTTAAAGTTACTCCTAGCGGGGAAATTGATATATTATCTATTTGAAATGAATCTAAGTCTATGCTGCAGGGAAAACTTTTTTCTTCATTCACTGACTGCATTTCAAACGAAACTTTCCAATTTCCTGTTACATAGTTGCCGTTAGTTACAAAATGCCCTTTAAGTTTTGCATTTTCCAAGTCTAAATTTTGCACATCAAAAATATATTCCACATAATCCCTGCCATTTTTAGCAGTACCTGATTTGGTCACGCTGTAGTAAATGTTTCCGGAACTTATTTTTTTGTCAGAGATGTTATCAAAGTAAAAATATCCATGATCGTTAATATTGTCTTTTGACCACTTGGTTTGAATATGGAGTCTGCCGTCAATATAGCCGATATTTGAAATGTACATAAAATCTATTTCGGGAAGATGTATTTTCAATTCACCCGGTTTTAAAATATTTATTTTATTTTGATTTAATTCATTAAAAATTGTGCCGCCGCTGCCAAAACCATCCGGGTCTATGGTATTGACTTCAGATTTTGCAATTTCTTTTATTTTCAAAAGATCAATTCCTGTATCCACGTTGTCAAACACCTGTTTATCACTTAAAAAGGATGTTATTTCAAAACTTACCCTTTTACCGTTTAACTTTTCACCGCCGTTGGCCTGCACTTTTATAGTTGCTGTTTTAGTTGTCTCATCATAATTTACTACTTCTGATGTAAATGCATGTGCTCCTTTTAAAAAGTAATTGTAAATATCAAGGGTTTCATCTATCCTGTCCCCGGTTAAATCCTGCATGGTTACATATATTAGCGCCATTTCATCGTCATTTACCGTTCCTATAACCTCCATCTTAATCCCATTGTCTTCACAGCTTATTTGCACAGGCCGGAAAAATGAAAGCATATTGTTGTTTATAAAAGGCAGTAAATTTGTAAGGCCGGGAATTGAGGCAAATACGCTTACTGATAATGCAAAAATCAGGCACGCTGCAATAGGAATAACAATACGTTTTTTAGCATGTTTTTTTTCTTTACGGGTTTGCATTTTGCTTTTTACATTTGATAAAATATCAAAATCAGGAGTTTCAATTGTTCTTAAAGCATCTTTTATAATTTTTTCATCATAATCATAATTCATTTTCCTTCCTCCAATCTCAAATAATAAGAATTACTTTCCTTTAGTGACTTTGCCAGCTTTTTTTTTGCTCTTTCATAGCGTTTTCTTAAAGTAGCTGCACTGCACTGATAAATATTTTGCAGCTCATTGAAACTTTTTTCGTCTATAATCCGGCTAAATACCAGGGCACGTTCATCAGGCTTTAAAGACAAAAGAGCCTTTTTTAAGTCGTCACAAATAAAGTTATCTGATGAAGTGCTTTGGTGAATATCCGGAAGAAAAAACAGAAGCCTTTTTTTTCTTATAATATCAATACAAGTATTGTATGCAATTTTATACAGCCAGGAAGACAGGGAAGTACCTGGCTTAAAGCTTTCTCTTTTTTCATATGCCTTAATAAAAGTTATTTGAACTGCATCCTGAGCTTCAGAATAATCACATAGTATATTGTGACAGTACCTTAAAAGTCTTTGGCCGTATGTATT
>LSQX01141334.1_pt1 | contig 18902 bp, 23 predicted proteins | sample 654561 | NCBI WGS metagenome assembly LSQX01 (sample SAMN04489861, study PRJNA283612) | anaerobic digester metagenome | isolation source: 4 biogas reactors fed with cattle manure at either 37C or 55C with and... | place: Denmark: Kongens Lyngby | collected 2014
GCCGGTTGAGCGCCTCCTGGATCCGCCGGTATGAGTGGCCATCACGTGGCCAGCCCATCCGCTGCAGCAGATCATATCGCGTTATCGGGATCTTGGCGCTTTTGAAACCGTATTCGTCGGTCACCTCCATAAGCGCCACATACACTTCTTCATCTCCGGCAACCGGCAAGCCGTACGCCTCCGAACCGGTTATCGTCCATTCTCGCGCGACAGTCTTGCCATCTTTGCCGGTAATCAAGTCGGTAAACTTGATGGTGTTTACTCCCCCTGGCACCCGGTGAGAAAGCACGGTGAAAGGAAACTCAGCCAGATTCATCTCATCTCGGCCAATGCGGACAGCTAGATGACGCTGGGCGCCCCCATTCTTCTCAAGTTCTAATTCGAGTTCCTCAGGTTGCCCTTCAGCCGGCATTCAGCAACTTCCCTTCCACACTTGCTTGTTCTCTCTGCTATACTGCGGCATCGTACCGTTTCGAAGCTGGTATGTATAAGCTTTGTCCGGTGCAGTAAGTTGTCTGCAGCAACCTATGTACCATTTTGCATGAAGCTCGTATCTATCGGATCTCAACTATAGTGTACTGACACAAGTTCTGCTGTTGCTACGATATCCCAGTATTAGCCTTCCCCACTCCGATTCCTCCAAGATTGATAGGTCATTTGCCGCTGATGAGGTGAACTTGGTTTGAGCACCATGGGTTTGACCAAGCCTTGCCGTGAGCTGTTCAGTCGTCAGAAGATCAAAAGAAGCACAACAACAGAAGCGTTTACAATTAGCGTTGAGATTTTTATGATATATACCATATCTGTCAGGATGAGGAGGTGTTGTTGTTCTCTTACAGATTCTGATTCAATACAAGATTCTATGGAGCCGGGAGGCCGAGAGTTATCGGGGCTCCCGCGATCCGATTTGTGCTGAAACACGTGTTGCTTGTGTCATTTCACTCTATATGCGTGTGCGGCTACTGGTGTCAGCTCTCGCTATTTCTTGTATGAGCACTCGCTATTGTTTGCCCGAATCTTGTGCCGAAACACGCTATTGACTGCGCCACGACTTGTCAGATCAGCCTGCAAAGCGCGCTCTCAGCTCTGAAAGGCCAGTTTTGCGGTTTTTCTCGCCACTTTCAGTGCTCATCCCACACCTGCAGGTCACGAGGGTACGGCCATTGTGCACTCTGTGTTAGGATGTGGTTCTTCGGCATGGCCGCTCCTGTCCTTGTTCTTGTGTCAAACAACGCTATTCATTTGCCAGTTTTATTAATTTTTGCGTTGTAGCACTATAATATTTGTGTCAGAACACGATATGTTTTATGCCAGACACCAGTATTCAGACGAAATTATCATAAGGAACGGGCGATATTTGTGCCGCAACACTCTATTACTTGTGTTAGAAGCCAATATTCGCCTACTCGAGAGCGTATAGTGTGCTCTGACACAAGAAATGCTTTAAGGCGCAAGGCTATCGAGCTGAGAGGAACAGAACCAGAGGTGATGCAGGGCCAAGAGCAGAGTAGATTTGAGTGAAGGTAGCTATCTTGAGAGGGGCAGCGCAAGCGAAGATGATGATAGGCGTCATGTAGTGCGCGGCAATAGCTTTCAGATGCGGCTGGCACTTCACTGAGCCTTCCCAAACTGTGCAGCATCAGGGCGAGGCCACTTACTCCGAGGATTGCGCGTCCCAAAGCTGGGCCAACTGCTCCAGCGTTTCGGCTATCAGCGCCGGATCGTGGGCAGTCAGTGCCAGTGCAGCCTGCACAATCTGCGAACGACTGACTTTCAGTCCGTGCTCAGTCAGCAGTTGCACGCGGCACAACTCTAGCTGCTGGAGCATATGCGATGGCACATAGAAAGTGATCTTCTCGGTGGGCGGCTGTGGCAGAGTGCGCGCAGGGGGCGGCATCTGCATCGTGAATGGTTTGACTTTGAGACGTGCGGCTACCGAGGCATCGGTGGAGACAGGCGCGGGCACTGCCGTCTGGGCCGAAGGCCGCGATTTGCCGGACAAGCCAGCATTGCCCTCTTCCCCACCTCGGCTTTTGGCAGGCGCCTTGCGTTTGGACTGTGGTTGCTCCCCGGGATCTGCCTGCCCGGAACCATCATCAGCCCTGAAAAAGTCTGCAGCGCCGGGAAGCTTGGGCTTTCTAGCCACGGTCAATCAACTCCTTTGCCAGTTGCCGGTACGCCTGTGCAGCGGGGCCCTCGGGCTCATATACGAGTATCGGTTCGCCAGCTGCAGCCGCTTCCTGCAGCCGGATGGTCGCGGGAATAACTGACTCCATCACCAGACCGGGGAAGCCTTCTTTGACCATCTCGATAACCTGCCGATGATGGATCGTGCGCCGGTCCTGCATGGTCATGACAATTCCGGAAATTCGCAGGTCGGCATTTAGCTCCTGCTGAATCCGCTCGATGCTCTGTGACAGTTGTCGCAAGCCATGAAGGGCCAGGAAGGAACACTGTTGCGGCACGAGAACCTCATCGCTGGCCGCCAGAGCGGAAACAGCCAGGAGCTGCAGCCCCGGTGGGCTGTCCAGGATTACATAATCGTACTCGGCAGCTACTGGCGCAATGGCCTGGGCAACGACTTGATGGCGCTCAGTGGGCGGGCTCTGCACCAGTAGCATCTCGGCCGCCGCCAGATCGATCGTCGCAGGTGCTACCTGCAACCCATACCACGGCGCAGTGACTATGACATCTCTTAGGTCTGTCTCACCATCGAAGAGTGCTTCGTACACTCCGGAAGCACCGGTTGCCGGCACGATGCCCAAATAGCCGGACAAATCGGCGCGGGCGTCCAAGTCTACTAGCAGGACTGACGCGTCGCTTTCAGCCAGAGCAGCACCGACGTTTATGGCAGTAGTGGTCTTCCCCACCCCACCTTTTTGATTGGATACACAGATAATCCGTGACATCACCGCTCCAGATCATGTGTTTGGAGTTTGCAACAGATAACAGAAAAGATTATCGTGTGCTTCTTCCATCTAAGCGTACCGTATTGCTGTAGAGAAGTAAAGAGTGAACACAGTAAAGCTGTATGACTGTTATAAAGCGAGACGGTATTACTGGGTAGCGGGAAAACAATATTGCAGTATTACAGTTGCACAGTATGGCAGGGAGTGAATGATAGTATCCTGTATTGCTACGTGACAAGGAAACAGTCATAGAGTAGTACAGTTATGCCGCAATACAGTAATACAGCAAATAAACTGTGTTTGCCATATAGATTGTTTGTAGTTCTAATGTGATCGCAGCAGCCTGGTATTTGCCTCTCAAAGCGCACAGCATCAACTGCATATTGTATTAGCAGAGAACGGCAGAGCAGTTCAGCAAGAAGTGCGTGATCGCATAACAGTGCCATTAAATGCCAGTTATAGCCGTTCATACAGGAAAGATTTTTGATGCACTGTATACGGTAAAACAGTAAGGCAGTCTTACAGTAGTGCGGTGCGCTTCGATGTGTGCGGCAATAATCCTCGTCTGATCATAGTACCCCATGGCTTATTCATCGAGCACTGTTTGCCGGTAAATACCGTAAGACAGTAAAACAGTAAAATGGTAAAGCGGGAAAGAGGTGATGCAGAATAGCAGTAAAGCAGAAGATGGTAGCTAGAGGTGAAAGCAGAGAGAGTGTAACACAGACGTGGACGAAGGCTAGTGGGTGCTCGGATTGGTGCGAGTGCGGGTGGGAAGTGATGCAGGTGTATGTTGCGGCTTACCGTAAAGAAACAAGTAGTCTGGCGGCAGTCATGAGTCTGAACGGATTGGTTCGGTGATCCTGGCAGCCAGATGGCCTCGTAATTCGCCGGCTTGTGCCTGGAATTTTGGCGTACCTGCTACCATCAATGTGACCGTATGTGCTGTCCCCGGAGGAAGTTGGATTACATCGCCGGGTTGGATTGCGCTGAGCTTGCGTAAGGGCAGTCGCACCCTGGCAACCTCTGCCACTAGCCTGACTGTTGATTGCTTTGCACGCTGTGAGACAGCGCTGGTCCAGACCTCTGAAGTTGGCTGTGCTGTTGTGGCCTCTTGCGTCTCGGTGCTTTTGAGCAAGCGTTGTAGAGATACGTGCGGCAAAGCCAGATGTCCGGGCCCTGAGGACTGGCCGATGGTAAAGCGGAAGGTAGCATGAACGATATCCTGTCCGTAGGCACTGATGTCGAGGTTCGCCACAGTGGTTGTGATACTGTTGACCACCGGCTCGAGGTTGGACATCGCCGGCCATGTCAACGCCCAGGTCTGCAGGATTTCGTTGAAGAGACGCTTGAGAAGCGCCTGCTCGATAGCGGTTAAGTCTGGAGAGTGGGGAGGAGGGGCCTCGTCGCCGCCGCCCAACATGCTGGTAAGCATCGAGAGTGCCACCGGTAAGTCTATCTGCCAGACCGCGGGTGCAGTTGTCGGGTCCAACTGGAAGACGACCAAAAGCGGGTTAGGAGGCAGGCCGCGCAGGTACTGGTCAAAGCTGGGGTGATCGAGGCCTTCAAAGGCGACCTGCAAAGAGGTGTTCAGATACGCGCTTATGGTTCGAGACAACACTTTGCTCAGCACAGTGTAACGATCCGTCAACTCATGCGTCTGGTCGGGTGACAGCTTCGCGGCTTCACGAAAATCATACAGTGCTACCTCTGCAGCACGTCCTTCGCGGGTCTGCCGCTGTGCGATTTCCATCGAAGCGGCCAGAATGTCGAGTTCTTGCTGAGTTACCAGCGGTTGGTCGCTCATCTCGGTTGCCTACCTGCTGTGATGGACCAGTCTTCCGATAGTTGTTCTTGCCGGTGGAAATCGAAAACGGGCTCTATTCGATGTAGCTAACCTCACCGTAATCGATGCTGATTTCGCCTTGCTCCTCCAGTTCTCGGGCAGTCGCTGCGAGTTTGGCGCGCGCCTCCTCAACTTCGGTGACTCGCACCGGCCCGAGCACCTCCATCTCCTCTGCCAGTGCCTGGTTAGCTCTCTCGGACAGGTTCTCTGTCACCCGCGCCCTGTCTTCATCTTCGAGACCCTTCAGCGCCAGCGCCAGTATGTTGCTGTCCACCGACCGCAGCACGGTCTGCAAAGCCCTATCCGGCAGCCGTAGCAGGTCCTCGAAGGTGAACAGTCCCTGCTCAATTCTTACTGCCAAGTCGGGTGCGCGCTGCCCCAGATCCTCAAGCATAGCCTCCTGAATGGTGCGGTCCAGATTGATGACGATGTCCATCAGGAAGCTGAAGAAAGTGTCACCACCTGTCTGTTTATGCCCGTTGGTAGGCACAAACATCTCCTCCAGGCCGTCGACCAGCGCCTGTAGTGTGCCGGGCGCAAGACTGTATATAGTAGCAGCACGAGCCATGATTTCGGTTCGTCGCTCTTCCGGGGTATGTTGCAGCATAGCGGCCGCTTTAGCAGCCGAAAGCTGGCTGATGAGTACCGCAGCAGTCTGTGTCATCTCGGCATCAAGGCGTCGTGCGATTACCTGGGGGCCATGTCAGCTAACTGGCGCAGGCGGTCCAGGCCGTCACCCTGGCGCAAGAGCAGATCTTGGCTGTGGCCGCTGCCCAGGGTGCTATCAAGCAGCTATTGAGCCATTTTCAGCCCGCCGAGACGCTCGCTATGCAGGGCAGAGGCAGAAAACTCTTCGAGGATTTGGCGATACTTGGTGGTGCTTATACTGTCCAGGTGTGCCACTTCATCTGCGATAGCCCGCACCAACGATTCGTTTAAGCGTGTGCACACCTGTGCGGCAAGGTCGATGTCCAGTGACGCGATGATCACTGCTGCCTTGCATATATTTCTGCGGTTGCTGATCGATTCTTCAACCACAGTGGTCACGGTTGGGGCTTCAGATTGCACTGTCAGGTTGCGGCTATACTGGCCAGGCACTATTGTCTACCGACAGTTGCTATGAGAGCTACGTTGATTTCAGCCTTCCCGTATTGCGTGCCCACAGGCACGACTAGAGCGGGGCAGATGGTGGTGATTTGCACATCGATGCCTCGGATCAGCGAAAGTGGAGTGATGTCGCACGTGTAGCCAGCGGCCTCCAGGTAGGTGGTGGCATTGCCGGTGATCATGTTAGCGAGCTCACCGAGCGCACTGGAGGCCAGTTCGTCTATCTCATCTACATCCTGGCCCAGCATTTGGGCTGCGATTTTGGATGCGGTGACATCTGACATCCCGCATAGTGCGACACCCTCGGCCATGCCGTTTACGTCCAACACTGTGGTAAGCTCTTGAGAGGTGAAAGTGTTGCCACTGCGCAAGCTCAGTTGCCCGCGCTCCGGCGAAGCACTGACCACCTGTGCCAGCACAGTGAAACCAGCACGGATAAAAAGGTCTATGAACTTCACTTCCACGACGCAAACCTCCTGTGCGACGTGTTGAACCGATGCACGCATGGTCGCATGTACACAGCCACAGATGTGACCTTCTTGTAGCACCAGCTTGGCCCGCTGCAGTCCAGCATTGCCCTGTCATCTGCAGACAGCAATTTTAGTGCCATAATCGCTGTTTGCCGCGACAAGTTTTCCTGACGCATGAAATGTGACTGGAGTTGTTTGCGAGATTACAACGAGCGTGAGAGACAGAGAATGTGAAGCAGTAAAACAGTTAAACTTTGTAGCCGTATTACTGTAAAACAGTATATATTGTGATCATGCTGCCTGTGCCAAAAGCCGCTTGACTACCTCTATCACCTGTGCGGGTTCGAACGGCTTGGCCACATACTCGCTGGCTCCGGCCTTGACTGCTTCGAGCACCATTTGTTGTTGTCCCAATGCTGAACAGATGACTACCTTTGCCTAAGGATGCTTCTCCACGATAGTGCGCGTTACAATGATGCCATCCATGCCTGGCATGGTGATATCCATCAGCACCAGGTCGGATTTCTCTGCTTCATACGCGGCCAAACTGGCCTCTCCGTCACCTGCTTCGCAGGTGCTGAAACCTTCGGCTTCGAGTATTTTTTTGAGTATGGTGCGCATATAGATGGCATCATCAACTGTCAAAATCTTAGCCGACATGGTCTTCTTTCCCTATGTGCGACCTCCCACGATCAGCAGCAGCTCAACCGTTTCTGACATCGCTTACCGACCGCGAATCTCATAGTGTAGTCCGCCGCCGGGTTCTCGTATGCAACCAGCGCATAACACACTGTGGCACGACTGGCGCTGGCAAAGACATGTAGAAACGCCCTGATTGTGCTTCTATATCGGCTGCACATCGCATTGTCTTGAGTTGACATACTGTTTGCCAACTATTTCCTAAAGCTCTTGTGACAACAGACCGATAATTTCCAATGTCACCCTTAGTTATCTGGCCTACTAACTATACGCAGCATGTTCGCGGTACCTCACAGATAGGGCAGATGTGTGGGGTGTAAACTCTTGTCATATGGACACGCCGGCTCACGATAGCGTATGTGAAGCGGGGGAGTGCCTGAAGGCAGATGCTACGAACTGAAACGTTGATTGCCCCTTACCGCCTCAACCGCCGTCTTGCCGCAAGTCATCGCCCAAAGCGTGCTTCTGGAGCTACGCGATGAGTCTCTGCCTCCGCTGGACTACCTACCCGCATCCGGCGGTGTCGGCTCGGGACAGGCCTATCAGCCGTCAGAGGGCATGGATCCGTGGGCAAATCTGGCGGATGGCTATTGCCTGAAGCAAGAGCTCAAGCAGCAGTTCCGGGCGCAAACCGCGATGCCGATTACGCTGTGCCCGAGCTGCTCATCGAAGCACTCGACGACGACGGCTACCTGACCATCAGCGTCGAAGAAGCCGCCATACAGTTGAGCGTGGAGCCGAAGCTGGTGGAGATTACGCTTCAGGTGCTCCAGAGCATGCCGCCATGCGGCCTGGGTGCTCGCAACCTGCTCGAGTACCTGCGCCTGCAACTGGCCACGTGTGCCCCGGCTGAAGTGCCGTACGGCACCGAAGCGGTCATAGACAACCTCACCCGCCGCTATCGCACCATGCACAAGGTCATGCAAGCTATAGTGCAGCATCAGGACGATTTTCTGATGCATGGCCCAGCACACTTGCAGCCGCTGAGCAAAAAACAGATCGCGATCGCCCTCGACTTCCATGAAGCCACGGTGTGCCGCGCCACAAAAAACAAGTATGTACTGCTTCGGGACGGCCAACTGGTGCCGATAGACATCTTTTTCGATGATGCGTTGCCTGCCAAAAACATGCTCTGGCGGCTGGTCAATTCTGAGGACAAGTCCTCACCACTGTCTGATCGGATGCTGCAGCACGAACTGGCCGGACACGGCTTTGATCTGGCGCATCGCACGGTCACCAAGTATCGTGTGCAGCTCGACATTCCTCCTGCAGGTCAGCGAAAGGCCGCATGAGACGGTCAGTCAGGACTGAGAGATGACGATCTGCACCTGGCCTTAGGCGGCTGCCCGCAGCCGGTCGGCTGTGGGGCGCATAGCCCCGTAGACAACGCTTCCTCTCATGCTATACGTCCGATGCTCTGGGCTACTCACCCACATCGCTGCGATTTCGATCCATATCTGCAAAACCCGCACTATATTCTGCAGAATTTGCTAAATCGTATCCGTCTTCACGCCGATATACTGCTACGGACCCTGGCAGTCCGCTGGGAGAGGCTTTCTAAAGCGACACCGTCACCACCCTGCATCGCATGGATTTGCGGTGGTGATGATGCCTAGACAGGGAGCTTCCGAATGGTCAGAGGTCTATATGCCGCCGCCGGAATCAGCGTCCAGATGCAGCGCCAGGACGTCTACGCAGTCAACCTCGCGAACGTATCCACCACTGGCTAGCGCCGCAGCAACATCGCTCAGCAGAGCTTTTCTGCCGACTTCACTCTGTCGCCGGACACTGCAACTGAGCGCGGTGGGGAGCCGCCCTAGGGAGCACTGGCCGGGGGCTGGGGATATCGCCGCCTCGATCTGACACCCGGTCCTATCATACAGACGTCCTCCGATTTCGATTTAGCTGTCTCTGGTAGCGGCTTCTTCTGGTCCGTAGCCCGCAGGGGGAGGCCTATACGCGTGACGGCCGCTTCAGCCTCGACGCCGACGCTGTAGTGGTCAACCCCAGCGGCTATTCACTGCTGGGCACACGTGGCCAGATCCGGCTCACGACCGATCAGATGCATGTGGACTCACAGGGCGCAGTCTACGATGGTGAGCAACTAGTAGACAGCCTCCGCATCGTAGAGTTTGACACTCCGGTGGGCCTGAGCAAGCTCGGAGACGGGCTGATAGTCGGAGCCGTGCCTCGACTGGCTGCCGGCTACGAAATCATCCAGGGCGCAGTTGAGGGCTCGAACGTCCAGGTTGTGACTGAACTGCAGCGCATGATGACCAGTATGCGGCTGTACGAAGCAAATGCCAGGGTTTTGCAGACACAGGATGAGACCATCGGCAGCCTGTTGCGGGAGGCGGTGGGGTAGAGGTGTCATCGTCCACATGAGCATCGTACACCATGGCACGCATGCCCACTGGACACTTGCCTCCTGACTTGCAAGCCTATCTCATCACATAGCCCGCTCTCACGAATCTTCGTCTCACGGAAGGAGACACCTCACAGATGATGCGAGCGCTCTATTCGGCGGCCAGCGGCATGACCGCCCAGCAACTGAACGTAGATACCATCGCAAACAACCTCGCGAACGTCAACACTACTGGCTTCAAACGCCAGCGCGTGGACTTCCAGGACCTGATGTATCAGGCGCTGAAGCTGCCCGGATCGCCTGCCGCCAGCTGGGTAGAGGTGCCTACCAGCATCCAGGTAGGCCTCGGTGTGCGCACCGCTGCCACCACGAAGCTGTTCGCCCAGGACACCTTTCAGCATACCGGCAACCCTCTTGACCTGTGCATCGAGGGTGATGGCTTTTTTCCAGGTGCTGCGCCCTAACGGTGAGGTCGCATACACTCGCGCAGGGGCGTTCAAGCTCGACAGCGCAGGCAATCTGGTCACCTCTAGCGGCTACCCACTTGAACCACCGATAACCGTCCCGGCAGACACTGAAGCGATATCCATAGGCGGCGACGGCACTGTGGCGGTAATCGTCGCAGGAGAGACCGAACCGCAGGAGATCGGCCAGATCGCGCAGGGAGTCCTGGAGCTGTCGAACGTGGAGGTGGTCGAGGAGATGGTGAACATGATCACCGCCAGCGCGCTTATGAGGCGAACAGTCATGCCATCAAGATCGCCGATGACATGCTGCAGATGGCGAACAACGTCAATAGATAGTGCATGATTTGCCCGCGTCACATCGCTGCCATGCAGCCGACCCATAGAGCGCTGACTCGCACTGCTTCGGCGATACAGTCGGCCTCTACGCTCATCTGTGCGGTCTGGGCCTCCGGTGCGCGTCCTCGTGTGCATCGCCTATCGTATGGCGAGCTATCCGTGGGATGCATACGTGCGATGACGACACTTCATCGGCGGCTGACAGCTATGGTCTGTGCAGTACCGTCAGTCGCTGTCGGCTTGCTCTTCATGCTTCCGGCGGTACATGCGGAGCAACTTGCCGCTACTGTCACACTGCATGAGCGTGCAGAGGTGGGGGAGGGGGCCATCACTCTCGCCCCACTGGCCGATATCACTGCATCAGAAGATCTGACTGACAGACTGTTGGCAGTGGACATCGGCCCTAGCCCGCTGCTGGGACGCAGCCGCTCCATCAACGCAGGCTATGTGCGTATGCGGATCGGGCGTGTGGGGGTAGACCCTCAGACTGTCGAGCTGACTGGTGCGTCCGCGGTACAGGTGCATCGTCCCGGCATCTCGCCTCTACTTGAGCAGGCGCATAGCGACCCGCACACGACAGCACCCGCTCAGGCAGACTTGGGCGGAACACACACGCAGCATGGCTCATGCAGCCCGCACCCCGCGTCCTCGCAGCCTGCACAGGCTCCACTCTTGCGGCGTGGTGAGCAGGTGCAGGTGGTGGTAGTCAGAAGCGCCATCGTCATCCAGACCATCGGTCGGCTCATGACCGATGCAGCCTTGGGTATGCCGGTGATAGTGCAGGTAGCGGGATCACGGCAGCGTATTTCCGGCCTGCTCACCGGACCTCGTCAGGTGGAGGTTCATCTGTGATGCGCCTGGCATTCGGACACCGGATAGGAGTTCCCGCCTGTGTACTGTTTCCGCTGCGCCCTCTCCTGCAGCACAGCAAAGAAGAGGGGGCGGGGGGGGAGGCCGTACTACTCTCTATCTCCGGCAGCAGCTACAGTCTTGGTAGCCGGTACGGCTGCCGCCTGGCGAAAGCTACGAAGAATGCCGCAGTCTACGCTATCGAGGTGCCATCGGCATACCGTCTCTCTGCTGGGGCATGTATTGCCCACCACATCCTGTGAACGGCTGTATCGTATCTGAGACGACGCACTGGATCTCCCAGAGGATGCCTGACTCGGCCTACGGGATGCGTGACTTGAACGCTGTAGAAGAGACGGGTATGGCCTTCACGCGCCATTTTTCGCATAGCTCAATTGTTGACACTTGGACAGCACCATCCTGGCCAGCGTTTCGGCGGCGGCCACAGGAGCACATGATATGAAACGTGTACTCGCCCTGCAGGCCCTACTGTTGCTTCTGCTGACAGCCTCATCTGTCTACGCAGATAGCCTCTACAGCCCCTCCAGTTTCTTCACCGATATGTTTGCCGATCGAAAGGCTGCACGCGTTGGCGACGTGCTACATGTACTGATTGTCGAGAGCGCATCGGCCAATCAGACCGTCGGAGGTACTCACAACAAACAGGCAAAAATGGGTGCAGAAGAGGGCAGTAGCTGGCTCGATTTCATCTCGCTGCTGGGCTATGACGGCTCCAGCAGCTACAGCAACGGCAGCACTGCCATCCGAAGCGGCAGCATCACCGCCCGGCTCACGGTGACCGTCACCGAGGTGCTGGCAGGCGGCAACCTGCGCATCGAGGGTCGTCGCTTTGCAGGTCAACCGTGACCTGCAGGAGATCACCATCCGCGGCCAGGTGCGCCCGCGTGACATCGGCCGCGACAACACAGTCATGTCATACCAGGGTGGCAGATGTCGAGATACTCTATGCCGGCTCTAATCCGCGCAAACCGGGCCATAGTGTGGGCCTCATCCAGCGCCTGCTGAACCTGCTCTTCTAGCCGTACTGCCAGTGGCCGCACGCCGTTGGCCTCCTCCCGTACCCGCGCAAAGAAGAGGAAGTAGGGGCTAGGTCAGAGACACGCTCGTGAGTACGGTGCAGCCAGCCGCATATATGCGCACAGCCAACAGACGCATCTGACCGAACACAGACGGCCGTTTCGTAGTCCATGCCCAATTCTGCATGCTTGAAGGGATGTGCGATGAGGTATATCGTCACGATTCTGCTCATCTCTCTACTGCTCAGTTGCGCCCCCCGCCGATGCGTTGCAGCTTCGCGTGAAGGACGTGGCGTCAATCGCGGACGGTAGGGCACATAAGCTGCTTGGATATGGCTTCGTAGTAGGTATGCAGGGCACCGGTGACGGCAAGAAGGCACCCTTCACGGTGCAGTCACTGGCGAACATGCTGGAGCAGTTCGGCATCAGCATCGAGGCCTCGCAACTGGACGTGGACAACGTCGCCGCGGTGATGGTGACTGGCGACCTGTCCTCGGGCGCGGCTGCCGCTGTGCGCATGGATGTCACAGTCTCTTCGTTGGGTGATGCGGCCAGTTTGCAGGGCGGCACACTGCTGCTGACACCGCTGCGGGGCGCCGACGGGCAGATCTATGCTATCGCGCAGGGACCGGTATCGGTCGGAGGCTATCAGGCAGGCGGCAGGGGCGCATCGGTCACGCGCAATCACACCGCCGTAGGGCGCATGCCCAACGGTGCCTCGGTAGTCTTGCCGGCGCCTGCCTCTGCTGTGCTCTCAGCCGGGCGGCTTTCTCTGCAGCTCCACCAACCGGACTTCACCACTGCCGGTCGCCTGGCCGACAGCATCAGCTCTGGACTGGGCCGCATCTGCGCTCATGCGGTCAACTCTGCCATGATACAGGTGGCCATCCCACCCGACACCCCCGACTTGACCACTCTCATCCGCCACATCGAGGCCTTGCCGGTGCAGCCAGACATGCCTGTGCAGGTGGTCTCGCTTGGGGAGGGCTGTACATGCGAACCACCCTCTGGATGCTCGGCATCACTATCGCCATGGGAGTCGTCAGCCTCATCATCGGCGTCGCCCACGTTCTCCCCAGATCGATCGAGGCCGGGCTGGCAATCGTCGGGTCGTGGTCGTGCTAGTGCAGATCTCCGGGGGGACGGCGTGACGGGCGACGCAGTATGGGATCCCATTGCGGATCGCGATCGTCCTTGGCGGGATGGCGGTGTGATGAGACGCACCTCGACCGTGATCGTAGGCGGCCACAAGGACAGGGCGATGCAGCGTCCACCGGGGAGCAGGTCGCCCATGACCTCGACGAGACGGTCGGAGGCACCGGAGATCTGCTGTCGTCGGGTTGCCTTGTGTGCCGTCGCCCCGGCGGGGCCGGGGATCGTGTACATGATCGTGGACGCAGTCGTCCGGCTGTCCAGGGGATGTGACGTGGAGCCAGTGTAGATAAGGGTTTCCGTCCGGAGTTGCCGCCCGGACGCCGTTCCCCAATCAGTCTGTCCTGGCGGACCCCCGCGGGAGATGTTCGGCCTCCCGACCCTACCCATCGCCGTAGTTCCTTGCCCATGCCTTCCGGTCTTTCGGTCGCTCCGCTCCTACCACAAAGTGCCGGACGTACGGTTCATAGTGCTCGCGGTGGTTGGGGTTCAGGGACGAACCTGCTGGGCAGCTCCTCTGTGCAGATGATGTCTTTCCCGCCGTCCGGACCGACGCCACTCCACTGCACGTGATATCCGAGACAGAAGAGCAGCTCACGTATCATGAGCTCAAAGTCGATTCCGTCTTCAGCGATCTCGCGGAAATCAAGCATCGTCAACACCCTCTCGGTTGACCCGAGGGCCTGCCTCGGATTTGGGTGGCTTGCCGCTGCCCACTCGCCCGCTTGGCCTGGCCTACGCCCGAGCGGCGGCAGCAATCAGATCAATTTGAGCAGGGCCAGAGCACGCTCTATGTAGCTCGAGGCCTCGTCGTCCAAGGGCACCCCCTGCGAGTGTGGTTCGTCCGCGTGGATGTACTTGGAGGAATATTTGGTCACATCGTATAGCTCTTTGACGTGCTTACGAAGCCTGGACAAGCGGCTGTCGTTCTCACACTCCTCTATAGCCTTGATCATTTGCCCAACCTGTTGCTTCCTCTTCAGCTCGGGCGAGTACTTGAACCGCAGGAGACCCTCTATGACGGGCCTGATGCTACGTACCGCATCCAGGGCCGAAACCGAGGATGGATCCTCTGCGAATGCGCAGAGATCCTCGATGCTGGCCTTGTACGCCATCTGACAGATTTCCGAGGGATCGCATTGGCGGATGACGCTCCATCACGGACCGGATCTCTGGAGTGCGAGTGTCAGGAGGTTTCCTCCTTTGGCCATACCCGCCTGTGTGAGTGTCTCGGATGTGTCGCATGCGAAGTGGGGATCATGGGTCATAACGATAAGCTGTCCGCACTTCTTGGAGAGTTCCACGATCGTCTCGATCGTGCACCACCTCCTATGGTGGTCTAGGCTGGCCACCGGGTCGTCGAGGACAACAGTTTTGTCCTTGATGTCTGCGTCCCGCTGCATTCTCGCCAGGAAGAAGGCGAACGCCAAGGTACGCTTGTCCCCCTCACTCAGGGCCGTGTCGAAGTGGGGTTCATGGCTGGGTTTCGCGGAGGCGGAGAAGGTCTTGCCGAACAGCTCGATCTCGTAGTCCGAGCGGGCATCCCCTCCACCGAATGTGGGTTTGATGCTCTCGATGCGAAAGGCGACGCCGCACTTTGTGAGGAACTCGTTAAGTGTCTCCGTGTAACTCTCGGCGAATTCCCGAAGATGCTTTTCCAAGTTCTTTTTGGCGGTCTCCTTTGCGTCCTCCCGCTCCTTCTTCAGCTTCCTCGTCTGTTGAACGGTCTTACACTGTGCCGCCACGCCCTTCTCCCACCGCCGCTTCTGAAGCTGGAGCTGCCGCAGTGCAACGGCGTGCGTATCAGCGTCCCCGGTGGACAGCTTGTCCTTGCATTCTGCGACGGCCTTGTTGATCCTGTCAACTCGTTGATTGTAGCTTGTTACTGCAGTCATCGCCGCAGCGTGTAACTTGCCCAACTCCGATAGCGGATTCTCGAAGGACACGGGCTCGGATGGGTTCCCGAGCTTCTCAGCAAAAAGCGGCAGCAACTTCTCTGTGACCTGCCGCCACAGGGCATCGAGTTCGCCCAGCGTCCGCGGGATGGCCTCCTCCACAGTTGCATACTTGGACCAGTACTCTCTCATGGTCGTGTTCTCAGCCAATGCCGTTCTTATGTTGCTCAGCTTCAGCTCAGAGTAGAGTTTCGCCAGAGCTTGTGCCTCGGTTTCCACCCTCGACACAAGAGCCTCGTATGCCTTGCCGAAATACACGCGGAAAGCATCGAGCAAGCGCAAGCCCTTCGTATCCTGACCGCAAAAGGGGCAAATATCGTCTTCCAGGTACTCCACACCCGTTCTCAACCACGCCTCGCTGTCGTCGCCTAGGTGTTCCGACATGTGCTGTCTGACCATCGCGACCACGTCAGCGGACAGGGCCTCGATGGTCTCAACTAGGCTGGCGACGTCGGTTGCGGTGGGGACACGCGGGATCTCAATGCTGGCGAGCTTGGGGTGCTCGAGAATATCTGCGGCGTCGGCTGCCGCGTCAACCAGCTTCTGTGCCTCGATGATATTGGCCTCGATATCTGGGTCATCGGATAGCCCCAGGAATTGGTCAATCTCCATGTGCTTCCCCACCACCGACTGCAGAGCCGTCTCCACACTCGTGATGGCTTTGTGCGCTTCTTTCACCTCGTCGTTGAGGGAGTCAACCTTTTCAGCCAGCTTAACCGCCTTCTCGCCGAGAACGAACCTGCAGAGGTTGCTCCTATGTTCAGCGGTGACGCCGGAGCCCGAGTGGACGTTGCGACTGACGAAGTCCGCGTCGTAGATCTCGATGTCCACCCGTGACGGCCTCCAAGTGTAATTATTGAGCAAATAGCAGCTACCAGAGATCCGTAGCTTGGCACTGGGCGTGCCACTGCCGCCTATGGTGGCTCTCGGCCGGAGACAGTTGCAGTCTCCGGTACACAGAGATCTGAAGAGATGAGAGAGCGTGGTCTTCCCCCTGCCATTTCCGCCGTAGATGACGATACACCGGGCGAGCTCGATGGGCCGCCCATTGGGGAGGGCGTTCTCGAACACTCCAATGTTCTCCAGTCGGATGAGTTTCTCGATCATGGGATGCCTCCTGCGCTTCGGCCCCGCGGGCCGACGAGATTGATGCCGCTCACCGATCTCCGTCGGCTGCTGGATCGAGCCTGTTGTCAAAGCTACCTCTCTTGCGTGAGAGGGTACATGTCGGGTTGTGCGCCAACCCGTTTACTGCTCATACCTATTCCGTTGTCGGTATCTGCGTCATGCCCTGAGCACCGTATTCACGTCCGAGGGCAGCAGAACATGCTATATTTCCGGCTTTTCGCTCACCTCAGCTCCCACCGTCTGCATTGGGGCACAGTTCACCCCTCGGAGGTTCTGTACCCATCGCCATCCGCTTGCAATTGACCACCATGCAGACGATCAGCACTTGTATCGTCACCTTCGCCAAACCCCAGTAGCGCGCCTGTCTAAGTCCGTGGCATTTCTTCTGCTCGGCAAACTTGCGCTCGATGGACGGACGCTTGCGCCAGCTATCCGGATCGGCACGCCCCATCACCTGCGGATTGACACGGTTCTTTTTGACTATGATGCTGGAGCGTTGGCCGTTGGCTTCCAGGCGCCGCTGGCCAGGTGCTCCTTGTATCCGTAGAAGCTCTTAGTGGCGCTTTTACGCCCGAAACGCGCATCGGGGGCGGGCGGTCGTACGGGAGGGGACTTTGGAAGCTCGAGCCGAGGGAGCTGAGGAAGGTGAGGATACCGTCGGGGCTAATCGATACTGACAGGCTATTGGGCGGGAACTCGAATCGCTAGGAATCTGAACTCACTGTACCCCGCCATGTCGAGCTGTGAGAAGGGCTGCCATCTGAGCAGGTAGGAACCAGCGAGCTCAATCGGAGTCGCCCTCCCTTCGGTCGTCCCGGCGGAGGCATTGCTGCCCCATGAGAGTACGCCACCTATCGTGTTCTCCTCGTGCAGACGAAACGCGGCATCAGCGGCATCAACCGGTGTGGCCGACGCTGGTGGAGACCAGTAAGCGCTGTCATTCGTCAGCAGCAGTACCCAGCCCCTCCCCCCAACTACGCTGCTGCAGAACTGCTCCACCCGCCAGATGTCTTTGCAGACATCGCAGCGTCCCTGATTCTGCGCGCTCTGCTCCTTCAGTAGATAGTCCTCGTCTCCGAGATTTGCGGTGAGCTGCCTCGTCTTGTACTTAACCTCGATCAGCTCTTGTCCGTCCGGACCTGACACCCAAATGTCGGCGTATATCCGGTTGCCGTTCACCGTGAAGGGCTTCTCCAGACGCACATTGCAGCCTGGCACCGCCTCCCGGATTGACCACGCTAAGGCGTGTTGAAAATCGGCCTCAGAATGAAAGATCGGCCGACTCTGCGCAAGTTCGACCATGATCCCCGGCACGTCAATCATGTTGCTGTCCCACCCATGGGAGTGACCCGACTTCGGTAGTTGTGCAATGTAGTCCTGCGGGTCTTCCAGTACCTCGTCGTAGCCACTCTGATCGATGCATTTCTCAACAAATGCAGTATTGACGCTCTGCAGGAAGCCCTTGAAGTCGGCGTTCTGGTAACAGAGCTTGTTGATCGTCTCCCAGTCAAGTCCATCTCTCGCGCGGGCAGGGAACAGTATCGAGGACGCATCGATGTCGTCCAGGTCCAACTGGAGAATGCCGATGCCGAATGCTGACGTTAGGCGCTGCAGTTCGCTCATAAGGAGATCATCGTATTGAGGGATGTCGGCGGCCACTAAGTAACCTTCATGTGCCCAAGACGAGTTCGACACTGCCTGGAAGAACGCTTTCCGATAGTTGCTTTGGTCAAGTGACTTCTTGAGCTCGAACGAATACAGGCGCAGCGCATTGTTATCAGTCAGCTTGTTCAACTCGAAGACGTCCTCACTCCAGTCGTCCAACGAGAGCTGGAAGCCAACCATGTCAGGATGAGACCACTCACTGTATCCAGATTGCTGCGATATCTCGTGGTGGATAGTCTTGGTGTAGATTGCCCGGCCATGATTGAAGGAGGGGTTGGCGTAGACGAAGTAGGCAAGCAAGGGATGAAGGTCTAGCTCGCAGTACGGGGTACTCTCCTCTTCGCTCGTGGGCGCGGCGTTCTCAAGGGCCAAGACGACATCGGAGGAAAGCTCTGACTCACGTGCCTTCAGGAAGAAACGTGCGGGCCATCTGCCGATTTTGATGAAGACTGAGTCGGGGTTGTCCCTCACGTCAACGTAGAGCTGTGATCCGACGCTTAACCAGGGGGTATTGCCCTTGCTGCCGACCTTGTCGGCAAGCCCTGACTCCTCCCCAGCCTCCCAGATCTCCAGATACGTCAGCGGCTTTTTGACGTTCTCCAGAACTTCCTCGGCAAGATCAATGAACGAGTAGGCCACAGCTCATTGCCCCTTTCAGATTGCAGTCCCCCCGCCGCAGCGCCCTGCTGCACTGGAGAGACCAACCCACGAAAAAAGTTGAGCGGAATGCCCAATCCCCCTTGAGAAGTCCGACAGCTGCCTGCAGTTGACCACCATGCAGACGATCAGCACTTGTATCGTCACCTTCGCCAAACCCCAGTAGCGTGCCTGTCTAAGGCCGTGGCATTTTTTCTGCTCGGCAAACTTGCGCTCGATGGACGGACGCTTGCGGCAGCTATCCGGATCGGCACGCCCCA
>LSQX01165208.1_pt1 | contig 18899 bp, 14 predicted proteins | sample 654561 | NCBI WGS metagenome assembly LSQX01 (sample SAMN04489861, study PRJNA283612) | anaerobic digester metagenome | isolation source: 4 biogas reactors fed with cattle manure at either 37C or 55C with and... | place: Denmark: Kongens Lyngby | collected 2014
GGATATATATGAACGTTTAGAAAAAAATAAACAACAAAAATTATTTTATTATAAAGATTATTTAAAAGTATTTGCCCAAGGACCTGACGTTTTTTTATTTTATAATCTTCTAACTTTTAAAAAAGGGAAACATATAAGATGGTTAGGATCATATATGCAAAAAAACAAAACTCAAAAATTTTTTATAAATTTGTTAAACGCGATAAAGAAAAGAAAACTGGCAGATGATCCTGAAGTAATAACGTTTCTTTATGGTTTTATTGCACACTACGTTTTGGATATGACCATCCATCCATATATTGTCTATAAAACCGGCATTTATAATAAGCACGATAAATCAACGTATAAATACTTAGGAAAACACGAGGAAATAGAAGCATATATAGATACATATTTTATGTATGTAAGAGGGAAAACTAGACCAAGACATTTTAAGTCACATATTTTTTGCTTAGATAAAACAAATGTTTCAAACAATCTTAAAGATGTAATTAATGAGGTTTTCATACAAACATTCAATGAACAAGATATTGCCAATATATATGTATCTAGTATCAAACAAATGAAATTACTATATAAATGGTTAAGATACGATAGTACAGGAATAAAAAAGAAGATTTATAGATTTTGCAATTTCTTGCCATTTAGTTTTAAATTAGAAACAATTTCTTTTGACACTAAATTAAATAATAACAATTATTATCTAAATTTAGATAAAGACTATTGGCATCATCCTCTTGATAAAGAGAAAATATATAACTATTCCTTTATAGAATTATATGCCATTGCCTTACACAAAACATTAGATTTAATAAAAGAAGTTGATAATCTTTTGTATAACAAAAAAACGTCTATACAAGCAGAAAAAATGTTTCCTAATCTATCTTATTTAACCGGATACGAGTGCGAATTAGGAAGTGGTACATATTTTAGTTTTTAATTTCATAGGTAGATAGTATTTTCTACCTATTTTTTATTAGGGCAAAATATATAATTCAATGATATTTGCCATGTTCATGATTAGTCTAATAACATAAGATATCAAGAAGGAGGATGTATGATGTATAACCATTCTAATTATAATCAAAATGATTATAATTTTCAAAGTGCATATGAACAAAATGAACGCATTCTACCACATATAGGATATAACAAAAAAAATCACACAATACCCAATATAGGGTATGAGCAAAACATTTTCAATTCTTATGATGGCTTTATTAGAGGCAATATGTTTCCTAGTCTTTATGGGCCATACATTACTGAGGAACCATTTAAGTTAACACCACAAAATGAAAGGGAAGCTCTTCTAGATAGGGTAAGAGAACTTGACTTTGCCACTCTAGATTTAGGCCTATATCTAGACACACATCCAGATGATGAAGAAATGATTAAGAGCTACAATCAATATTTAAACCAAGAAAAACAAGCAAGTGCAGAATACGAATCAAGATATGGGCCACTTTCTAGGAGCAGTGAGACGTTGAATACATATCCATGGGCTTGGATAATGCCGCCATGGTCTTGGGAGGTGAAATAGGATGTGGAAATACGAAAAAAAACTTCAATACCCTGTCAATATTAAAAATAAAGATTTAAGGATGGCTAAGTTTTTGATCACACAATATGGAGGTTCTAATGGGGAATTAGCAGCCGGCTTAAGATATTTAAACCAAAGATATACAATGCCTGATGAGAAGGGCAAAGCGTTATTAACAGATATCGGTACTGAAGAACTAGGGCATGCCGAAATGATTGCATCTATGGCCTATCAACTTATAAAAGATGCTACCGCTGAAGAAATGAAGGCAGCCGGCTTAGGAGGGCATTACGCTGAACATAAGAACGCCTTATACCCAACTGACGCTAATGGTGTACCCTTTACTGTTGCATATTTTGCCACTACAGGCGATCCGATTGCAGATATACAAGAAGATATGGCAGCTGAAGAAAAAGCAAGAGCTGTATATGAAAATTTAATGAATCTAACAAATGATCCTGACGTCTTAGCACCATTATCTTTTTTAAGACAACGAGAAATTATTCACTTTGCAAGATTTAAAGAATTATATGATGAATATAAAGCTAGAGGATTGTAGCATAAAAACGATTTCCAAAGGAAGTCGCTTTTTATTCATAAAGATATTTAAGAACACCCTCTATAATGGCATTTGATATTTTTCTTTGATAATAATCTTTCTTAAGCAAATATCTTTCATTAGGATTTGATAAAAAACCCACTTCCAAAAGAACACCCGGTCTTTTTATATCTCTATACATATATAAATCTTTTACCTCTTTAACTTTTCTTTTTGATCCAAGATAACGTTTAAAGCTATCTTGAATTTTGGTGGCTAACAATATATTTTTATCATTAATATTATCATAAAAAACCTGGGCACCCTTCCAGCTTGTCGATGATGTAGCATTAAGGTGAATAGACAAATATAAGTCACACAATGAATCATTTATCAATCTAACTCGCCTTGATAAATCGCTTCTTTTTCTTAAATATGCATGCGGAACTGATAAATCATAATCGTCTTCACGAGTCATATAAACAATAGCACCTTTTCTCATTAATAACTCTGACAGGATCTTGCTTATTTCTAAATTTATATCTTTCTCCATTATGTCCTTGTAGTTTGCACCAGGATCAGGTCCACCATGACCAGGATCGACATATATAACTTTTCCTAACAGTGGTGCATCTTCAATATAACTATTTACTTTATTAGCAAGCATAAGCGATAACACAAAGAACATAACCAATATGATTTTATATCTTTTCACCATATCACCTACAATAATTATATGACCACCAAAATAATAATTACACAAAAAAAGCACCATAGGTGCCTTATATATTAACGTTTTGAGAATTGAGGTGCACGACGTGCTTTTTTCAATCCATATTTCTTACGCTCTTTCTTACGAGCGTCTCTTGTAACAAAACCATTAGCTTTTAACATGCGTCTAAAAGAATCTTCACGAGTCGGATCATTTGGACTATCAAATTCTAATAATGCCCTAGCAATACCTAAACGTGTTGCTCCAGCTTGACCAGAAAATCCACCACCAAAAGCATCAACTTCGATATCAACTTTATCTTTCATACCCGTGACTTCTAATGGTTGCATCAAATCCATAACTAATGTAGGAAATGGTAAATATTCATTTACATCTTTTCCATTTATCGTAATTTTACCTTTACCAAGAGTCATTCTGACTTTAGCAACCGAGGTTTTACGACGTCCTGTTCCTATATAAACTTTCTTTTCTGCCATTATATTCTTCTCCTTACTTTAAATTTAATGTTGCAGGTTGTTGAGCAACATGTGGATGATTTTCATCTTCATAAACAAATAATTTTTTATACATTTGTCTACCTAATCTTCCTTTTGGCAACATACCTTTTACAGCTCTTTCAATCATTTCAGTGGAATATTTTTCTCTCATAACTCTTGCTGTTCTTTCTCTTAAGCCACCAGGGTATCCACTATGATCATAATATATTTTTTTATCTAGTTTAGATCCAGTAAGATTAACTTTTGAAGCATTAACAACAATCACAAAATCGCCACAATCAATATGTGGAGTGTAAATAGCTTTATGTTTGCCTCTTAACATGTGTGAAACTTTAGATGCTAAACGTCCAAGAGGTAAACCATCAGCATCGATTATATACCAATTACGAGCAACATCTTCTTTTCTTTGCATAAATGTTCTCATTATATATCTCCTTCCATTCATATAAGCGGACCCGGCAATCCACCTAATGTGGGATTTCTTTATGTACCAGTTAGAATTTTACTAGAAATTACTTATATTGTCAATCAATTATATGAATTTTAATCGTATCTTTGCTTGTTTTCGTCAAAAAATCTCTATCTTCTTATTATCTGCTTGCTTATATAAATATAACACATGAATAAATAGATATAAAAGGGTATTATTTATCATAGTTAAATTTTTATACCACTTATAATATTTACAATAACTATAAATCTTTATAAAGCTATAAATCTATCGGCGGATCTGATATAGAACAATCAGCATTTTTACAAGTTTTTCTTTGTACCTGTAAACTTGATGATGGCGTCTTTGGCGTTGTTGACCACGAACTCCAAGAGCCATAAGTTGTTGTCGTACCACAATTACATGAATAACTTCGATAACAAGTAGAGCCTGATAATGACCACCCTGACGGACAACTATATATGGTCTTACGACAAGCACCTGCCATATAATTACTATAACCTGATGGACAAGAACAATATCCTGAGAAGCCTGAGCAACATTCTGCACACCAACTAGCATCTGCATAATCATAGCTTGATGATGCAGATTGTGATTCAGAACACGTATCACATGAATAACTTGAACTAACTGTTCTTGAGCGGTACTGATAAAATGCATTAACATTTACTGTATACGTAATAGTGATTGCCCCTCCATTTGTAAATGATGTGCTAAAACTTTCTTCGCTTGGTTGAACTGTATTTGAAGTCAATTGATATTTTAGACTACTTCCATCTACACCACTATAAGCATCAGTTATCGTTATAATTGGACTAGCACTTTTAGCATATAGCCTTACCTTCCTTATATGTTATTTTATCACCGCCATTCACTATAGTAAACTCACAGGAAATTTTTTGTATGAAAAAACGCAATTATAAAACAATAAATGTAAAATAATGCGTCTTTAAATATATAGCTACTTATAAATAAAATTTTAGCTCGTAGGGCATGGCCAAGACGTACAGGTTCTTGTTTGAACCTCTCTTGTTGAAGAAGGACTCACCGGTGTTAATCCCCATGAACTCCAACTATTCCATGATGTACTACAGCTACATGAATATGGATTACAACTTTGATAACAAGTTTTTAGACAGGTACTACCACTTAATGTATATCCTGATGGGCAAGAATAACTTATTGAAGCCGAACCATAAACTTCACCAGCATTTTCATATGGGGTATCCCAACAACACTTATTTACATTACATAAGTACAGTTCTACGGCACTACAATAATATGTTTTCGTTGCAGATGTATTACATGAATATGGACACGAATCATAACATGTGCTACATGATGTATATGATGTGCGCGATCTATATTGTGTAACTCCTTGAACTACTACTTGTCTAGTAGTTGTTGCTGTATTACCTGCGGTATCACTTACTGTATAAGTAACAGTATACGTTCCTGTCGTATTAGTATTTACTGTGCTTGAAGTAGAAATACTACTTGTCATTGTTCCATGTATGTTATCGGTGGCTGTTGCTCCTGCATCTATATACGTTGTTCCAAGATCAATAGTTACAGATGAACTTCCTGTAATTGTTAATATAGGTGAAACATTATCTAGATTAAATGCATTACTTCTTGTTATCGATGTATTTGTAGCATTATCTTTAGCTAGTATCCATAAATAGTAACTTCCACTTACTCCTACTGGAGTATTTATTGTAGAACCATTAGTAAGAGTTGTACTAAATGATGCTTCACTTGGGGTTGTCGTACTTGTCGTCCATTGATATTTTAAACTACTTGTATTTACGCCACTTTCACTGTCACTTACAGTCACTGTTGTACTTCTACTCTTCGCATATGTACTATTCCCATTCATTCCAAACACTACTGTTGGTGGGGTACTATCTGAGACTATAACTGTTCTTGTTGCTACAGCTTCATTGCCTGCTTTATCTCTTACTGTATATGTTATTGTATAAGTGCCAACAACACTTGGATTGACTGTACCTGTTGTTTGAATACTACTCGTTACATCGCCATCGACATCATCTAAAGCTGTGGCTCCTGCATCACTATATGTCTGATTCGCATAAATAGTTACTGGATTATCTCCTAGTATTGTTATGACTGGCGCCTTCACATCCACTACATTGATAGTTCTTGTTACTGGAATCGCTTCATTACCTGCCTTATCACTAACAGTATAAGTAATCGTATATGTTCCTACAACATTGACATTAACTGACCCAGTTACTGTAACACTTCCATCTATACCACTATGTTCATCACTTGCTGTGGCTCCTGCGTCTGTATACGTACTTCCTTTACTAACTGTTACATTAGCATTACCATTTAAAGTTATTATAGGTTTGGTATTATCTAAACTAAAAACGTCACTTCTTGAAATCGTTTCATTACCTGCTGTATCTCTTGCTACTACCCATAAGTAATAACTTCCTGATACATCACTTGGAGTTGTTATTGGTTGATTATTTGTAAATGATGATGTGAATTCATCAAGTGATGGTTCAACTTCTGATGTTGTCCATACATACTTTAAACTACTATTATCTATTATTCCCATATCTGTTACATGAATTGTTACTTCTCTATTTTTGGCATATATACTATTACCTATTGGGTCAATGGCAATAGTTGGTTTCACATTATCTATGACGGTTATTGTTCTTGTTTCGATAGCTTCATTTCCACCATTATCCATAACATAATAAGTTATAGTATATGTTCCTGGTACTAGAGAATTAACTGTTCCGGTAACAACTATTCTATCTGTTAAATCATCATCTATATTATCTAGGGCTGTTGCTCCTGCATCACTATAGGTTTCACCTATAAAAATGTTTAAAGGATTATCTCCTAACATTGTTATGACTGGGGGTACAAAGTCTGTGTTACAATCCCTTGTTGATTCAACTACCAACATATTTCTATAATTACCACAAGCTACTAATCCTTCCCATTTTCCTTTTCCTAAGACTGTAAGGATTGTAACATCTTCTGATACTGTAATATTTACTTTATTATAGTTTTCATCGGATAAGCCTAACAAATCATTTATATTTCCTTTATTGACAATTGTTTGATCGAATGTTGTATCACCCATCTTTTTATAATCTATTGCTTTTATTAACAATTTAGCATCACTTTTAAATGCATGTTTTGCTGATGTTCTGATTATACCTGTTATAGTTGGTACTGCTATTGATAGGATAATTGCTAACACTACAATTACTGCTATCAATTCTATTAATGTAAAACCTCTTCTTTTCATCGTTCTCATTTTATGCTCCTTGTTTTACTTTAATTTGGTCATTGCCGTTGTTTGCATATCGTTTTCAATGTAATTTCATTATAACATACAACATCATTAGAAGTAAAACAAAATACTAGAATATTTAACCTAACAACAAAAAAACTATAAGCTTTTTTGATTTGCTTATAGTTTTATACGTAAAACATAAAATATACATTAATTATCTTTTTGTTTGAATAAGAAGTGTTACTTTTTTGATCTTTGAAACATATGTTAAACGTAAATCAGACCTATTAACCATAACGTCTACTTCATGTTCACCAACCCCATAACCTTTAAGATCTACATACGCCCTAATAGTTTCAGGATTTAAGCTTTCAAGAACTGAACTAACACCTTTAACAATAACTGTAACACTACGATCTTCTTTCCCTTTTGCGTTAACAGAATACTTATCACCTAGGTTTTCATATTGAATAAGAATATCATTAAATTCTCTGAACACTTCATCTCCAACTGTCACCTTTACATTAGCTACAGATTCACTCATGTATTTTACACCAACTGGTTTTTTGATATTAATATTGTAGTCTTTATCTGCTTTTATGCCATTTACGTTAATCGGAACATCAATATATGAAATGTCTTCAAGAATTTCCTCTTCTCCATATATTATGAGCTCATTAACACTTCCCTCAATAGTCTTTATCGCTTTGCCAAAACTCAATGTTCCTGTTGGAATAAAACGAAGAGGAATTTTCTTTTGTGGTGATGAAATTGTTATTTCAGCATTTAGTTTTGATGGAACAATTTCTACATCAATTACATTTCCACTTTGATCGTAGGCAATTAATGGTATATCATGTAACTCCAATTTTCCAACCTTAGGCTCAACAAAATTATTTACATCTATTAAAGCTTTTATTGTCGACACCTTCTTAAGTGTGCTCTCAGAACCCTTTATAATTATCTCATCACGTTCTATCTCTGTCTTTTCAATAACTAATTTCATATCTAAATTATCAGCATTTAACAAATCTACATTAACAGTTCTTGCTTGTGATATTTTAGGATAAATAGTTACTGTGACAACAGAGGGATCTAGTTTATAATTAATTGTATCCAAAGCTCTTTTGTACTTTAACGCAACTTTATGAACGCCAGGCTTTAAACCCGACAAGTCAAGAGTTACTTCATGAGTTGGGATTTGTTTTGCTAAATACAAATCAGAATTACGACCGATTAATGTAACGTCTACCTTTTCAGGTACACCATCCAATACGAAAGCCTCTTCATTATATTGAACAACAACAGGTTGATTGTACATTACCTCTGCAGAGGTTTCTATCATAGCAATCGTTTTTGAATCAACTGCTATAAAAATTATGATAGAAAGAACTAAAGTGATAATTAACAAACTACTCTTTTTACTTAATATTTTTTCAAACTTTTTACTATCTTTTGATAACCCTTGTCTTATAAAAACCGCAAATCTAGTAATAGGAACAATTATATATTTGTCAATGTTACGTCCTGATTTGTTAAAAAAGTACTTAATATTATTGATCATCTTCACTCTGTGCCTCCTCTACTTCCTCTTCGACCATAACATCATTTTTAGGTCTTAATTCATCAAGAAGAATTTCACTAAAGTCTTCGATGGTTAAATTATAGCTGAGTTCTCCATTAGTAGCCACAGAAATACGACCAGTTTCTTCAGAAACAATAATTGATATGCAATCAGTCTCTTCACTAATTCCTAAAGCTGCTCTATGTCTAGTTCCTAAGCGCTTAACAACTTTCATATCGACACTTGTAGGAAACACTGCACCTGCACAACTGATTTTATCCCCTTGAATGATAACCCCACCATCATGGAGTGGGTTATTTGGAAAGAAAATAGAAATTATTAATTCGCTTGTAATATCAGCATAAATCTTTTTCGATCTTTCTATGTAATCTCTCAAACTAACATCACGTTCTATAACAATTAATGCTCCAATACGAGTTTTCTTTAAATATTCTACAGCTAACGTGATTTCATGAACTAACCTTTCGCGCTCTCCAACTGTAAGAACTTTGTGCCTACCTAATAATTGTGTTTTACCTATTTGTTCTAAAACACTTCTAATTTCAGGTTGAAATATTATTATTAACGCTAATGGTCCCCACATAATGACATATTCAAATAACAACCCTATTGTAACTAATCCTAACCAATCACTAATGAATTTAATAATCAAAATGAAAAGAATCCCCTTAAACAACAAACTCATCTTTACATTGTTACGAATGTTTTTAAAGACAAAATACAAAACAAGCCATACTAAGGCGACATCTATAATTTTCATTAATGTTGAAATAATAAAGTCTAGTGTCATAATATCCTCCTGCCTAATACATTTATATAAAAATTATATCATATAATTGATATAATTAGAATTGGAATTTTAAATATTTTGTTTTTATAAAAACAAAAAAGTTCTTTTAATAAGAACTTTTTATTTAATTATTACAATCTAGGTAACTCATCACTACCGCTTTCCCCATTTAAAATATCACCACTATCAGCATATTGTGATCTATCAACTACAAATGGGTTAATATTATTGAGATCAGGTTCAACTGGTTTTTCGGGTTCTAATGTTTGAAAGTCAATAACTTCAGTCTTATCAAATTTATCTTCTTCAATTGGTGTAATTGCTTCGACAACATTTTCTTCTGCCACTATCGGTTTTATAATATCTGTATCATCTATTAAGAAATCTTCTACGACAGGTTCAGAATTATTAAAACTATTATTTATAGGAGTTGTTATTGGTTCCGTATTGATTGGTGTTGTTGGTATAACTTCCGGATTCTCATTCGAAGGAATTTCCATTTGCTGTTCTTCAGCAAAATTAACATTAACTGGTTCTTCCTTTATTATTGGAGAATTATCAACAACAAAATCTATAACATCGACAGGTTGCATAATATCATTTTGTAATGTATCTGCCACCTCATCTATACTACCAGTATCAACATCATTAATGTTTGCCATCGTTTCATCTTCTTTTGATGCTTTTTTTGCTTTCCTCTTACTAGCTAGAAAACCGATAAGCATTAGAACAATAATTAGGCCAACACCTATAACGTATACATAATATTCTTCTAAAAAAACCACAATTTCACTTAAAAAATCTCCCATTCACTATTCCTCCTATCATAAGGATACCACCAAAGCTAGAATTTTGCAATATTATAATCTCATTTAATAATATGTTTTCCCCAACGTTTTATGCCCTCTTTATTTACTATCAATACACATTTTAACAAAGTATTTAAATAATGGATGTGGTTTAGTAGGTCTACTTTTGAATTCCGGGTGGAATTGACATGCAATAAAGCAAGGATGTGAAGGTAGTTCAATTACTTCAGCAAGATCATCATCAAGACCTTTGCCCGCTATAACTAAACCATTTGAATTAAGTACATCAAGATATTGATTGTTCACACCATAGTTATTACGATATCTTTCCAAAATGTTTGTCGTACGATATATGTCATATATTTTAGTATTTTTATTAAGAACACAAGGATAACTCCCCAATCTAAGTGTTTTATTTTTCATAGATTTCTTATCATACGATGATAAAAGTTTTACAACTGGTTCTTTTGCACTTTTATCAAACTCAGTAGAATCTGCATCTTTAATTCCACAAACATTACGAGCAAATTCAATACACGCAAGTTGCATACCTAAAGATATTCCAAAAAAAGGAATGTTTTTTGTTCTAGCATATTCAATAGCTTTTATCTTTCCTTCAACGCCTCTACTACCAAAACCACCAGGTACTAAAATGCCTCTAGAATTTTCAAATATACCATCTAACTTTTCTCTTTTTTCTAGTTTTTCAGCATCGACCCAATTTATCTTTATTTTTTTCTTATATTTGAAACCAGCATGTCTTAAAGCTTCAACAACTGACAAATATGCATCATGTAATTCTATATATTTACCTACTAATGCTATTTCGACTTCTTCTTCCAAATCACCAACTGTTTTAGCAAGATGTTTCCATTCTTTTAAATTGATATTTCTAATATCCAAATTAAGCATATGACACACTGTCTCATCCATTTTTTGATTAACAAAATTTAGCGGAACTTCATAGATATTATTAACATCTATTGCTTCAATAACCGCTTCTTCTAAAACACTACAATATAGTGCTAATTTACTTTTAATAGCATCATCTAACTTCTTTGGTGTTCTACAAACCAATATATCAGGTTGAATTCCAAGTGACCTCAATTCCATAACACTATGTTGAGTTGGTTTTGTTTTTAATTCCCAAGAACCAAAAATGTAAGGAATTAGTGTTGTGTGAATAAACAAAGTGTTTTCTCTTCCTATTTCACCTCTAAATTGTCTGATTGCCTCAACAAAAGGTAACGACTCAATGTCACCTATTGTTCCTCCTATTTCAGTAACAACTACATCAGCCTTAGAAGTTTCTCCAGCTTCTAATATTTTAGCTTTGATTTCATTAGTAATATGTGGTACAACTTGAACAGTAGCACCTGAATATTTTCCTTCCCTCTCTTTATTTATAACTGACGAATAAATACGCCCCATCGTAATATTAGACGTATAATTCAACTCCTCATCCGTAAAACGTTCATAATGGCCTAAATCCAAATCAGTCTCAGAGCCATCAGCTGTAACAAACACTTCACCATGCTGATAAGGAGACATAGTTCCTGGATCAACATTAATATATGGATCAAACTTCTGCATAAACACATTATAACCACGCGCTTTTAACAACAAAGCCAAAGAAGAAGCTGTAACACCTTTCCCAAGACCAGAAACCACCCCACCTGTAACAAAAACATACTTTACCATTTCTACACCTCCACAAAATAAAGAAGAGATCCCTTTCGAGAACTCTTCGGCTCTTCTTTATTATAACCCAATTACTAAATCTAAACAATAAATTTAAGACCATTTTACATAATTAAAATTTAACTCCTTTTGTTATAAGGTCTAAATATGTAAAGTCTAAACATATTCTTTTATTGTTTTAATAACAATCTCTTTTTCACCTTGAATAATTTTATCAATTAAGAGACCTTCAATTTTATCTTCAATTATTTTTTCTATTTTTCTAGCACCAAAATCATTATAATTAGACAATTCTACAATCTCCTCAATAACGTTATTATCGATTTTCACTAATACATTTTCAAATCTATTTTTAAGCACTTTAATATACTTATTTATAATCTTAATAACATTCTGCTTATTCAGTCTGTTAAAAACAATAAACTTATATATACGATTGATAAATTCTGGGCTTAGATTTTGTTTTAATTTCGATAAAACTTTATTATCACTATCATTATTAAAGCCAACTGTTCCCTTATTAAAACCTATATTAGTCGTCATAATTATTAGAGTATTTTCAAATCTAACAACTTTATCATTAGCATCCTTTATACACGCCTCATCTAAGATTTGAAAAAACAAACTTAGAACAGCTGGATGCGCCTTATCAACTTCATCTAATATGATTACTGAATATGGCCTATTTCTAATACTCTCTAGCACATTTTTATTATCATCATAACCAACATACCCTGGAGGAGCCCCTATTATTTTACTTACAGTATGAGCTTCAGCATATTCACTCATATCAAGTTTCAAAATATTATTATCACCCATTAGACTTTTAGCATACGTCTTAGCAAGTAGCGTCTTCCCAACCCCTGTTGCTCCACAAAATAGAAAGGAATAACATTTATTTTTCTCTTTTAAGCCTAATTTTATTCTTTTTGTGATGGCAATCAATGCCCTTATCGCTTCATCCTGACCAATAATATTCTCTTTTAATTCTTTCTCAATTCTTTTAAAGACTTTAATATCATCATTTAGTATTTCATATACTGGCACTTTTGTTCTGAGATGAATTACATCTGCTACATCTTCTTTTCTAACTTCCCTTATAATTCCTTTGTTAATTTGATTTAATTCAATATTATTTATTTTATCCGTGAGTTGTTCTTCTAACTGTTTAAATTTATAAGCTCTATCAAAGTCCTGTTCCATGATAAGATTGTTTTTATTATCAATTATTTCATCTAATTCCTTTTGTAACTTATAGAGATGTTTATTACTATTGCTTTCCTTTAACGATACACGAGCACAGACCTCATCCATAATATCTATCATTTTATCGGGTTTATTACGATCATATATATATTTATCTGATAAGTTTATTATTAAATCAATTATTTCTTCACTAATGCTTACATGGTGATAGTTTTCGTAAGTCTCTTTTAAACGCATCATGATTTCTTTTACTGTCTTTTCATCAGGTTCTTCAATATAAACTTTTTGAAAACGTCTATCTAAGGCACTATCATTTTCTATGTGTTTTTTATATTCACCTGTTGTCGTTGCCCCAATACACTTAATCTTATTGCGCGCTAAAGCTGGTTTAAAAATATTAGAAGCATCAATCGCGCCCTCAGCACCACCCGCACCAACTAAAGTATGAATTTCATCAATGAATAAAATAATATCATCGACTTCTTCTAATTCATTTAATAGTTTTTTCATTCTCTCTTCAAACTCACCACGATATTTAGTACCAGCAACCATTGTTGCCATATCAAGTGATAAAATGCGTTTATCTTTTAAAACATCCGGGACATTACCAGCCACTATCATTTTACTTAATTCTTCGATAATAGCAGTTTTACCTACCCCAGCATCTCCTACTAGTAGAGGGTTGTTTTTAGTTCTCCTACAAAGTATTTCGAGAATTCTTCTTATCTCCTTATCTCTACCAATTACAGGATCAAGTTCATTTCTTTTAGCTTTATTATTTAAATCAATTGCTAACTCTTCAATCATTAAATTTTTCTTTTGCTTCTTCTTGCCTAACATTTTCTTAGAAAATGAGTTATATATTTTCTCAACATCAACATTCATGCCAAGCAGAATTCTTATTGCTACACCTTCACCCTCTTCTAAGAGAGAGGAAAACAAATGTTCTGTCGTAACCTCACCATAATTATTTTCTCTACTATCTATTATGGCATTTTCAATTACCCTTTTAAGTAATGGCGTATACAAAAACCATTCGCTTTTTTTAGAACCAATACCTATAATCGAAACTAATTTATCTCTAAAACATTTATAATCAATATCAAGGGTTTTAAGTTTTTTACTAATATTATTATCAGTTTTAAGCATTGCGAGCATTAAATGTTCACTTCCAACATAGGGATGCTTTAATTCACTCATTTCTTTTTTAGCAAGGACTAACACTTTTTGAGCTTCTTCATTAAATCTCCCAAACATGTATATTTCTCCTTTCAAAATATCCTATGCTTATAATGGTCAAAATAACTATTTTTTAATCAACAAAAAAAGAGCATAAGCTCTTTTACATCAAAAGTTCAACTTTTAAAGTCAATAATCATTTAACCTCTAACACTAATTAAAAGAGAGAGGTTATAAATTTAATGACATTTTCAAAAAAATTGGTTGTTGCTAATGTAATAACTATTGCAGATATAGCAGTTAATATCAAAGCAGGTATCCATATTTTCTTCATCCATTTTTTATATTCAACTTCCAAATATGATAATCCAACTAATAATATTGCACTAGTAGGAGCTACTATCATAGAAAGACCATATGTTATTTGTTGAATTAATAGTAATAATGGTATCTTCGTTGATTCACCTAAAACACTACCTACAGCACTTGTAACATAACCAGTAATATAAGATTCATTTACAAAAGCTGCACCAACAAATGATGCTATTGAAGCAGTAGCTATATTTGGGAAAGTAGTGATAGCCTTAATAATCGCATTAAGAATTCCTGATTGGGAAGATAATACAAATACAAGATTTGTAATTGTAATTAATATCATTGTTGGAAATAATTTTGTGACACCTGAAACAATACCTTCATATACATCTTTCCAATTAATTTTATATATTAAAATTATTATTAGCGTAGCAAGTAATAACAATGCTGATGCATCAGTTATATCCCAAGTACCAAATGCTGGTATACTAGCACCTAAAACACTTTTGAAAATAGCAAAATTGCCTATCTTCACATCCATTAATTTTGTGTGTAAATCTGTAAATCCTGTAAATCCAAACATATTTCCCCAAGGTGTAAACCCTAATACAAACAACACAAACATTAATGCAAATACAGTAATAAGTGGCCACGTTTTTTGTTTTTTAGGGCCTTCAGTTTTTGATATGAATAACATATCTTCATCTATTTGCTCTTTATCTTTTCCTTTTGCAACTTTAGCTGTTAAAAGCAAATATATTCCAACAGTTAAAAGTCCTAAAATAATTAATACTAATTTATACCAACCATATGTTATACCCGCATCAATATAATTAGCCATTGATGCATACAATGAAGCTGGATATAAGCTTCCCATAATTCCTACTAAAATAGATACTACTGTAGCAATTAAAGCTGTTATTTTATTAAACCCTAATGTTAATATTACTCCCATGAATAAAGGCACGAATACCAATAATGGAAAATTAATTCCTGTTAAACTTGCAACTATTATAAAGAAACTAGAACTTATTAATAAGAACATTTTTTCGTTTTTCTTAAATCTAGAAGCTATTTTATCAACTAAAACTCTAAAAGCGCCTGATTTACTTAAAACACCATAGAAAATACCAAAAACTGATATATATATGATATTTTGCCCAAACCAAGCTATAAGCATTGGGATATAATATAAAACATCCCATATACCAGTTGGATTGATAGCACCATATGTTAAAATACCTGAATCACTATAATTTGCTGATGGAATAACCCATGTTGCTAGAAATACTACACCAATAAATATTAATAATGATAACCATAAATTTTTGTTTTTCATTAAACATCACTCCTTTTTTTATCTCTCATATGAGGAAATAATATTACTTCTCTAATTGTGTGTGCACCAGTTATTAACATAACCATTCTATCAATACCAATTCCTAGTCCACCAGTAGGTGGCATTCCATACTCTAATGCTTCAACAAAATCTTCGTCCATTTCATTAGCTTCTTCATTTCCAAGCTCACGCTCTTCTAACTGATTTTTAAATCGCTCCCTTTGATCAATAGGATCATTAAGCTCAGTGAAGGCATTACCATATTCATCACCACAAATGAATATTTCAAATCGTTCAGTAAAGCGCTCATCTTTACTCTTTTTTGCAAGAGGACTTATTTCAATAGGATGTCCATATATAAACATCGGCCCAACTAATGTGTCCTCCACATATTTTTCAAAGAAAGCATTAATAATGTGGCCAACACCAAAGTGTGGTTCAATTTCAATATCATGCTCATTTGCTAATTTTTTAGCTTCTTCAATATCCATCTGTTTAAAAAAATCAATTCCACATACTTCTTTAATAGCATCTACCATATGAACTCTTGGCCATGGTTTACTAAAATCAAGAATATGATCTCTCCACTCAACTTCATATGTATTTAAGACATCAAAAATTACATGCTTAAATATATTTTCACTTATTTGCATCATTCCTTCCATATCGCTGTATGCTTTATATAACTCAATTGTTGTAAACTCAGGATTGTGATTTCTATCCATTCCTTCATTTCTAAATATACGACCTATTTCATAAACCGCATCCATACCACCCACAATAAGCCTTTTTAATGGCAATTCTGTAGCAATACGTAAATACATATCTAGATCAAGAGCATTATGATATGTAACGAATGGTCTAGCAGCTGCACCACCTAATATCCTACCTAGAATAGGAGTTTCAACCTCTACAAAACCTAAATCATCCAAATAGTTTTGAATAGCTCTAATTATTTTAGGCCTCATATAAGCAATTTTCCTAGCTTCATCATTTACAATCAAATCAACATATCGTCTTCTATAACGTTCTTCTATATCAACTAAACCATGAAATTTGTCAGGTAGTGGCCTCAACGCCTTAACTAAGTGAGTATATTCTAACGCTTTAACACTTAATTCTCCCATATGCGTTCTAAAAACATACCCTCTTATTCCAACAATATCACCAAGATCAGCTTTATCAAATAATTCATATTTTTCTTCACCAACATTATCCAATCTAACATAAATTTGAATTTGTCCGAATTTATCTTGGATATGCATGAATCCTGCTTTTCCCTTACCTCTTTTAGTCATAATACGTCCTGCTATAGAAACCTCTATTGCTTTGGTTTCCAATTCCTCAGTAGTATATGAGTCATACTGTTCTTTTATTTCTTTTGAATTAGAAGTTATATTAAATGCTTCACCAAAAGGATCAATCCCCTTATTTCTTAGCTCCTGCATCTTTTCTCTTCTCACTATTTCCTGCTCAGTAAGCTCTCTCATTTTATCACCTGTTATCATTTTATAACAATTTTGATTCAAAGTAAAGAGTGTAGCGTTCTATTTTAGCACTACACTCTTTCAAAATTATCTACCAAGAGAATGTTTTAGTACCTTTAAAATATGGAATCATTTTATTAACCCATTTTTTTGTTGGCACATTAGAACCAAATGATTCGGTTAAATCAATGACCATAAGGCCATCAAACCAAACGTACCCAGTTACTGCTTTGTTAATTTGTGGCAGCATTATTTTAAAATAAGTTGCCTTAGCTGATGGAATTGTCGCAGATAGCATTACCCACTGATTGATTGGTATTTTTGTATAATGTGTAACATAATCCATTGATGTTGGCCAATCACCATATTCTGATGTGATAAAAGCAAGTCCAGGATACAACGTATCATCAACCTTATATGTATATACCCTACTATATAATGATTTTCCTAAGACTGTATACGCATAATTATTATATCTGGGCCAAGTTTGAGAATCTTCTGATGTTACTCTAAATGAATAACTTCCTTCATATGATTTTTCTGTAACCCTAGCAATTTTATTAGTGGCAACATTGTACCAGTAATCTCCACCTGTCTCAAAACTAGAATCTAATATCAGATTCGTTAGAGTAATACTAGTTGTTGGTAGTGTTGTCATTGTTCTGCTTACATTAGTAGCATTACCTGCTTTATCCACAACACTATAAGAAATAGTATAGATGTCATATCCTGATAATGTGCTTGATACAACTGTCGATGCCGAATTTTTGACAACAATATTTGTTATACTTATTTCATTAATACTTGAATAGTTATCAGACATAGTTGTATTATTTTTCAGAAAAGACTCGCTGATTAAAGTATTTACATTAACTTGAATATCATCTGTATAACTAACAGTAGGAGCAACATTATCTAAATTAAAGACATTGGTTCTTTGAACCGTTTTATTCCCTGCTATATCCTTTACTAGTATCCATAAGTAATAGCTACCTGACACCCCATTCGGACTATTTAACTTTTCACCATTTGTAAACGAGATTGAAAAACTACCATCGCTTGGTGTAGCAGTAGATGTATTCCATAAGTATTTCAAGCTATTAGTATTAACTCCAGTATGCGTATCACTTACTGTTACTGTTGTACTTCTACTCTTAGCATAGGTATTATTTCCATTTGTTCCAAAAACTACTGTTGGTGGGATATTATCTATTACATTTACTGTTCTTGTTGCCACTGAAGTATTACCTGAATTATCAACCACGGTGTAAGTTATTATATAAGCTCCAGCAACACTTGTATCAACTGTACCAGTTACTTCTATCCTACTTGTTACATCACCATCTACATCATCTACCGCTGTTGCTCCTGCATCACTATATGGACTACCATATTCTATTGTTACAGGATTAGAACCTAGTATTGTTATAACTGGAGCTGATACGT
>LSQX01214252.1_pt1 | contig 18899 bp, 15 predicted proteins | sample 654561 | NCBI WGS metagenome assembly LSQX01 (sample SAMN04489861, study PRJNA283612) | anaerobic digester metagenome | isolation source: 4 biogas reactors fed with cattle manure at either 37C or 55C with and... | place: Denmark: Kongens Lyngby | collected 2014
TCGAGCAGGCTGATACCAAGAGTTATGGTCCTTACATCCAGATTTTCCTGTTCAATCATCTTATTTGTTTCGATGACTTCATGTATATTAATCATGCGCCCAAATCCCCCATCTATATTCTATGCATTTTGTTAAAAATATCCTCATGCTGAGTCTTGATAACCACGCCAATCTCAACTCCAAGCTGTTCCAAATCTTCAGCTATCTCATCAAACTTCTTAGAAGCTTTTGATGTATCAACTATCATCATCATATTAAAAAAATCCTGAATAATAGTCTGGGAAATGTCCAGGATATTAATGCTATTGTTTGCAAGATAAGTACAAACTCTTGCTATTATTCCAACTCTGTCCTTACCAACCACTGTAATTACTGTCTTCTTCATTCCCTCTATCGCCTTTCTATATAATTAAATCTCATGAATAAGCAGATTAGTAGCTCAAAACTCTACGAGTTTTGAGCTCACGTTGCACTTATCCATAATAATTACTATATTTTATTGTGACATAAAAAACATGTCACATAAAATAAGATAATTATCATGGACTAATCTGCTTATTCGTGAACATTTCCGAGGGGACATCCCTGCGTGCAACACTTAGATTAAAGTCCGATAAGAGGGTCCCAAGTCTTGTCAGCTCACATAAAACAGTTTCATAAGCGAGCTCCTCATAATTATTTTCCTTACTTAAATGAGCTAGAATTATTTGCTGATTCTTCTTTTTAAGTAGCTTGCTGATAAGCTCCGCGGACGAATCATTTGATAGATGTCCTCTATCTCCTAATATCCTTTGTTTCAGATAATATGGATACTTTCCTACCATTAGCATATTTATATCATGGTTGGCCTCTATCAGCAATAAATCTGAGTCATCAAGCTTTGAAAGTATATAATCATCATATTTACCCAAGTCCGTGGCAATACCTACCTTCTCATTGTCCATCTTCATTGTATAGCATACAGGATTTGCCGCATCATGTGATGTGGAAAAGGGCTCAATACTTATATCATTTATTATAAAAGGTTTGTCGGCTTCAACATAGTTAATAAGCTCATCAGATATATCACCAAGAGACTTGTTGCCAAGGAAAGCCATGGCTGTCTCATATGTAGCATATATTGGTATGTGATACCTTCTTGCCATAATTCCTAGGCCAGATACATGGTCGGAATGCTCATGAGTCACCAAAATTCCCTGTATCGTGTCAGGATTAATGTCTATTCTATTGAGACCATATTCAATTTTTTTTGCGCTTATGCCGGCATCTACAAGCAAATTAGTCCGCTCACTGCCAACAAATATACAATTTCCGCTACTACCACTTGCTATAGTGCATAATTTCATGTCAATCTTCCTATCTTCCTGTAATGTGTGTGTCTAGCATAATATTCTTATAGAGTATCACCCATTTGAATCCTTTTGTCAAGAAAAAACAGGGCTCTTGTCCATTTCTTCTTGTCCTTTAAGAAGACTATCAATCTGATATTCCAGCTTGAATAAATCACTGTCGTTATATATAACCTTTTTATAAGCCTTAAGAAAATCTTCTTCCTTACTCTGGCTTGTAAATATTGCGTCAATCTTCTCGTCCGTATAGCTACGGTACTGCTTAAGCCTGTCTCTTCTTAAATTAGGTGATGAATGTACATACCATACCTCATCACATACAAAATCATAGCCTGATTCAATCATTAAGGCAGTTTCAATAATACAATAAGCTACAGTCTTACTCTCTCTCTTTTTAGTAATTACCTTTTCTACCTCGGTTAGGACATTAGGGTGTGTAAGGCTATTTAGCTTAAGAAGCTTATCCTTATCATTAAATACTATTTGGGATAGCTTACCTTTATCTATGGTACCATCCTCCATAAGAATCTCCTTACCGAAGTATTCAACCACTCCCTTATAGCTGATACCTCCGGGCATCATCTGCTCCTTGGCTATCCTGTCAGAATTGATTAAATAAGCCTTATACTTTTTAATCATTATATCTGCTACCAAAGACTTTCCGCTTCCAATACCCCCAGTAATACCTATAACCTTCATAAAAATTACCATTCCTTTCTAACAGTGCGCAAACTTGCTACATGAAAATCTATGATTTTCATGTTTAGTGGAGCACAAATTTGCCGTGTGAAAGATTTATCTTTCACACTATCCCCCTACTCTCTTTTTCAAAAACGATCCCTCGTCATAAATATTAATCAGTTACAGATGTTATTTCGTTTATACCAGTTGCTTCCCATCTTTATTTGGTTTCATACCAGTTGTTTCCCATCTTGACCTCTGTCTCGAGAGGCACATCAAGGTTGGCAGCACCCAGCATTTCCTCGGTCATTATAAGCCTTACTTCATCTACCTCCTCCTTATGAGTCTCAACTAAAAGCTCGTCATGGACCTGAAGTATTAACTGTGAACGCATATTGTTATCCTTAAGCTTCTGATTCACACGATTCATGGCAATCTTTATTATATCTGCAGCCGTTCCTTGAATAGGAGAATTCATTGCCACTCTCTCACCAAAGGATCGTTGCATGAAGTTACTGGAGCTTAGCTCGGGTATGGGTCTTCTACGTCCAAATAATGTGGTTGAATAACCCCTCTCCTTAGCCTCTGCCACTAATTTATCAAGATAGTTCTTAATCTTAGGATATGTCTCAAAGTATTTATCTATAAAGCGCTCAGCTTCTTTTCTACTTATATTTAAATCTTGTCCTAGGCCAAATGAGCTTATGCCATATATAATTCCAAAGTTCACAGCCTTTGCATTGCTTCGTTGAAGAGGGGTCACCTCATCAAATGGTGTATGAAAGACCTCTGAAGCAGTAATTCTATGAATATCCTTTGCCTCCTTATAGGCATTTATGAGTCGTTCATCGCCGGACATATGAGCTAGCACCCTAAGCTCAATCTGAGAATAGTCTGCGTCCAAGAAGACATAGTCCTCCTTAGGAATAAACACTCTTCTTATCTTTCTTCCCAGCTCCATACGGATTGGTATGTTTTGAAGATTAGGGTCCTTAGAGCTTATTCTTCCCGTTGCGGCTATAGTCTGATGGAACTTTCCATGGATTCTTTCGTCATCCTGAATGTATACTGCCAGCCCATCTGCATAGGTAGATTTTAGCTTGGTAAGCTGTCTGTATTCCAAAATCATGGAAATAACAGGATGCTCACTCTGTAGCTTCTCCAAAATATCAGCAGCGGTGGAATAGCCGGTCTTAGTCTTCTTGGCAAAAGGAAGCCTTAGCTTATCAAATAGTATTTCACCTAACTGCTTTGGAGAATTAATATTAAAGGTCTCTCCTACCTGCTCATAAATCTCCTTCTCTAAGGATATGATGCCCACCTCCAGATGGTCACCGTATTCCTTTAAGGCCTCCTTGTTCACACGAATACCCCGTACTTGCATATCATACAGAGTATATATAAGAGGCATCTCTATATCATCAAATAGCTTTAGCATTCCTTCTTCTGAAAGTAACTTCTTTAGCTTAGGAGCGGATGCAAATGCAACATAAGCGCTATAACATCCATAGCTGGTAAATTCCTTAGGCAACTTCTCCATAGCTTCTATAAGCCCCATCTTACCCAACAGGTCAACCCTAGATGGAACGGTTAAGCCAAGATAATCCCTGGCAATATCATCATAGTGATAGGTGTCAGTAAGTGGATTCATAAGATATGAGGCAATGGTACTATCAAATACCATATCCCTCTCATTTGCCTTCAAAAAACCTAACTGCTCTTTAAGACCTATTACAGCCAAGGGCACTTTATTCTTTAGTAGCTGCGAGACCTTGTCATCTAAATAATCCGCAGTTATCATGCCTGTACGCAGTATCAAAAATATCTGCTTCTCACCAAAGCATAGGGATACCCCAAGAAGCTCTTCACCCTCTATAATCATCTCAAGTCCAAGGTCTTGTCCTTCTACCTGCTTAATACTATCAAAAACCTTATCTGCTTCATTAAGATCCTCTATAAGCTTAAAGTGTTTTTCAAATCCAAGGGTATGATCAATCTCCATATCCTGGAATCTAGAAAGAAAGCTCTTAAATTCAAGATTTTTAAACCATATATAGACATCCTCATTGTAAAGATTATCAAGAAGAGCATCCGATATATTAAATTCCAGGTCACAGTCCGTACAGATAGTGGCTAATTCCTTTGATAAAAATGCTAGCTCCTTATTCTCCTTAAGCGAGTCTGTTACCTTACCCGGCTTCATCTCATCAATATGCTCATAAAGGTTTTCTATCGAATGATACTGGCCGATAAGCTTTCCTGCAGTCTTTTCACCGACACCGGGTACACCGGGAATATTATCAGAAGTATCACCCATAAGCCCCTTTAAATCTATGAACTGCTTAGGTGTAACATTATATTTCTTCTGCACATCCTCTGCAAAATAATCCTCAATCTCAGTACCGGTTCTCTTTGTCTTGGGTATCCTAATCTTTATTCTATTAGAGGCTAGCTGTAATAGATCCTTGTCACCTGATACAAGAGACACCTTATATCCTTCCTTATCAGCCTGGGTAGCAAGAGTCCCCAGTACATCATCAGCTTCGTATCCCGGTTTCTCAACTACAACCACATTCATAGCTTTTAGGACTTCCTTCATTGTCGGAACCTGCTGTCTAAGCTCCTCAGGCATAGGCTTTCTGGTTCCCTTATATTCTGTAAATATATCATGTCTAAATGTAGGATGATGGGTATCAAAAGCAACCGCCAGATACTCAGGCTTCTCCTCATCTATGATTTTATATAGGATATTCAAGAATCCCAATATGGCATTGGTATGCTCTCCCTTGGAGGTTGTCAAATCAGGAAGACCATAAAATGCTCTAAAAAGTATACTATGTCCATCAATTAAAACTATTTTTTTATCCATATTAATCTTTTGCAGTTATTACTGCAAAATCCTCCTTTTCATAAACGCTTATTCTAATTCCTCTAAAAATTTCTCAAGCTCTTCTGTCGGCTTGTCAAACCGTTTCTCCATGAAGGAAGTCCTTAGCTTAAATCTACTTTCCTCTACAGGATTAACCTGTTCTTTTGGTATAAAATAATGATATAGACTAAAAAATGCTGTCATTAATACCATTATAACAAACAATACACCCTTCTTACGGTAATAATTATACCTAAGATGAATGATTCTTTCCTGAGAAAGCTCTAATTTTCCCTTAAGCTCTTGATTATAATCATTTGACAGATTCCTGTCCTCATCCAGCTGCTTCATGGCTGTTAGAAGGGCATAATATACCTCAAGCTCTTCATTGCATTCATCACAGGACTGTATATGGCCGATAAACTCTTCTAATTCATCAATCTCAAGTTCATCATTGATAAATGCTGTTATTAAGCTTTGAGCTTTCACACAGGTCATTTGCTTGCTCCTTTTTATTGCATTATTATCTTCAAACTAACTATATACTTCTGCTATATACTTCCGCTTAAAAGATTATTGATATTCTACTGATAATTGATATTCATGCTTGTAATATAAAATCAATTATGATAAAATAATCAAGGTTACTAAGCGGATGTGGCGGAATGGCAGACGCAGTAGACTCAAAATCTACCGCTCGCGAGGGTGTGAGGGTTCGAGTCCCTCCATCCGCACTAACACTTTTCCTAGCAGTCTTGAAGTCAAGACTTCTAGGATTTTTTTAATCATTCTTATATATTCTAAACTAAATTACAACATAATTCCATAGCTATTTTATACCCTTGGCGGAACTTTTTTTATTATATAGAAAATCCGGGGGAATTTCCTATATAATAAAACAAGGATATCTCTGACGAGATATCCTATCCTTATGTAAGCTCACACCTTGCATTTAACTTTCTTTCTTAAGCTATCTTAATATCCTTACTATTATTTCTGTCCAGTATTTCCGAATATATATTTATAAGATCATCAATTATCTTGTTCCATGTCCTGTTCTTAGCATAAGCTAAGCCGTTATTAACAACATGCTCCTTAAGATTCTTATCTTCAATAAGTTCTATCATACACTCTTCAAGGCCATCCGTATACTTTGGTATAAACTTTAGTCCGTTGTATCTATCATCTATTATCTCCTTTATCCCGCCTGCACCTGCACCTATAACCCCGAGCCCCGATGCCATGGCCTCAAGTATTACATTTCCAAAGGTTTCTGTAGATGATGGACATACAAATATATCACAGGAGGCATACATCTTAGCCAGCTCAGTCCCCTTAAGGAATCCTGTATATATTGTATCCTCAGGAAATGTCTCCTTGCACTTATCCAGATAGGGACCATCTCCGGTTATTACCAAAGCGATTTTATCACCGTAGATTTCTTTAATGTTTCTATAGCTTTTACAGAGTACATCCAGCTCCTTCTCAAAGGACACTCTACCGACATAAAGAAATGTTATCTTATCTTCTATATTTAACTGTCTTCTTAAGGCTTCATCTCTAAATGCAGGATTAAATCTATCCGAGTAAATTCCTCTTGAAAATATCCCTGCATTACGAATGCCATTGCTATGAAGTAGTTTAAGCGCTTCCTTGGACGGACACAGGGTTATATCATTTTGATTATGAAACCATCTCATATAGCTCCATATGGGCTTCTTAAATATTTCTAAATTGTAGTATTCTGTATATTGAGAGAAATTAGTTGTATAGTTGGATATTGTAGGTATATTATTCTTTTTACCATAATTAAGACCTGCTACACCCATACTAAACTCAGTCATGATATGAATGATATCAGGTTTGAATTCATCTAGCTTCTGTGTGACACGAAATACATTTGGAAGCGCTAGTCTATTCTTGGGATAAATAAAGAATTTAAGACTATAAAATCTTTCAATGTTAGTGTCATCATTCACCTTGTCGTATTTTGGAGCAAATATTATATATTCGATATTATGCTCCTTATAATATTTTATAGTCTTCCCAGTGTATTAGTAACACCGTTTATCTGAGGTAAGTAGGTATCAGAAAATAATGCAACTATCATAATCCGCCTCCTGCCATGGGATATGTTATAAATTCACCTTTTTCTATATGGCTAACGACTGCTTCTTCTGTATATATGACATCTGTTGATGTAGAATAATAATATACCGTCTCGCATACTAGCGTGGCTGCCAATAACGCATACTTAAGATCTCTTTTCTTAGGTACAGGATCAGATAAATACTTTTTTCTGAGATCTAAAACTATGGATGATATACTTTCACATACATTGTCCAAACTAGGTAATAAATCATATGTAAAATTGTATAGAAACTCCAAATGTTACATTAGTTCGTAAAAGAAATGATCCTTCCTATGAAATATCTCCTCGTTAAGATGGTATTCACAAAAGAAATCGCAAACGTAGTGGCAAATCTTCCCCAACTCGAAAGAGAACTCCTTTAGAGATGTTTTATTACTCATTAAATTATCAGCATTGTTACAAACTGTTAAAAAATAATTCTCAAGAGTATGAGGAATACTTAATAAATCTTTTGATAAGTCAGGCTTGACGTTACCGTAAACAAATGATCTTTTTTTAATTTCATGATAGTGCTCAGATTTTGTATAGCCTTTTTGAGATTGAAATATGCGTAAAGAAATTTATAATAATCACCCCTTTCCACTTAATACTATACAAATTCTAAAAAAGTATCCGCACTATTGGGTGAAAATCATGTTAATTCTTTGTATTATTTAAAGATTTTACAGAAATATAACATAATAATGTCTATACTTATACGCCTTTCTTACAAACGGTGCCAGGTACGGTACCTAGTACCAAAAGAAGGTTCTATAATAAATGTTGGGGTATGTGAAAACATCATATACTTCCAACATTTTATTTTTTAAATTAAAAAGCATCTATACGAAGCCTCTAAAATAAATGCCAGTCAACCAAACAAACATTAAAAAGGAGGTTTTCGATAGATGCACTCTCATTGTACCAATAATCTGCTGAATTTAGAAGATGTTTGAAGTCTTTCTCTCCATATGTCTGCCATATCTACTATAAGTAATTCCGTGTAGTCTTTGTACTTCGACTTGTTGAGCAGCTTCATCCTTACTTATAGCCTAATATGATTCCTATTCGTCTGACCAGAAATTTGTATATGAATAGCTTGCAATTCATTACCTTCACTTCAGATTCGCCTTCACCGACGACACCCTTGGTGTTCAGCTATAACCTTCCTACTACTACCGGGCAGTTTCGGGGCTTTCACCCGTAAGAGTTCGCCCATGCTTGGCGAACCAAAAAGGCAAAGTCTCAATATGACTTTGCCTAATGTAAAAATAAATTATTTTATTTCAGATTTAAAACTTATTCATATCCACATGTACAACCCTTAATACCTTTGAAATATGCTATTTTGATTATCTTCCTGCTACTTATATATCGAAATATCCAAAAACAAACAACTGCCATCCTGCTTAAGCCCTACTATAGTATCGGAATATGCAGCCATCTGAACTATGTCCGTCCACAAATCCAATGCTTTAGTAACTTCTTCGGTGCTACTTGTATTGTAATCAACATACAACACACTCCCTTTAGCAGTAAGTCCCACAGCGTAGTTGAAACCTTGCTGTATGGCAATTATATTTTTCCAGTCCGTAACATCCAGTGGGGCAATATCACTTAATGAAATTACCGTTCCATTCTCCCGCAAGCCTAAACACCGTGCAGCAGTTTCGCTGGCACTTATCGTAACTATATCCTTACCGTCATACACACACTTCAAATCAGTGTTCATAATACCACTATAACCATCTGTGTCAATCTTCAAATAATAGACATTCCCTTGAGATGTCAGAATATATGAACCTGATAAAAATATGGGAGGTTCCTCATCAATTTGATAGCGGTCGTACTCGCCCAATCCCTGATAAAGGATATCACCATTTCGCAATAACGCCCGGAAATCCAAATACTCTAAACTTTGATTAATCAAGGCAAATGGTTCTTCCTTATTGAGTATCAATGCTTTTTCTGCCATATTTAAAGCATAAGCAGATGTCAGAGGTAGCCCCTCCTCTCCTGAGTCAATTATTTTATCATAATAAAGGCTCCCATCCTCATTCAACACACAGAGTATTTCTCCTCTTACTATTTGCTTTGCTTCACCTATAAGTTCTAGATGCCTCCATGTTCCATCCCTTCCATATTCATAAACCTTTCCTTCTTTGATAATAACAGGTCTTTCCCCAACTAATACAAATTGCCCTGGCATCATCGCCGCTTGCTGATTTGTATTCCATAAGAAAACCACTGCCATACCTGCTAACAGAAATATGACACCTAATAAAATGAACATCTGCAACTTTATACGCCAGCCTACAGTTTTCATATATACCTCCTAACTATTTTATATCATAATAGATATTCCGAGAGTAATCAATCGGGTTATAATTATTGAAAAGGGTAGGAAAAGATGTAACATATCCATAACCTAAAACATATACATTATTAATATCTGTACCATTGTACTTAAGAGTACTACTTGACGTGCCGGTAAAGACAGAATTATTCTGTGCAACAGTATAGGAATAGAAGTATAATTGACCATTTATCTTATTTCCTATAATAATATCCCACTCCGATTCAGAAATCGTTGTTAAAAGTAAACAGGCTAAAAAAGTAGAATGCTTCCATCTATCTGAACCTATAGAAGGATTCCTTGATTCTTGTGTTGCGCCAGAGCCTCCCGTTATAGATGCAAACTGACCGCTAGCTTTAACTACCGCTGCTGCAGAATTCGGAAATCCTGTACTGTTAATTCGATTTAAAATTACCCAAGAAACCGCACTATCTTCCTCCGTATATGCAGTTCCACCTTCACAATAAATCGCTCTTGCCACTATTTCGACATTAGAAAGCGACAAATACCAAGATGATGAATATGTAGGAATAGGCACCCCATAGGAAGAACTCGCCAACAATTGTTGTCTCCACAATTCTGCCGCTAACTCACTATCTGCAGCACCATATAGCATATAATCAGCATCTTCACCCAAAAAAGGATTTGCATCTAAAAATATATCTTCATAGTTTACTCCATCCATATATCTATTTAGAATCGGATTGTAATATCTCTGATTAATGTAATAGCAATTTGTTTTCTCATCAAAATACATACCAGATAATAACATTCTGTTTTTATTACCAATAAAATCCGAAGAATTATTTTCTATCCATTCGCCATTCTCATTTGAAAATACTCCAGATAAAAGACCATATTGATCATATGTATATTTTACAATCTGATTTCCATTAGATACAAATCAAACTGTATTTCAAACGTTACCAGGTACCAAAAAACAAGGACTATTCCTTATGGAATGTCCCTGCCTAGTCTTGTTAGAAATATTTTTTACTTCCCCAGAGATTACCCTTCTTTAGATCAACATACTCATTATATGCTTGCTCTAAGATTTGTTTTTCATTAGCAAACTTCAATAAATGATAAGCCTCATGAAATTTGTAATACCCCGAGTCCATAAAATACTCTTCCCGTTGTGGTTTGCTGTAATAGCTATCAGACATCATTAGATACCAATGAACATCCTTTAATACTGTATTATGCGGGGTGCTAAAAGAATACTGGCTTTTTCCGACATATTTTATAATGGAAGCATTCGTTCCGGCTTCCTCTCTTACTTCACGGATAGCAGTTTCCTTGTACTCTTCTCCATCTTCAACTGTTCCTTTTGGTAGCACCCACCCTTCATATTTGTTCTTATAATTTTTATACAGTAATAGAATCTTTCCTCTGAATATAACAACACCACCACAGCTCGTTGCCTCAATCATCGCAATTCCTCCTGCTTTTTGGTGTGTCACCTTTGACTACCCTAAAGTATACATCAATTTGACTAATATATCAACTTGTTTTTATGGATTTCTCACAAAAGTTAACAATTTCGGATAGTCCATCTGCAGGATATTATTTTAGCGCCATCTATATTTATTACCACTTTTTTGCTTGCTCCTTATGGTGCTTCTCACTAATCAAAATATGCTTTAAACACCTTTTCTGCTATAGGTAAAGCGTACTCACTACCTGAGCCTTTATTCTCGACAATAACACTAATTGCAATTTTAGGATCATTTGTCGGAGCAAATCCTATAAACCATCCATGAGGAGACTTTCCCTCCTGTTCAGCCGTTCCTGTCTTACCGGCGACCTTAATTTCAAGATTTTTCAGTCTTGAAGCGGTACCATCGGTAACAACACTACGCATAAGGCCTTTAAGGTAATCTGCTTCTTTACTTGTCATAAGTGTAGCTGCTTCCTCAGGCATATACCCCTTAAGCACTCTGCCACCGACACTTTCTACGCTATCAATCACATAGGGCTTCATCATTACTCCGCCGTTTGCAACCGTAGCGGCTATCATGGCATTGTGAAGAGGGGTTATTAGGGTTCTTCCTTGCCCGATAGCTGTCTGCATGATTTCCTTTACTCCTGATTCTCCAACCTTTAAAAGAAAGCTAGAGGGATTGTTAGAAATCCTAGCCGGTAGTGGTTTATTGAAGAAAAAACTTTCACTTAAGCTTCTAAAGTCATCAATTGCAAGGCTTTTTCCTATAGTTGAAAAAGATGTATTACAGGATTTTGCAAACGCTTCTCTTAAGTCAACATTTCCATGAGCCCTCTTGTTGCTACAAGATATAGTCATACCTTCATATTCTGTGCTTCCAACACATTCATAATGATAGTCTATATAATCAGGATTAGCTCTCATATAGGCTAGTGCGGTAAGAACCTTAAAGGTAGAACCAGGAGGATACAATCCCTGTGAAGCCCTGCTTAGTAGAGGTGATTCATTATTCATATCCTCAGAGAGCTTATCCCAGTTCTTCTCGATGTTATTTGGGTCATAGGACGGCTTTGATACTAAAGTGAGGATTTTGCCTGTTTTAACCTCTATAACTACAACTGCTCCCCTATTATCTCCAAGAGCATCATAAGCCACTTTACTAAGCTTGTGATTTAGAGTAGAGACAACATTATTACCTGGGTTTTTTACACCTACAAGGTCATTATACATAGCCTCGGTGGAATTGCTATTAGATGTAAGAAGAGTAATATTCTCCACCTCTTCTATTCCTGTCCTACCGCGCATAACTCTTCCGACCACATGGGCATACATATCACCATAGGGATAGCTGCGAATCTCATTTTCCTCGTCATCTGTGACTGTTTCTGCCAGCACTTTTCCATCTGCTGACATTATATTTCCACGTACAACCCTTTTTGCCAGAACATCATGCCTTAGGTTATAGGTAGAGTTAATAACATCATCACTCTTGGCCAGTAAAAAAAACGTAAAATAGCCCATCATCAGAACAAACAATCCGAGGAAGATATAAACTATAGATAATATAGTTTTACTTCCAGGGCTCTTATTCTCTGATGGCATATGATTAATAACTTCCTTATTATTTTCTCTGGCTTTGTTCTTCATAGGTTTCATTTGCTGAGGATGTATTCCCCTTTCTACTATATAAAACATTTAGGCAATTGCGAAACTCACGAAAACCCTTGTTAAATTGTACAAGGTTAACAAGGACCATAAGCAGGTACTCTGAGACCGTCGGTACTTAGGTGCCGTGCTTTGGCACCTTATGTACCGCTACGAGGCGAAGGTAGCGAAAGCGTGCCTGCGATGGTTTGTTAAGCTTGTGCAATTTTCATAAAGTAAAGTGAGGTTTCGCAATTGCCTAATTTAAAACATTAGCGTCATTGTATATTCCTTGAACAATCATAAACATTATAATCATTGCTACTATGGAGCTTCCTCCTGAGCTGATAAAAGGCAAGGTGACTCCTGTCGAAGGAATAAATTTTATTACTCCTCCTATGGATAGAAAAACCTGAAAGCCGAACATAACGGCAAAACCCATAGATAATAAGCGATAGAAATTGTCGCTGGTCTTAAGGGATACATTAATCAGAACTAAAAAACAATTAACATATAGCAAGATAAGGCATATGGCAAACAAGCCTCCAAACTCCTCGGCAATAGCGGAAAACACAAAGTCACTGTCGACGACGGGAATAGTGGTCGGTAACCCCTGGTACAGGCCCATACCAAACCATCCTCCTGTTCCGATGGCAAATAAGGATTGCGATATCTGATAGCCCTCTTTATCAATATAGCCAAAGGGGTTTCTCCATGCCATTACTCTAACCTTCACATGGTCAAATAACCTGTAAGCGACCCAGGCTGCCACGCTCCCCCCTGCAAGGCCGGTAAACAGATATAAGGGTTTCCCGCTGGCGCCATAGAGCATGAAGATATAGGTAACAAAGAATATCAAGGCTCCTCCCAGATCCTTTTGGAATACCACGGCAAGCACTATTGCACCTGCCATAACAGTCACAGCAATTACTCTCTTAAAATCAGTTCCCTCTGCAAATAGAGATGCGATGCAAAATACAAATAAGAGCTTGACAAATTCGGTTGGCTGAATTGTAAACAAACCAAAGACAGTCAACCAGCTGGTAGCCCCGTAATTCTCAGTACCGATTAGTAGCACTAATACTAAAAAGACAAGACCGACTATCCCATAGATCCACCCATAATTTCTTATATAGGACAATTTCCTAATAATTAAGGGAACCAAAAGACCAAGTCCTAAGGCAACTCCGCTGATAATAAATTGCCGAACCGCCTTGTCAAAGGATAGCCTAGTAAGAATAATATAGCCTATGGAAAGTAACATCAGCATATTTCTTAGAAGTAGCCCCGATATTCCGGGGTAAATAATCTTATAAAAGCCTATGACCAGCACAAAGAGCAGAACCTGTCCGCCGTAAAGTAATAAGAGCTTATCACTTTGTAGCTGCAAATACATGGTAAAATAGCCAGTAAAATGAAAGAGAAAAAGAAACAATGTCATCCACCTAAAGGTTACTTCTAGGGCATTTTTATTTCTTTTTCCTGACGCTCTAAAAGCATGGTAGGTATATGCGCCTATCATGATAAGCATAAGATATTTAGTTAATTCTATTACTATATACATTCCATCACCTGCTTACATATCTTCTTAATAACTGTATCTGCTACTCTACCTGTAGCCTGCCTACTGCTTAGAATGTTACTCTACACCACGCATAAAATGACCTCTGGTTATATTATCAAATTCTAAAGACGTTTTTTTCCCATGGGCAAACACATGACAATATGCATCAAGAACTGTCTTTGCTTCATCGTAGGTTTCATGGGTGAAATCCAGTCTTATCCCCTTAGGATGCAAATTTTTAACCTCATCTGCTTGGTCAAGTAAGGATAAACGCTGCCCATTATAAATGATATTGTAGCAGCTACTACAGTGGGTCTTAACATAGAATTTCTTATCTATTCTATCTAGCAGATAATCCATTCTATTTGATTCTGCACTGCATTTATTACAGCTATCAGTAGTGGAATGTAGACACTGAACAGATACCATAACTGGTAGATATCCATATACCATAAGCTCACAGTCATCTAAACCCAATGATTTAAGCTCTTTCTCATTTAGCTCTATGGGTGCTGTAAATTGATCTATGCCCTTCTCATTCCAGAAGAGCTTGGCATCCTTATTAAATATATACATATTATGATTTAGCCGAAGCTCCTTATGTTTACTGCTACTTTCAAATATACTTAGTAAAATCCAAGCCTCTTCAAAATTCTTTATAATAAATCCATTAATCTGGTCATAATTCATTAATGTAACTATGTCCTTACTGAGTCTCTCATATCCCCTTAGCCTGCAGATATGAGGCAAAAGTACATAGAACGCTTTGCCAGCATCCTGTGATAGCTTTGACATCTCAATGATTTGATCTAAGAAAAATCCTTCATAATCCACATATATAGCCGATACATCTGGATATAATATGGCTAGATTAAATTGCTCCTTAGTAGAAACACCGACACTTATATCAAGCTTTCCTGTATGCTTCTTACTAAGATTCTCATTACTTATATTACTATCACCTATAGTATCCTCGCTTATATTGCTATCATCGATAGTCATACTGCTTGCTATACAATCATCAGTGGCATATTGACCTAGCTCCTCCTTACCTCTATGATAAGAGCCGATTATGGCCTTAGATAGCAAGGCAACTGCGTCCCTTCTTATTTCATTTAGCCATGCTACGGGAACAAAAATTTTATTATCTGCATCAACTATAAGCTCACTAAACTGAAACAGTGTTTCACCAAGTTTGTTAATAGATGCAGCTAGCTTCTCCTTTGTCATAGGTTGTTTTATGGCGGCTTCTACAGCATTATGATACACTGTTACTGATTTATTGTTATAGCTGAGCCTAAGCTGTAATCTTTCGCCTTCCTTTGCATACAAATAACCCATAATATTATACTTTGCATCTTTATTTATATATTTATCTCCAATATTATTAAGCAAAGCATTATTCCTTGTCCTATATACCATATCCCCGATTCTAATATCCGGACTAGCTACCTGCCCCTTATTTTTATTATTATTTTCTTTATTCTTATAAGAAATAATACCCACTCTGGTCCTAAGAGTGTTATTCCTTGGTGTATTATCCTTGACTGTGAACTCATATAGAGACTTATTCTCCTTATTCCTGATCTCAAGAACATCCTGAGCATTAATATCCTCTGAAAGAAGGATATCGGCATATCCTTTAGTGGATCCGCTTATCTTGCCTACCGGAACACCGCTATGATTAGGCCTAATTATGGACATCATGGTTTTTCCATTTTTGGTTTTACCATAGCCCTGAGAAAAACCACCTCTGTTATATAGATCCATAAGATCCAGCATATCCCTTTTATATTCATCCTGTTCTAGATAATCAAGGAAAACATTCTTACCCTCAGCAAGGTATAAATCAACATATTTTCTGTATACGGCGGTGACACCTGCTGCATATTCGGGACTCTTCATCCTTCCCTCAATCTTAAAGGAGCTTACTCCTGATTCAATTAAATCAGGAATTAAGGCTACAGTATTGATATCCTTAGGGCTTAGTAAATAGGATCCGTCATTCGATGATATCTGCTTATCCTCTGAGAAAAACCGATAAGGCATCCTACAAGGCTGGGCACATCTACCCCTGTTGCCTGATCTACCTCCAATCATGCTGCTCATAAGACATTGGCCTGAATAGCAATAACAAAGTGCTCCATGGACAAAAGTTTCAATCTCCATTTTACTATTTTCTCTTAAGTGCTTTATTTCCTTAAATGACAGTTCCCTGGCAGTTACCAACCTTGTAACTCCCATATCCTTTAGTAAACTAGCACCCTCTGCCATAGTAATAGTGGTCTGCGTAGAGGCATGGATAGGTAGCTCAGGAAAATGCCTGTGTATAAAGCGCATAACCCCCACATCCTGTACAATTACAGCATCCAAGCCTGCAAGATAATATTTCTCTAGATAGTCATAAAGTAGACTCTGTCTCTCCTCCTCCTTAACCAGAGTATTAACAGTCAGATAGAGTCTTTTATTTCTAAGATGAGCCTCCTCTATAGCCTTAACTAGAGCATCCTCATCCGGATTATTCGCATATGCTCTAGCACCAAATCTACTTCCACCCATATATACAGCATCACAGCCTGCATTCATGGCCGCCCTCATGCTTTCATATGAACCGGCAGGTGCCAGTATCTCAATCTTCTTCATATATACCTCTCTCTTAATGGTGTCTGTAACAGTGCCTGGCACCATTACAAAAGTATGAACTAATTCGCTATTATGTTAATATTTTCGTAATGGTGCCTGGCACCATTACGGAAATGTGAACAAAAAAGCTGCCCATAGGATACGCGCTTACCTTCAGGTATTGTATGTATCACTTCTTGGACAGCTATAGCAATCTGAATTATCGTTTTCTTTCCGCTTCCTGTAGTTCTGTTTCAAGGCGAACAATTTTCTTCTGGTTCTCGTTCATCTCATTTCTTAGTGACTCGATTTCCTTCTCGGCTGTGTGAAGCTTTGTCTGAGCTGCTATAAGCTCATGCTTCAAGTCAAATATTTCGTTACTCTTACCGTTGTTCTCATCCTCAATCTCTTTAACCTTTTCCTTAGACTTATGGTAATCATCTGCTATATTAATCTGGATTAGGATATTTCTTAAGTCTGAATCCAAGAATTTGTATGCATCCCTGCTTCGGAACTCATTATGCTTGCTGTTGATATATGAAGCTACCCTTTGTAAATACTCCTCGCTCTCATATCCACTTAAGGTATATCTTTTGTTATTGATGATAACCTCAATATCGTTAAACTTATTCATACCTTGCCCCCTATTATCTTATGAAAATCAGGATGATGCTACTTATACAAATCTGACAACACCATATGGACTAATCATTGATAAGCAGATTATATCCTATTTTAGTCTTTATTACAAGCCAAAATCTTACTCTGTAATCTTCCTGATACCCATATGTGCATAAGCAAAATCAGATGCTACTCTGCCTCTTGCCGTTCTAAGTATTAGGCCATTTTGTACCAGATAGGGCTCGTATACCTCCTCGATTGTTCCTACATCCTCTCCTATGGTGGAAGCGATTGCATCCACACCAACTGGCCTTCCACCGAACCTCTCTATCATCGTAAGGAGTATCTCTCTGTCTATATGATCTAAGCCCAGCTTGTCCACCTCAAGTAGGTCTAGGGCAAATCCTGCAACCTCTTTAGTAATCCTACCGTCGTATTTTACCTGAGCAAAATCCCTGACACGCTTTAATAGACGATTGGCTAGTCTGGGGGTTCCTCTCGAGCGCCTTGCCAACTCATTAGCACCTTCCTCATCTATCTCTACTCCTAATACATTTGCAGATCTAAGTATTATCTGTTTTAGCTCAGCCACAGTATAAAAATCCAGACGGTTTACTACACCGAATCTATCCCTTAGGGGAGGCGTAAGCATTCCTGCTCTTGTAGTTGCACCAATTAAGGTGAATTTAGGTAAATCCAAACGTATAGATTTAGCCGATGCTCCTTTACCTATAACGATATCTATGGCATAATCCTCCATGGCAGGGTATAGTAGCTCCTCGACCTGGTGGTTAAGTCTGTGTATTTCATCGACAAATAAGACATCTCCTTCTTGGAGATTATTAAGGATTGCAGCCATTTCCCCCGGTTTTTCAATAACAGGTCCGGAGGTAATCTTAATGCCTACTCCCATTTCGTTGGCTATAATACCAGCTAGAGTTGTTTTACCAAGTCCCGGAGGTCCAAAGAACAGGACATGGTCCAAGGCCTCCTCTCTTTGCTTTGCTGCCTCTATATATATCTTCAGGTTTTCCTTAACCTTAGCTTGACCTATGTAATCCAAAAGCATTTGAGGACGAAGAGTATTCTCCAGCCTTCTGTCTTCGTCCATTAGTTCTGTTGATATCATTCGCTTAGCCATATGCATCTCCTTACATTTTCTTCAGACAGAGCTTTAATATTTCCTCAGTCGTCATGTCCTCTGTAATATCTATCTGGGTTATAATCCTATATGCATCCGATGAGGAATATCCTAATGTCGTAAGTGCCTGTATAGCTTCCTCTCGTTTACCATATATATTCTGGGAATTTAGCTTATCGGACTGATTTAGGAGTTTTTGTTCAAATGCTGATTCTAGTTTGAATTTATCCTTTAATTCAAGAATAATTTTGCTTGCAGTCTTAGGGCCTATTCCCGGTGCCTTAGCTATAGCCTTAGCATCCTCGGCCAGAACAGCAAACCTAATCTCATCTGCAGTAATTCCTGATAATATACCCAAGGCTCCCTTAGGACCAATCCCATTGACTGTAATAAGGAGCTTAAACATCTCCAAATCATCCTTAGTAAGAAATCCATATAGGCTTAGAGCATCCTCTTTTACATGCAAATATGTATATA
>LSQX01037134.1_pt2 | contig 18897 bp, 17 predicted proteins | sample 654561 | NCBI WGS metagenome assembly LSQX01 (sample SAMN04489861, study PRJNA283612) | anaerobic digester metagenome | isolation source: 4 biogas reactors fed with cattle manure at either 37C or 55C with and... | place: Denmark: Kongens Lyngby | collected 2014
GAGCACACCGTAGAGCAGGCCGCCGACAAAGCCGTCGCCGCCGCCGATGCGGTCGAGGACCGGAATTTCACGCGGTTCGATCACGTTCCATGCCTCACCATCCAGGCTGAGGGCACCCCAGTTGTGCAAATTGGCGCTCTTGACCTCACGCAGCGTGTTGGCGAACAGCGTCACATTCGGAAAGCTGGCCTTGACCCGCTTGATCATATCCTTGAAGCTGTCGATTTTCGATCCGAGCGACTTGCCGCCGGCTTCGGGGCCCTGGACGCCCAGGCAAAGCTGGAAGTCTTCTTCGTTGCCGATCAAAACATCGCTGATCGAAGCAATTTCTGCAAAGATGCGGCTGAGCTCCTCTTCCCGGTTCTCCCAGAACGACGCGCGGTAATTGAGGTCGAAAGAAATGACCGTGCCGTGCTTTTTGGCCGCTCGGGCCAGCTCCAGGCAAAATTCGCCGGTTTTGGGTGACAGGGCGGCGATCAGGCCCGACACATGCAGGATCTGAACGCCTTCCTGGCCGAAGATCCGGTCGAGGTCGAAATCCTTGACGTCCAGCATGCGTCCGACCTCACCCGCACGGTCGTTGTGGACACGCGGTCCGCGCATGCCGTAACCGCTGTCGGCGATGTTGAACTGGTGGCGATAGCCCCAGGGCCCGCCCTGGTCGAATTCCTTGCCCTCATAGTCGATGTGGCGGTAAGCCAGTTCGCTCTTGATCAGCGACGCGATCGGGCTGCCGGCGACGAAGTTGGTCAGGACCTTGACCGGAAGGCCCAGCGACGAGGACACGTTGAGCACGTTGGTTTCAGCACTGGTCACCTGCATGTCGTAGTGGCGTGCCGTGTGCACGGGCTGACGGTCGAGCGGGGTGATCCGGACCCCCATGCTGCTCGGAACCACGAGCGAATAGCGACAATTCTGTTTAAGCTGGATAGCCATATTCAATACCTCTCTTTCCTGGTTGCTATCTGGCATAGCTAATATTATTATAGGGCAGGTCAGGCATACGGGCAATTGCAGGTATTGATAGAAGCCGGCCCGGCCTTTGCAAAAATTGACCTGCCGTCAGTCGCCGATGATCTTGATCAGGACACGCTTGGGCCGGCGGCCATCGAACTCCCCGTAGAAAATCTGTTCCCAGGGACCAAAGTCCAGCTGTCCCGCCGTCACGGCCACGACGACCTCACGGCCCATGACCGAACGCTTCAGATGTGCGTCGGCGTTGTCTTCGTAGCCGTTATGCGCGTACTGGCTGTGCGGCTTTTCCGGGGCCAGCTTTTCCAGCCAGCGCTCCATGTCGCCGTGCAAGCCGCTCTCGTCGTCGTTGATGAACACACTGGCCGTGATGTGCATGGCGTTTACCAGGACCAGTCCCTCGCGCACGCCGCTTTCCCGGAGGGCCTGGACCACCTGGTCCGTGATGTTGACAAAGCCGCGCCGTGCCGGCAGGGTGAACGTCAGTTCCTTGCGATAGCTTTTCATGGGAGATACCTCCTGTTCAGGCTGAGCTGCGCACGATCAGGGTGCTGGGCAGGACAATCTGGCGCGGCTCGTGCCCGGGGTCGCGGATCTGCTCCAGCAGCATCCGCACCCCCTCGCGCCCCAGTTCATCTTTGGGCTGGCGCATCGTGGTCAGGGGCACGCACAGGTATTCCGCCAGGTCGATGTCATCGTATCCGCTCACAGCCAGGTCGCCCGGCACCGCCAGGCCGCGGTCCTGGATCGCGCGGATGGCGCCGACCGCAATCAGGTCACAGCCGCAGCAGACCGCCCCCGTGCAGGGCGCCGCTTCGAGCCATTGGCTCATGGCCTCATAACCCGAAGCGATGTCCGGCTGGCAGTGACAGACCGCGTCATCGCACCAGTTCAGGCCGGCTTCCTGGAAGGCGCGCCGGTAACCGGCGATCCGGCTCTGGCCGCTTTGTGACGCCTGGGGCAGGCTGAGAAAACGGATCGGGTGCCGGCCCGTCTGAATCAGGTGGCGGACAATCTCGTACCCGCCCCGTTCGTTGTCGTTGACGACACTGTTGACCGGGACCGACCGGCTGGATCGCATCAGCAAAACCAGGGGGACGCCAAAATGAACCAGGGTACGGATCTGGCTGTCATCGGTGTTCAGCGGTGCGGCCAAGAGCAGGCCGTCGATCCGCTTGTTTAAAAGCAGTTCGATCGCGGCTTTTTCACGCTGCGGGCTCTGGTCCGTGTTGGCCACGATGACACTGTAGCCGGCCTGCGCCGCTTCCGACTCGATGGCCCGGATAACCTTGGCCAGGACGAGCTGCGAGCTGTCGGAAACGACCACGCCCAAGGTTCGGGTCTCTTCCACCCGCAGACTGCGGGCGACCTGGTTGGGCCGGTAATTCAAACGGCGGGCGATCTCGGTGACCCGCTGACTGGTGTCCCGGGAGACGCTGCCGCGCCCGTTGAGCACGTTGGAAACCGTCATCATGGACACACCGGCCTCTGCGGCGATGTCTTTTAGAGTAACACGCTTGTTTTTTCTGATCATCAGGTCCTCCGCTGCAGGTTGGAAAAGGAACGGTTGAACGTTTGACATGACTGCTGTCGCTTTGATTGTAACGGTGCGCTCCGCTTCTGGCAAGCTGGCTCAGTTGACACCTTTTTGCTGCCGGCGCTATAATAGCAAGGGAAATTGATCGTTAAACTCGCGGTAAAAAACACACATCCAGGAGGTATTCGCATGACATTGGCAGGGAAAACGGCATTGATTACCGGCGGTGCCCAGGGCATCGGCCGGGCCATCGCCTCTGAGCTGGCCCGGCAAGGCGCCCGGGTCGCCATCTACGACATCAACAGGGAGCAGGCCCAGGCTGTGGCAGACGACCTCGTCCGGGAGGGCTGCGATGGGGTCGCCGGCTATGTCGACGTCGCCAGTCTGGACAGCATCCGGGCGATGATCGGCGAAGCAGCCGAGCGGTTGGGCTGGCTCGATATCGTGGTCAACAACGCCGGCATCCTCTCCTCGACGCCGGTTCAGGAGATCACGGAAGACGAATGGGACCGTATCATGGCGGTCAACCTCAAGGGCAGCTTTTTCGTCGCGCAGACGGCTTTCCCCTATCTAAAGGAACGGCCGCAGCCGCGGATCATCAACATGGCCTCGCTGGCCGGACGCATGGGCGGCTACGAAAGCAGCCTGGCCTATGCCGCCTCCAAGGGCGGCGTCATCTCCATGACCTACGGGCTGTCGCGCCAGTACGCGCCGTTCGGCATCACGGTGAACAGCATCTGTCCAGGACCGACCGAAACCCCGATGATCCGCCAGTGGTCGGATGCCCAGCTGGCCGGCCTGCTGGCCAGGATCCCGATCGGCAAGATCTGCAAACCGGAGCACATCGCCCTAACCGTCGCCTTCCTGGCCAGTGACGCCGCCGAGGTCATCACCGGCCTGGCGCTGGACATCAACGGCGGCTTGTATGTCGGGTAAGGGCAGGTGAGCGCCATGTTTCGTTACGGCCTGGTTTGTTCCCTGGAAACCCTGACCCCGGACAAGCCGTCTGTTTTCCAGGGTTCGCTGGAGGGGTATGCCGACAAGGTGCGCGCGATCGGCTACGACGCGATCGAGCTGCATCTGCGCAACCCGGCGCAGGTCGATCCCGACAAACTCAAGAGCGGTGCGGCCAATGCCGGGCTCTTTTTCTGCGCCCTGTCCACCGGCCTGGAATACGGGCTGAACCACCTGTCCCTGATCAGCGACGAAGCCAGGGTGCGGCAGGCCGCGATCCGGCGCCTGACCGAGCACATCGACCTGGCCGCCGAGCTGTCCTGCGGCGTGGTGATCGGCACCATGCGCGCCAACATCCCGGACAGGCGGCAGCAGACCCGCTATCTTGGCTACCTGAGCGAAGCGCTGCTGACACTGGCCGACTATGCCGCGCCGCGCCAGGTCACCTTGCTGGTCGAGTCGATCACACGCTACATCGACAACTACCTCAACACGGTGCCTGAAACGGCGGCCTACCTGGTCCAGCTGAACCGGCCCAATCTGCTCCTGCACATCGACACGCATTCGATGCAGATCGAGGATCCGGATTTCCCGGCCGCGATCCGGGCCAGCAAACCCGTGCTGGGCTATGTGCACGTCTCCGATTCCAACCGCCGCTTCCCGGGCGGCGGCAACATCGACTTTAAAACGGTCCTGCGCGAACTGCGCGCGATCGGCTACAGCGGCCTGCTCACCAGCGAGTGCCTGCCCTGGCCGGACGCCGAAAGCTCGGCCCGGCTCGGTCTGACTTACCTGAAAGCGCTGGAAGCCTGCCTGGATGTCGAGGCTTATCGCCTGGCTCCAGCCGAACCAGAAAGGATACCTCATGTCTGAAAACGCCTACCTGCGCTGGCTGTCCGGCGCGACCCGTTCGATCTACTGGCACGACAGCGCCGTGATGGCGGAACTGGAAGATGCCATCGGCAACGGCGCCGTCGGCGTCACAACCAACCCGTTCCTGGTCAACGCCACGCTGCGTGCCCATCCGGCCGACTGGCTGGCGCGCGGCATCTCCGCGGGCCAGACGCCGGAAGGCGACGCACGCGCCGAACACCTCATCTGCCAGGTGGCCGGCCAAATCGCCGCCCGGGTGGCGGATTTTCGTCCCCGCGGTTTCGGTTACGGCCATTGCTGCGCCCAGGTCAACCCCAACCGGCCCGGCCATGCCGCGATCATGCGGGCGATGGCCGACCGCTATGCCCAGATCGCACCCAACATCACGATCAAGCTGCCGGCTACCAAGGCCGGTCTGTTTGTCCTGGAAGACTGTGTCGCCAAGGGCTATTCGGTCGCGGCGACGGTCAGCTTCACGGTTCCGCAGGTGCTGGCGGCCGCCGAGGCCTACCAGCGCGGCGCCGCGCGCTGCCGGGCGGCCGGCCGCGAACCGGCCCTGGGCATTGCCGTGCTGATGGTCGGCCGGCTGGACGACTACCTGCGCGACGTGATGCAGGAGAGCGGCGGCCCGGCGACCGAAGAAGACATCATCTGGGCGGGGACGGCCGCGATCAAGCGCGCCTACGCGATTTTCCAGGAACGCGGCTATGAATGTGCCCTGATGCCGGCCGGCTGCCGGGGCACCTACCACATCACGGAACTGGCCGGCGCACGCATGATCATGTCGATCGCCCCCAAGATCGCCGCCGGCCTGGCCGGGCTGCGCGGTCCGTTCAGCGAAAAGATCGCCGATCCGGTCGAACCGGCTATCCTGCGCCGGCTCCAGTCGATGCGCGAGTTTGTGCGCGCCTACGAGCCGGACGGTATGGCCCCGGAGGATTTCATCACCTACGGATCGACCAACCGCACCCTGAACCAGTTCTGCGACAACGGCTGGAACCCGCTCCAGACCCTTGACATTTAAGGAGGTACCCGATGGCACAGACCTACTTTGACTGGCTGTCTGACCAGACGCCAACCCGCTGGTGGCATGACTCGGGCAGCCCGGACGAGATCCAGCTGGCGCGCTCCCGCGGCGCGTTGGGCGTCACAACCAACCCGGTCCTGACCTACCGCACCTTCCAGAACGAGCCGGATTTCTGGCGCGAACAAGTCCAGGCCATCTCCGGCGATTTGGAGCTGGAAGCACGCGCCGAGGCGCTGCTCAGGCTGGTGGCCGTTTACGCGGCCAGCCAGTTCAAGGACGTGTTCCAGTCCAGCGGCGGCCGGCAAGGCCTGGCCCTGGGCCAGCTCAACCCCGGCCGGGCCGGTGATGCGGCCGGCATGCTGGCCCAGGCGCGCCGCATCCATGCCTGGGGCGACAACATCGCCATCAAACTGCCGGCCACCCGTTCCGGCGTCCGTGTCGTTGAAGAGCTGGCCGCCGAGGGGATCCCGGTCTGCGCGACGCTCAACGTGTCCGTCGCCCAGGCGCTGGCCGTCGCCGAAGCCTACGAACGCGGCGCCGGCCGCGCCGAAAAAGCCGGTATCCGCCCGGCCCTCTGCCTGGTGGTCCAGCAGGTCGGTCGTCTCGACGACTACATCCGCGATGTCGCCCACGACATGCAGGCGGCGGTTAGCGAAAACGACGTCATCCACGCCGGCCTGGCGGTTGCCAAGCGCACCTATGCCCTTTTCGAGGAAAAAGGCTACCGCTCGGTAATCATGCCGGCCGGTCTGCGCGGCGCCTACCACCTGACCGAGATGGCTGGGGCCAAGGTCACCTTCTCGATCACGACACGCGTCCAGGACATGGTTCTCGCGGCGGATCCGCCCCGGGAAACCGGCATTGACAAACCGCTCGACCAGGGCCTGATCAACCGGCTCTGCCAGATCCCGGAGTTTGTGCGCGCCTACGAGCCGGACGGCCTGAATCCCGGCGAATTCATCACCTACGGGGTCATCCAGAAGCTGCTTTCCCAGTTCACGGAGACCGGTTGGGCGCCGCTGGAAACCTACAACAGCACGAAGAAGTCAGGCCGCTGGATCTAGGCGGCACGACACAGGAGGATATCGTGATGAAAAAATTAGGCTTTATCGGACTTGGCATCATGGGCAAACCCATGGCCATCAACCTGATCAAGGCGGGCTATGATCTGACCGTCTACGACATCAACGCGGAAGCCGTCACGGCCTTGGCCGCGGCCGGGGCCAGGGCAGCCGCTTCGATCGCCGAAGTCGCCCAAACGAATCCGGTGATCATCACCATGCTGCCCAATTCGCCGCACGTCAAGGCGGTCGCGCTGGGTCCGGACGGAATCGAAAGCCACGCCAGGGCCGGTACGCTGCTGGTCGACATGAGCTCGATCGCGCCGGCAGCTTCCCAGGAGATCGCCGCGGCACTCAAGGCGAAAAAGATCCGCATGCTGGACGCCCCGGTTTCTGGCGGCGAACCGAAGGCGGTCGACGGGACACTGGCCATCATGGTCGGCGGTGACGAGGCTGATTTTACTGAAGCGAAACCGCTGTTTGACATCCTGGGCAGCTCCGCCGTCCTGATCGGGCCGGTCGGCAGCGGCAACACCTGCAAGCTGGCCAACCAGGTGATCGTCGCGCTGAACATCGCGGCACTCAGCGAGGGCCTGATGCTGGCCAAAAAAGCCGGCACCGACCCGCAGAAAGTCTTCGAGGCGATCCGGGGCGGCCTGGCCGGCAGCACGGTCATGAACGCCAAAGCCCCCATGATCCTGGCCGGCAATTTCAAGCCGGGCTTCAAGATCGACCTGCACATCAAGGATCTGGCCAACGCACTGGATACCGGTTACCTGACCGGAGCGCCATTGCTTCTGACCAGCACGGCCATGCAGATCCTGCAACAGCTGCACGCCGGCGGCGACGGGCAGAACGACCACTCGGCCATCGCCAGGTTCTATGAAAAAGTAGCCGGCGAAACGATCGGGGACTAATCCGGGCGGATCTGGCGCAGCAGCCGGATCTCCTCGGCATAGCCATCCACTTCGTTGGGCGTTTCAAGATAAAAGGGCAGGTCCCTGAGCAGCGGATGTGTGATCACCCGGGTCACAGCCTCCAGGCCCAGGGTCCCCTGCCCTATTTTTTCGTGTCGGTCCTTGTGGCTGCCGAAGGGATTCTTGCTGTCGTTGAGGTGAATGGCCTTGAGACGATACAGGCCGACGATTCGGTCAAATTCAGCCAGAACGCCATCCAGGTCGTTGACGACATCATAGCCGGCGTCGTTGGTGTGGCAGGTGTCGAAGCAGACGCCCAGCTTATCCGGCAGCGCCACCCGGTCGATGATCGTCCGCAGTTCCTCGAAGCGGGAGCCGACTTCGCTGCCCTTGCCGGACATCGTCTCCAGCAGCACCAGCGTCGTCTGGTCTGGTTTGAGGATCGTGTCGAGCAGGTCGATGATCAGGTCGATCCCCTTCTCGATCCCCTGGCCGACATGGCTGCCGGGATGGAAATTATAGTAGTTGCCCGGGGTCGCCTCCATCCGCAGCATGTCGTCGGCCATGACCTCGAAGGCAAATTCACGAACGCGCGCATCGGCACCGCTCGGGTTCAGGGTATAGGGCGCATGGGCCAGGATCGGGCCGAAGCGATGTGCCTCGGCCAGTTCCCGGAACCGGGCCACATCGGCGGCATCCATATCTTTGGCTTTGCCGCCGCGCGGGTTGCGGGTGAAGAACTGGAACGTGTTGGCGCCGATACTCAGCGCTTCCTCGGCCATGTGCGTGTAGCCTTTGGCAGCGGACAGATGGCAACCCAGTAAAAACATATCGGCCTCCCTGTTCTGCCGGGCCACTGCGCGGCCCGGCAGGCTTTTCTGGCCAGATTATACCATACCGGCCGTCACTCAATCGCCGAGAAACGCGCCGAAGGTCAATAGCAGCGGGTAGTCCTTGATCGGGATGTTCTTGAGCAGGCGCCGTCCGCCACCCAGGTTTTCGACCATGCTGTCCGGGAACCGGTAAATGCTGCCGTCAAGCAGGTCGACCAGGCGGATGTCTTCATCCAGGGCTACGGCCTGCAGCGTTACGGTCGACTCGAATTCAGTTGTCATCAGGTCTGAGGAGCACCAATAGACAAAGGCGCATGAGCCGTCCGGCTTCCTGAACCCGGAGCTGATCAGGTTCGGCCCGTCGAAATCCTGGCCGAACACCCGTTCCGACCGGCCCGGTTTGCGCAGCATCGGCAGGTCCGCCGGGGTCACTTCGCCGGCAAAGACAGAGCAGATCGTCTGCAGGGCGTAATAGGAGGGTTTGGGCGTATAGACACCGGATGAAAAGCCGTTCTCGTCAAAATCGGCGCCCAGTACGCCGAAGTAGCCGTAGTCGAGGTAGGAGTTTTTGTCCGCGACCAGGCCGTTCAGGGCTTCGATCATGTCCATGCTGGAAAAATAGGACGTGAACGCGACCGGGGAGATCAGGTCGGCCAAGGTGTGGCGGGCCAGTTGCTTGGCTTGCTTGCGTGGCGTCCAGGCGCCGCCCTTGAGCGCGCCGGCACCGCCGCTGCGCGACTGCGAGCCCGATTCACCCTGGATGATCTCGATGGCCGGGTTGTAACGGCTGCACAGGGCCTTCAGCGCGGCGACACGCTCAAAGACTTTTTCCTCGCGCGCCGTGTACTCGTGAAAGCTGACCGCGTCCAGGTACCGGTGCAGGCCGGTGGCCAGGGCTTCGTCAAGGTAGAACAGGTCCCACAGGCAGATGGCGCCGCCGATGATGGTGGCCTCCGGATAGGCGCTCCGGATGGCCTGGGCGGTTTCGATGGCGAAATGACCGTACTCGGTCGCGCTGACGCCGTGTTTCCAGCACCACTGGCCGTCCGGCTCGTTCCAGATCTCATAATGGGAGATCCGGTTGCGGTAGCGGACGACCGTGGCAGCGACATAGGCGCGCCACGCTGCGCGGGCTTCCTCGGTGTGGATCGGCGGGCAGCCGACCGCTCCGAACACCTTATCGGCCGCCTCGTCGTACAGGCCGTTGCCATAGCACAAACACAACCAGGGCTTGAGACCGCGGCTGACCAGGTTGTCGACGATCGCGTCGAGCCAGCTGAAGTCGTAGCGTCCTTTCTCCTTTTCAGTCCGGGCCCAGCCAGACTGGATGCGGACCCATTTGACTCCCAGCGCGGCGACCGGATCGTAGGCTTTCTCCGGATCGAAGACGTTACGGTCCAGTTTCTCAAAACCGATTCCGATCCGGGAAAAGGCGATATCGCGCGCGTGACGGGCCTTGACTTGTCCCGTTTTGATTAGTCTTTCCATTGTGAGCCTCCTTTTTCTGACTAGAATTACCACTCCCTGCTCTTATTATGCCTGAAAACAGCGTTTCTTCAAGCCGAATCCAATGGTTTTTTGCCCGGGACTGGCAAAATCACATAGCTGTGCTATGCTGAAAAAGGTTATGCCGGATCAGCGAGGACATGTCCATGCCAAACCACCTTAAAAAACCGATGACTGCTTTACGCATCGCTTTTCTGGCTGCGGCAGGTTTGGCACTGCTGATCGAGCACGCGGACCGTTTCTGGCTGATCATGCTGCTCCTGATCTGCGCGATCCTGCCCCTGGTGCTGCTGGGCCAGCCGTTATCTGGTCGGTACGGCTGGGCAGACAAGCTGCTCTGGCTGGCCAGCGCGGGCGCGGCTGTCGCCGCGCACCTGACAGCAGGGGGGATCGGCTCGCTGCTGCTGATCGATTGGCTGATGATCGAAGCCTGCCTGGTGTTCAGGCCGGCCGTTTTCGTCATGGGCCAACTGCTCCTGCTGTTCGTTCTGATCTGGCCGCCGCGGCTGCCGGATCTCGTGCCGCAGGTAGCTTTCACGGCAGCCGTCGCCGGCCTGGGCTGGTTGCTGCATCGCATCCGGCTCGAACAGGCCCGGCAGTCATCCTCCGTGACCAGGCTGCGCCTGGCGGGCAAAGACCTGCAGCTGCAAAGCCAACAGCTGGCGTCACGGCAGCAGCTCGAGCTCGAGCAAACACGCCGGGCGGAGCGCCGCCGGATGGCCCGCGGCATCCACGATACGCTTGGCCATACCCTGACCTCGGTCCTGGTGCAGCTGACAGCCGCGCTGGAATGCCTGCCGTCTCGCGAAGGCAAGGCGTATGACCATCTCATCCAGGCCCAGCAGGAGGCGCGCAACGGCCTGGCCCGGGTTCGCCAGACGGTTGAGGCGCTGGACCGCCAGGGCCAGACTTTGGCCGAAAAGCTGCAGGCGGTCATCCAATCCGCCCAGACCGGCCTGGCCATCCAGATCCTGCCCCTGGTTGAGCCGGCGCTATCGCTCACGCCGGCCGCTGAGGAGCTGGTCTTGTCGGCTTTGCAGGAAGGGCTGACCAACGGGGTCCGCCACGGCCAGGCCACGCGGTTCGTTTTTCGTCTCGAGCAAGCGGATGACCAGCTGCTGTTTTATTTGGAAGACAACGGGCATGGCTGTCCTGAACCCAAACCAGGTTATGGTTTGACGGCGATCACCCAGTCGGCAGGACAGCTGGGCGGTGTCTGTACGGCCGGCAGCGCTGCGGGCGAAGGCTTTTGCCTGCGGATCGCTTTGCCTCCCCATACCGTCGTTAAGACCGATCCAGATCCGGCAGCCGGATCTTTGCATGGGGAGGGCATGCCATGATACGCATCATCCTGGCCGATGACCAGCGGTTGATGACCGACGGCCTGAAAACGATTTTAGAAACACGCGCCGACATCCAGGTGGCCGGTCTGGCCGCCAACGGCCGCCAGGTTCTGGACATCCTGGAGAACCGCGCGGACCCAGCGGACCTGGTGCTCCTGGATGTGCGTATGCCGGAGATGGACGGGGTGCAGACGGTCCGGGCGATCAAGGAAAAGTGGCCGCAGCTGCGGGTCCTGATGCTGACGACATTCAATGACGAAACCTATCTTTTGGACGCGCTGGCGGGCGGCGCCGACGGATATCTGCTCAAGGATATGGAAACCGCGGACCTGTTTGCCGCGATTGACCAGGCCATGGCCGGCCACCTGGTGCTGCCGGGCCAGGTCGCCGACAAGCTGCGATCAAGCATCGCCAGGCTGAAGGAACGCCAGCAAAACCTGGACAAGCTGCGCCAGGCCGGCTTCAGTCCGCGGGAAATGGAAATCGGCGCCCTGCTGGCCGAAGGCTACACCAACAGCCAGATCGCCGCCGCCCTTTACCTGACAGACGGAACGGTACGCAACTACGTCAGCGCCATTTATGACAAGCTGGCCGTAACAGACCGAACCCAGGCGGCGCTGCACCTGAAGCGTTATTTTACGACTTAACCCCCGGGCAGAAAACCTGCCTGTCATGAAAATCATGACAGGTGAGATGACATCCGTATGACCGCTGTACCGTGCGCCGGACAGCGGTCTTGTTTATGCTGAAGGTAACCTGAAGGAAAGGATCTGATCGTATGCGCACCCCATTCAGAAACACCCGGCTGGTCCTGCTGGTCGGCCTGGTGCTGATCGCCGTCACGTTATCCGCCTGCGCCCCGGCCGCTTCCGGAGGCATCAGCTGTGCCGAGACCTACCTGCAGCACCTGATCGACAAAAACTACCATGAAGCCTATGCGCTGCTGTCCGACTACGACAAGCAGAACATCCCGGAAGACCTCTACCTGCGCTGGCGGGAAGCGGTGGCCCAGGTGATCACGATCGAGTCGGCCGAGGTCAACACGAGCGTTGATAAGTTCCCCGACTACAAATACCAGGGTACCGCGATCGGTTATGCGCTCGGTCTGAAGATCAGCCGCGAACAGGAGACAAAAATGGGCGGCATCGAGCTCGACGGGTATAACCAGCCGGCTTACCGCCAAATGGTGGTATACGAGAACGATCAGTGGAAAATGCTGCTGTTGCTGTCTGACCTCGAGGTGACCGTTGCCGGATACGAGGCCTTCCTGAAGCCGGCTGCCCGCTGATGCTGCAGGTAATGCTTCGCTACCTGGCGCGGGACATCCTGCGCCAGGGCTGGCGGTCCGGCTTCGTCCTGCTGATCCTGGCCCTGGTTTCGGCCGCCCTGATGGCGTCGCTGTCCCTGGCCGAAACGATGGTTCGCTCCGGGATGCGCCAGTGGCAGGCAGAATTCGGACAAAGCGACCTGCTGATCCAGGCCAGCCGGCAAAGCGGCCAGCCGTTGTTCCGGGCCAGCCTGATCGATACGACGGGTCCGGAAATCGATCTGGCGGTCGGCCGGCTGACGGCGCGAGGCCAGATCCGGACAGCGGGCCGGACCGAGCCGGCCATCCTGACCGGCGCCAGCCTGGCCGACCTGACCCGGCTGGTCGACCTGCACCTGAAAGAGGTCAAACCCGACCTTTTATTCACCGGCCGCCAGGCCATCCTCAGCGCCGCGGCAGCGGCGCGTCTGCAGGTGATTGTCGGCGACCTGGTCGAATTGGAGATCCAAGGCAACCGCCACGCTTTCGAGATTGCGGCCCTGGCTTATGCCGAAGGCCCGTTCGTCCAGGAAGACGGCCCGATCACCGTGCTGGTTCCGCTCGATAAACTGCAATCGGCCATGGGGGTTCCGGACCGCGTGGACAGCATCACGCTGCGCCTGGTCGACCGGGCCAGCCTGGGACCGGTCATGCGCGCCATGGCGCAGCGCCACCCGGCCCTTTCGGTGACCGAAAGCTATCCGGAGGACCACGCCCGCCTGCAGGCCAACCGAACCCAAGTCCCCTTTCTGTTCATCTCGATTATCCTCTGTTTTATGGCGATCTCGGTCCTGGTCATCCTATTCACCGGCCTGGTGACCGAACGGCTTGCCCTGATCGGCTTGTTCCGGGCATTCGGAGCGTCGCGAACTGAAGCGCGCCGCGTCCTGCTGGCAGAAAGCCTGTGCTTTGGCCTGCTGGGCGGCATAGCCGGCTGGGCGTTGGGCATCGGTCTGCTGGCTGTTCTGGTGCGCCAGCTCAACGCCGGTACGCCCAACCGCTTCCTGGCCCTCCAGACTGGTTGGATCCAACTGGCGTTATCGCTCGGTACGGCCCTGGCGGTCAGTCTGGCCGCATCCTGGCTGGCCTTCCATACAACTGCGCGTTTGTCGGTCAGCAGCCTGATCCGGGGACAGGCTGCCGACCATGGCAGCGGCCGCCTGCGCCCGCTGCCGCTCATCGCCATGCTCCTGGCGCCTTTGACGCTTCTGCTGGCCTGGCAAAATGAAAAAGGCCTCGTCGTGTACCTGCTGGCGCTGGTCGTCCTGCTGGCCGGACTGGTTCTGCTGCTGCCCCGGCTGGCGCCGGCCTGGCTCAGCCTGAGTCTGAAAGCCGGCGCCAGGCGAGCCGGACCTGGCATCATCACGGTCTATCAGGCCCGCCGCTCGCGGGACTTTCTCGTTCTGGTCACCTTGCTGTCGCTGATCGTCACCACCGTCCTGATCGTGCACGCGATTTCGACCAGTGAGACGCGCGGCCAGGTCCAGCTGTCCGGACAGATCCATTACCAGCTGGAACTGTTCATAACGGACCTGAACCGGAGCGGCATCAACCGCATCAGCCAGATTTCAGGGGTTGACGCGGCTTGCCCGCTCTACACTTCGGGATCGGTGGAAGTCGCCGGCCAGCGCCTCGCACTGTACCGGGTCCAGGGTGTGCCGGAAACCTACAGCGGCACGTTTCGCGACCTGCAGCTCGATCCCGCGCAGCCGACGGCCTGGCCGGACCTGTTTGCCGGGCGCGGTCTGCTGCTGACACAAACCATGCGCCGCATCTACAAGGTCGCCGCCGGCGACCCGCTGATTCTTAAAATCTACGCCCGGGACCGGTCGTACCGGGAAGTCGCCTACACCGTCGTCGGCTTTTTCGACGACTACCAGACCAAGCTGGGCCGCTATGCCCTGATCTCCGACGTGTCTTTCCGCGAAGATTTCGCGGCCGGAGACTATGACAGCGTGCTGCTCCAGACAGCAGACGCGATCAGGACCCGGGACACCATCCTGGAAACGCTGGGACCCAGGCCGCTGGAGCTGCTGGTGCAGCGCGACGTGCTGGCCGATCTGGCCCGCGAGGGCCGCCAGGTGGTCGCCGCGCTGCAGCTGATCGCAGCTTTGTCTGTTCTGATCGGAATCCTTGGCCTGACCAACACCGCCTTGCTGCTTTTCATGCGCCGGCGGCGCGAAATCAGCCTTTACTACGCGTTTGGTCTGACCTCCGACCATATCCTGCGCCTGTTCCTGGGGGAGCTGCTGCTGGCGGGGGCGCTGGGCTCCCTGAACGGGCTGGCCGGCGGGTTGCTTGTCGCGGCCGCCGCGCTGCCCCGGCTGGTGTTCGCGCTGCAGATTGCCCTGCGCATCTCAATTGGCCGCCCGGTTTTTTGGCTGGGGCCGGCCGTTGGCATGGGCATCGCCGCGTGCGTATCGCTGCTCTGCCTGGTGTTCTTAAACCGTTCCAACCCGATGCGCGGGCTAAGGGAAGGAGAATAGCCATGACCGTGCTGTCCTGCCGGAACCTGACCAAAGCGTATGTTCTGGGCGAACAGGTGACACCTGTCCTGCATGATGTCTCCTTGGCGATCCGGGCCAATGAATTCGTGGCCGTGATGGGCCCGTCCGGGTCGGGCAAGAGCACCCTGCTCCATTGCCTGGGCCTGCTGGAACCGATCGACCAGGGGGAACTGTCGGTGCTGGGCGAGCAGACGGCCGCGCTGAGCGACCGCGCCAAGGCCAGAATGCGGCGCAGCCATATGGGTTTCGTGTTCCAGTCCTTCTACCTAGTGCCGGGTTTGAGTGTGCGGGAAAACATCCTGCTGCCGCTTTTCATCAATCGCATCCGTCTCGATCGCGACGCCCGGGTCGACCGCATGCTGGACCAGGTCGGTTTGTCCCACCGGGCCGCCTATCGGCCCAACCAGCTATCCGGCGGCGAACAGCAGCGCTGCGCGCTGGCCAGGGCCCTGATCGGACACCCGGACCTGCTCTTTCTCGATGAGCCGACCGGCAACCTGGACAGCCAAAACGGGGCGGATATCCTGCGCCTGGTCAGCGAGGCCGTTCGCAGCAGCCACGTGACGGCTATCATGGTCACCCACGATCTGGCGGCCGCCAGATGCTGTGACCGCATCATCACGATTCGCGACGGCCGGATCGAACGCATCAGCAGCAACCGCCAGGCAGCGGTCAAGGAGGTTCCAGATGATGACACATAAACAAAAAATCTGCCGGATCGGCGTCCTGGCCTGCCTGGCCGTCCTGCTCGTCTGGCTGGCAGTCGGCTGCCAGACGCAGGCCGACCCGGGACAAGCCGAACCCACACCAGGCGGTGAACCCAAACCGGGAGCAGTTACCTTTTACGGCACCGTCAACCGCGGCCAGGTTCAGGCTGTCTCCTTGCCCTTCGCCGTCCAGGTCAACGCCTGGCTAGTCCGGGAAGGCGAGCGGATCGAGGATCAAAGACCCTTGCTGCAGCTGGACCTGGACCCGCTCCGGCAACAAGCGGACGACCTGGAGCGCCAACGGCAAACACTGCGCGGCGCAGCCGGCGTCCTGCAGGCACAGGCGGATTGGACCGACCAGCGCAGCATGGCGGTGCAAGAGGCCTTGAAGGTCGACCTGGAACCGGGTCTTGCCAACCTGGAGAAATGGTACCGGGCCACATCGCGTACCCGGCGCAGCCAATACGCAGCTGAACTGCGCCTGTTTCTAGACGGCCTGGAAAGCCTTGACCTTTACGGTTCCCTGCTGGCCCTGACCCGGGATGCCGACCAGGTCGCGGACCTGGCCCGTCCGATCCTGATGCGGCGGCAGGCAGACCTGAGCCGTCAGTGTGACGAGTATCGGCTGGCGCACATGAATCTACAGCAGCAGTTGCTGGAGAACCGGCTCGCTCAGCAGGCGGTGGACACCGAGCTGGAGCAGCTTGCCGCACTGCTGGACGGATCCTGGCGAACGTCATTCGGCCGGATCGACGACAAAGGGCGGCTGCTCTATAGCGGGAAGCCCCGGATGGTCGATGCGATGCCGGCCGATAGGCCGGCGGCGTTTTCGTCCGGCGAACCGCTGCTGATCCTGGCGGAGGCAGCGGTGCATTGTCTGACCATCCAGGTCGAAGAACAGCTCGTAACGCAGGTGGTTCCCGGCGCACCCGTGCTTATCTCGCCACTTTATGACCGCACCCTGGCCTGGACCGGTGTGGTTGCCCAGGTCAGCGCAAAAGCTGATATAATCAATGGCGAAACAGTCGTTCCGGTTCTGGTGACAACCGAGGCCGACCTGCCAGGGCCAGGCTACACCGTTATCGCCAAAGTCCTTCCGGTTAACGGCTGATGGTGATCCGATGAATCCGCTGTCCGCGCTCGCCTATTACCGCTGTTTTCGCAAACGGCTGCTGCTGCTGTTCCTGCCGGTCATGCTCTGCGTGATGGTCCTGTTCCTGATCCAGGCCGTGATCGTATCCAGCATCCAGCTTGAGCACCGGGCTTTTGTTGTCACCCGCAAAGCCTATACCAGCATCCAGGCCAAGGGTAAACCGATCAGCCTGGACACGATCGCGGCCATTCGCCTGCACGAGAACACCGCCCGGGTCGCGCCCTGCATCCTCAGCCATACGGAGATCACCAGCCTGCTGAGCCGGATCGGGGTTCGCGTCTATCTGCTCGGCGACCCGGATATGCGGTTGCTCATGGAGCGCATGGACGTCTCCCTCGTCTCAGGCCGCCTGCCCGCTGCCGGCAGCGACGAGATCGTCCTGCACGACGTTGTCGCGCGCAACAAGGGGCTGGCGGTTGGCGACCGGCTGGGCAGCGATCTTGATCCGTCCGAGACCTTGCTGGGCGCCTATACCCTGGTCGGCCTGTTGGAGGGGGACGCTCTGTGCGGCTTTGCCTCGCTGGAAAACTGGCAAACGGTGCACGATGTGGCGGTCCCCGAGGAATACGGCATCCTGGTCATGCCCCAGCCAGGCCGGCTGGCCGCGCTCAACCAGTTTGTTGCCTATCTGCCGCTCAGCGGCAACGAACTGAGCTCACTGCCGGTAAGCACAGCGACGCTCACCGAGTCGGCTAACCGGATTTACTTGCTGTTGAATACGGTTTTTGTCGCGGTTTTGCTGATCAACGCCATCTGTGTCAGCTTCCTGACCTACCTGTTTACCTTGAGCCGGTCGCGCGAGTTCGCCGTGCTTAACGCGATCGGATATAGCCGGCGGGCCATTTTCCAACGCAGCCTGCTCGATGTCCTGATTCTCAACCTCCTGGCGGCGGCAACCGGCCTCCTTTTCTCCCTGCTGGTGGCCCTCGGCCTGCAAGCCACATTCTTTCTGGCCGCCGGCCGGCCGCTGACATTGCTATCGCTCCAGGTCTGGCTGCCGGCGCTCTGTGTGCCGCTGGCCTCTGTGCTGGCGGAAATGGTGGCCATCCGCAGCATCTTCAGTCGGCTGGATCCGATGCAGCTGCTGGACCAGGACGCCTGAGCTGGCGAAAGGAGCCTGACATGCAGCTGGATGCCTTTGAGCTGTCCCTGGTCTACCCGGTTCTTTCCGGTCCGCCGGTCGTCGCCCTTGACCATGTGAACCTGACCGTGCGTACAGGTGACCTGATCGGAGTCCTCGGTCCGTCCGGCAGCGGCAAGAGCACGCTGCTCTACTTGCTGGCCGGACTGAAAAAACCGTCCTCGGGCGCCGTTTTCCTGGACAACCAGGACTTGGCCAGCCATAACGACGACGAGCTCGAACGCCGTCGTCTGGCCAGTTTCGGTTTTATCTTTCAGCGCCATTACCTGCTGCCTCACCTGGATCTGCTGGACAACATCCTGCTGCCGGTCCAGCACAACAGGCCCCAGGCAGCCGAAAAAGCACGTCAGTTGGCCGGAGAACTGGGGCTCGACGTCGACCTGAAGCGCCGGCCGCATGAGCTTTCGGTCGGCCAGCGCCAGCTGGTCGCGGTCGCCCGGGCCCTGATCAACGATCCCGTCCTGATTTTCGCCGACGAACCGACCGCGTCGCTGGACAGCGAGACCGGCTTGCGCGTGATGGACTGCCTGGCCCGGCAGCTGCATCGGGCCGGCATGGTCGTCGTGACACACGATTTCAAGATCCTCCACCAGGCCACGGAGATCCACCAGCTGCGCGACGGCCGGATCCTGGCCTGAATTGCCTGCAGCGCCTGGCCATGCTAAAATAAATGCATCCGCCACCTGCTGGCCATGAAAGGAACACGTCCATGATTGAGAAGATTGGCTGAACGAAAAAGGCGCACAAGCCGGATTTTTTGCTTGTGCCGCTGCAGGCAGTGAATCTTCTTCAGATAGGACCCGGGCGACCGGGACTCGGCACGGCTGGCTTTCCGGCTGTGATACGCGTCAAAACCTGCCTGCGGCAGGTTTTTTGGAGGGTATCATGACGGTTCTTCAGGTTTTACATCTATCTAAATCGTACACAGACCGAAGCCTGCTCCAGGATCTGACGTTCAGCCTGGGCGTGGGCGAACGGGTCGGGCTGGTCGGCAACAACGGCTGCGGCAAGACCACACTGCTGCGCATGCTGGCTGGCCAGGAAGTGCCGGACAGCGGCG
>LSQX01366332.1_pt1 | contig 18886 bp, 16 predicted proteins | sample 654561 | NCBI WGS metagenome assembly LSQX01 (sample SAMN04489861, study PRJNA283612) | anaerobic digester metagenome | isolation source: 4 biogas reactors fed with cattle manure at either 37C or 55C with and... | place: Denmark: Kongens Lyngby | collected 2014
CCTCACTAAGTGACGCCCTGCACTAAGCCGTGAGGATACTTAGCCGGACGAGCCGCTTAAGCGGCTAGTGCAAAATTATCTTCTGCAGTTATTTTAGTTTTTCACCTTTTTAACGAGCTGGCGACAACTCGGCTCGCTGCCCAACTCACCTATTCCCCCGTCGAAACCAGTACGCCCCCATAAGTTGGATAACTGCATCGAAGGTTATTGGTGTCTGGAATAATGATTCTACACCCTGTTGTATCTATTGTCAACTGGAGCGTCCCCGCTCCTTAATAGTTCTTTCCATATCCCGCTTAGCATCCCGGGCGGCTATATCTTCTCGCTTATCATACAGCTTCTTACCCACCGCTACCGCCAGATCCATCTTGGCTAGACCGTTTTTAAAATAGATTTTCAAGGGAATCAGGGTATAGCCCTTTTCCTGATGCAGGCCAATGAGGCGGTTTATCTCCCGCTTGTGCAGGAGAAGCTTCTTAGGCCTTAAAGGATCATGGTTAAATATATTGCCCTTATCATAGGGACTGATATGGAAATTGTTTACCCATACCTCGCCTCCCTTGACTACCGCATAGGCATCCTGCAAATTCCCTTTGCCCATGCGCAGGGATTTAACTTCAGTTCCTTTTAAAACCATCCCTGCTTCAAAGGCTTCTTTTATATGATAATTATGCCTGGCTTTTCGATTATCCACTACTGGTTTAATTCCAGGTTTCTTGGCCATGATGCACCTCTATTTTCTGTGTTCTGCTCAAATACTCTGGGCAATTACTCACGATCAGTATATCGCCCATCCAGGCAAACTTCAACAACTCTCTTCAGCAGCATTTTACAAAGTTAAACCCTCGTCTCAGGCAAGTATAAACCAGGACCAGGGCTTTTACTTCTATTCCACTGCTACAATTATACCTTGGCGGTCGCTCTTCAGTCAAGAGCGCCCCTGGTTTCACTAAAGGTCCCGTTAATTGACACCCATGATCAGTAAAAACAACGTGAATTTTTTTGCTATACCGAGACGGGCGGTCAAAGACCGCCCCTACAATTATTTGGCGATTTTAAACACTGGAATAAATCAATCATTGTCGTGTGAACCATTATAGCTGGGTGGGGTTAGGCCGGATCTATCAATGACCATAGACTATTTTTTCCTATGAAGTAAAGATCCCTAGCTTTCTGTTCAGATGAGTTCAAAGTCGATTTTAGCTTCGTTGACGTCCACTTTAGCTAGCAGGATTTTCACCTTATCTCCTATGGCAAATTTGCGTCCGCTGTGACTGCCAGTCAGGGTATAGTTGCGATCATTGAATAGATAATAATCATCTGCTATGGATGATATATGAACCAGCCCTTCTACGGTATTGGGTAGTTCTACAAAGAAGCCGAAGGATTGCACCGAAGAAATACGACCTTCGAATTCTTCTCCCACAAACCTTTTCATATACTGGGCTTTTTTTAGCGCCACCAGTTCTCTTTCTGCTTCCTCGGCTTTTATCTCCTGCAGGGTGGAGTGTTCTCCATATACTGGCATCTTGGAATTCAAACTGGCCTTTTTCCGTTGGCTGATACTGCCTGCCAGCATCAAACTCAAAACCCGGTGCACGATAAGATCGGGGTAACGCCTAATGGGACTGGTAAAATGACAGTAATACTGGGAAGCCAGTCCAAAGTGCCCCAAAGCCTGCGGTACATATCGAGCGTGTTTCATGGAGCGCAGAACCATCAGGGAGATCATCTGCTCTTCTGCTCGTCCTTTTATATCTTGCAGGAGCTTCTGAAAGAGCCGGGGTTCCATTTTACGTCCTTTAATCTGATGCCCGAATACTCCCAGCACATGGTTTAGTTTAAGTAGAGCGTCTTCATCCGGGTTCTCATGCACTCGATAGAGGATAGGCAATTCCTGCCAGTACATATGCTGGGCTACGGTTTCATTGGCTTTAATCATAAAGTCCTCAATCAGCATTTCTCCGGCACCCTGCTCCCGACGTAGGATCTCCAGGGGCACTCCCTTTTCATCTACGATTACTTTGGATTCGGGAAAGTCAAAGTCCAGCATCCCTCGCTGCATTCTCTCATTGCGGATAATTCCAGCTAGTTCCTGCATGAGAAAGAATTGCTCGACCAGGTCTTGATAACGTTCCTTTAGGCCCGCATCTTCTCCGGCCAGAATCTTATTCACATCACCATAGTTCATGCGTTCTTGTACTTTGATAACTGACTTCTGTATGTCATAATTGAATACCTGCCCGGCTGGGTTAACATCCATGATACAGCTCAGAGCCAGTCGGTCCTGTCCCGCATTCAAGCTGCATATATCATTGGATAGCTGTGGCGGCAGCATGGGCAATACCTTATCGATCAGGTAAACGCTGGTACCCCTTTTGCATGCTTCCTTGTCCAGTTTGCTGTCTTCCCGAACGTAATGAGACACATCGGCGATGTGTACACCTAAGCGGTATCCCCCTTCGATTCTGTACACCGATACCGCATCATCCAGGTCTTTGGCATCTTCTCCGTCTATAGTAACCATAGGCAGTTCTCGCAGGTCCAACCTTCCGCTGAGATCGCGCTCCGAAATGGCCCGAGACGCTACCTCAACTGCTTCCTCCAGCACACTGTCGGGAAATTCTGCAGGCAGTCCGTGTTTTTTTATAATTACCTGGACATCCAATCCTGGCTGCCCTTTTTTCCCCAGTACTTCAACAATTTTTCCTTCGGCCACCCCTTTTTTATCCGGCCAGCCGGTGATTTTCACTAAGACCCGATCTCCCGGAGTCGCCTTCAGCTTGCGGCTGCGGCTTACGGTAATAGGATAAATCTGTCGGGAATCATCCGGTATTACCTGCAGGGAATGCTTGCCCCGCTCAAAAGTCCCTACCAATTCCTTATTCGCACGGTTGATTACCCGGACTACTTCGCCTTCCGGTCTCCTGCTCTCACCATGAGCCTCTTGATATAGTCTGACCAATACCTTGTCATGGTGCATGGCACCATTCAAGTTGCGGCCGTAAACAAAAATGTCTGGCATATCGGGCTGATCCGGAGTAATAAACCCATAACCGCGCTGGCTCAGGTTAATAACCCCTTTAGCCAGGTTCATCTTCTCCGGCACGCCGTACTTGTTCTTACGGGTCTTAACTATTTCCCCCTGTTTTTCCAGGGTTCCCAGCATCCGCGCAAATTTCCCTTCTTCCTCCGCTTCTATCTGGAAAACCTTCATTAAATCATCGAAACTAAGCGGTCGATATGAATCCTGCCGTATATATTCCATAATGCTGGTCTTGTTTATCATAAAATCCTCCTTGTTCACGTGGCATTTATACTATTATGCCCGTATGATGGGACAGATTAATCTATAAAGCTATATCAGAGGCTATTTTTTTCATGCTCTGAAGGCATAGTTCCAAGAATTCTTCCAATTCCAAGCCCAGCTCGGAGCAGGTCTGCATTTGTTCCCGGCTGGCTCCTTTGGCAAATGCTTTTTCCTTAAAACGTTTTTTCAGGGATTTTAGCTGCACTTCCTCCAGCTTTTTATCCGGCCTTACCAGAGCTGCAGCAGTAATAAAGCCACTAACCGGATCAGCTGCATAAAGGGCATGATCCAGCAGACTCTGTCGGGGCAAACCATGAATCTCATTATGAACTTTGACAGCGTATACTATGTCCTCCGGTAAAGCATTTTCCTTTAATATTTGGGCTCCCAGCAGGGAATGCTGGTGAGCATCTTCGGCGGTGGTATCATAATCGATATCATGCAAAAGACCGGCCAGACCAAATTTGTCTACATCCTGGTTTAGCCTTGCTGCAATTCCCCGCATAATGGCTTCTACGGCCAGCGAATGATTGATCAGGTTCTCACTTTTCAAATGTTCTTTCATCAATTTCAGGGCTTGATTTCTGTCCACTAATATATCCTCCTGTTCTTCTATTACGATTCCTTGTTGATGAACTCGCCCAACTCCCGGGCCAATATATTCTTTTCTTGCTCCATAGTAGCAATATGCCCAGAATTAGGCAAGGCCAGTATCTTGACTCGGCTATTAGATAACTGCTCCTTTAGGTACTCAACACTGCCCTTTTTTACCGCTCGATCTCGCAGCGATTGTACCAACATGGCAGGGATCCTTAATAAATTCAGTTCCTTTATTATGATGTTTCTCAATTGGGTCAGGCTGGTATAGGCTCGCACTGGATAGCAATTATAATCAAACCTTCCCTGGCGAGCCAGTATATCCTCTTTGCGGGCCCCTTTAGTGAAATAAGGGACCAAATGCTGCATTAGGGGAGCTGAAGCTGACAGCAGTGGATACTGGGTAAAGATGGGGGCATTTATAGCCACCACCCCTCTTAGACCAGGCAGATGGATACCGGCATGCATGGATAAGAGACCTCCCATGGACAAACCGGCCACAAATACATGCTGATATTCACTCAATAGCCTTTTTCCCTCTAACTCTACCGCCCGATACCAATCCCACCAGCTAGTGGCATTCAAATCAGCCGGATTAGTACCATGCCCGGGCAGCAAAATACCACTCACAGTACAATCATTTATATCATGCAAAATTTCCGCCGTGGGCAGGAGCTCAGATGGGGAAGCGGTAAATCCATGTAAAAAAAGCAAGGCTTGATTGCTTTTTCCTTCCAAATAAAAAGGCTGGGCTTTTGGATGAACTTCTTTCATGTGACTCTTCCTTACCATGATTTTTTCTTTTCCTGTGAAATATAACTTTTCGCAGGAATATCACTTTTATAAAATTATATACAAAAAAGCAGGAAGATTATCATATCTGCCTGCTTTTTGCTTTTTATTAATTCAGCTATGCTTTTACAGTAATGGCGCAATAAAGACCAGGGATACGATAGCCATCAGCTTGAGCAGAATGTTTAGAGAAGGTCCGGCAGTATCCTTACAGGGATCCCCCACCGTGTCTCCAACTACTCCGGCTGCATGAGCATCACTGCCTTTACCTCCATAGTTACCCGATTCAATATATTTCTTAGCATTATCCCAAGCTCCTCCAGCATTTGCTAGCATTATGGCCAAACATACTCCGGAAGCAATTGATCCAGCCAACATTCCAGCTAAGGCTTCACCTTTCAGGAACAGTCCTACCAGAACTGGAGCTATTATAGCCAACAAACCAGGTACTATCATTTCCTTAATGGCGGAACGGGTACTGATGTCTACGCAACGGGCATAGTCGGCTTTGGCCTTTCCTTCCATCAAACCAGTAATTTCCCGGAACTGTCTTCTTACTTCTTCTACCATTTCAGCGGCAGCCCGGCCTACTGCTCCCATAGTCAGAGCACAGAAGAAGAAAGGCAGCATGGCTCCAATTAATACACCTACCATTACCATGGGGTTCAAGAGATTAACTGAAGTGATTCCGGCCACCTGTGAAAAAGCGCTTAATAAAGCCAGGGCAGTTAAAGCGGCTGAACCTATAGCAAAACCTTTACCAATAGCCGCCGTGGTGTTTCCTACTGAATCAAGACGGTCAGTGGTTTCCCGAACTTCATGGGGCAGCTCCGCCATTTCTGCAATTCCCCCAGCGTTATCTGCTATGGGGCCATAAGCGTCAACTGCTACTACCATACCAGTGGTGGCCAGCATACCTACTGCGGCCAAAGCTATACCGTAAAGGCCCCCGGTTAAAAAGGCTATAACTATAGCTGCACAGATAATCAGTATAGGAATTAATGTGGAAAACATTCCCACTCCAAGCCCGGCAATGATTACAGTGGCAGGTCCGGTCAAGGCTGATTTAGCTATTCCTTGTACCGGCTTGTACTCGTCGGAAGTATAGTACTCGGTAACCAGACCGATAATGGTTCCGGCTGCCAATCCGGCTACCAGAGACCAGAATACTCCGAAATAGGCGGCTGGCAACAGCATTTTAACCGCAAAATAAGCTATTACTATTAATATAGCAGCCGAACCAAAGGTTCCGGCATTTAATGCTTTTAAGGGGTTGCTATTTTCATCAGTTCTGACAAAGAAGGTTCCTATAATAGATGCAATTACTCCGCCGCTGGCTATAATTGCCGGCAGGAATATGCCTCCTATACCGTAAAGGGCTATCCCTACGGCTCCCAGAGTCATAGCTGCGATTATGGAACCTACATAGGATTCAAACAGATCGGCGCCCATACCGGCTACGTCACCTACATTGTCACCTACGTTATCAGCTATGGTAGCTGGATTACGGGGGTCATCCTCCGGAATCCCGGCTTCTACTTTACCAACTAGGTCGGCACCTACGTCTGCGGCTTTGGTATAAATACCTCCACCCACACGGCCAAACAGGGCGATGGAACTTCCGCCTAAAGCGAAACCATTTACTATCGATGGTTCCCCAAAAATTATGTATAGTATTCCCAATCCTAACAGGCCTAGTCCGCAAACAGCCATTCCCATTACTGCTCCACCAGAAAAGGCAATACCCAAAGCCGCATTCTGAGAACTCCGGGCTGCGTTAGCAGTTCTTACATTGGCCTTGGTAGCCACGTTCATTCCAATAAATCCAGCGGTAGCCGAACACATGGCTCCCACCAGGAAACATATGGCCGTGGTCCAGCTATCCTCAGGCAGGACCAGCCCCAGCACCAGAAAGGCAAGTACTACGAAAATTGCCAGAGCGGTATATTGTCTTCTTAGAAAGGCCATAGCGCCCTCATGAATATGTCCGGCAATTTCTTGCATCTTTTCGTTTCCGGGATCTGCCTTGTTCACTTTTCCCGCCAGATAAAGGGCGAACAGAAGAGCTATTGCTCCTGCAGCGGGTGCGTACATAGAAAGGTTTTCCAACACAATAACAAAGCCTCCTTATAAATAATAACGAAGTGAAATCATCTATTGCTGCATACATTGCTAAGACTAAAGTATGGCGATTACCAGTGTTAATGCCATAAATACTGCAGCCAGCCAGGCGGTAATTTTAGACAATAATTCATCCAGCCCTTTCTTTTTGCCACCAAAAAGAGCTTCGCCTCCACCTGCGATGCTGCCTGAGAGGCCAGCACTCTTACCTGATTGGAGCAATATAGTAGCAATTATGCCCAATCCAATCAGTACCTGAAACACCAAAGCAACAGTTTTTATCATGATTTCACCTCCGTTTCCAGCTATCCGTGGCTAGAGCCAAAATATATTGTACCACATTAGTTATATATATAACAATAAGCTCCTTTTATTAGGCATTAAGCACGAATGCTGTAGAATACATCTTTACCTCGATACTGAGCAAAAATGTCCAGCTCCTCCTCTATCCTCAACAGCTGGTTATACTTTGCTACCCGGTCGGTACGGGCCGGAGCACCGGTTTTGATTTGCCCCGCACCAGTAGCTACTGCGATATCAGCAATTATGGCATCTTCGGTTTCCCCGGAGCGATGGGAAATCACGCAAGTATAGCCAGCTCTTTTAGCCATGTTAATGGTATCCAGGGTTTCGCTCAGAGTCCCGATCTGGTTTACTTTAATCAGTATACTGTTGGCAATACCTTTTTCAATACCCTGGGCCAATCTTTGGGTATTGGTCACAAAGATATCGTCTCCTACCAGCTGAATCCGATTGCCCAAACGCTCGGTGAGTTTTTTCCAACCTTCCCAATCATCTTCATCCAGGCCGTCTTCCAGGGATATAATGGGATATTTATTAACCAGCTCTTCATAAAAATCTACCATTTGTTCTGAAGTCAAGACCTGACCGGTACTTTCCAGATGATACCTGCCATCCCGATACAATTCGCTGGCAGCTACATCCAAGCCCAGGAAGATGTCCTGGCCCGGCTTATAACCAGCCTGAGTAATAGCTTCCATTATGGCATCCAAGGCTGCCTGATTGGAGGGCATGTCAGGGGCAAATCCTCCTTCATCACCAACTGCAGTTGCTAATCCCTTAGCCTTAAGCACTTTTTTCAAGGTATGGTATACTTCTACCACCATTCTTAAGCCTTCAGTAAAGTTACGGGCCCCAGCCGGCAAGACCATAAACTCCTGAATATCAACATTATTGTCGGCATGCTTGCCCCCATTCATTATATTCATCTGGGGAACTGGAATCTCGCGAGCATTGATGCCTCCAATATACTGGTATAAAGGTAAACCCAGGTATTCTGCAGCGGCTCGGGCTACCGCCAGGGAAACACCCAGTATGGCATTGGCCCCCAATTTGCTCTTATTAGGGGTACCATCCAATTCCAGCATCAGAGTATCAATGTCAATCTGACGCACTGCTTCCATGCCAATCACTTCCGGGGCGATTATTTCATTCACATTGGCCACGGCTTCTAATACCCCTTTACCGTCATACCTTTTCTTATCGGAATCCCGCAATTCCACTGCTTCATGAGCACCGGTAGAAGCTCCGGATGGAACCATAGCTCTAGCCATAGTGCCATCTTCCAGAATAACCTCCACCTCTACGGTGGGATTTCCTCTGGAATCCAATACTTCTCTGGCAAATACATCCACTATTTCACTCATGATTTTACCCCTTTCTCTCTTTAACTCAAACTATAAATTTAAATTGTCTTCTACCCTTAATCCATAATTACTTATTTGAGGATTTTGCCTATTTAATCCTTGATTCCCCTGGTTTGCCTTCGATCAAGCTGCGTCCAGTCATTTCCAGCGGAATCTCCAATCCTAATAGATCGAGGATAGTGGGAGCCACATCCTGTAAGGAACCTCCAGACCTTAAGGGGAGTCCCCGATGCTCTTCAGATACCAGAATAAAAGGAACCTTATTGGTCGTATGAGCGGTGAGACAAGCCCCGGTAAGAGAGCAGATCATATCCTCACAATTACCATGATCTGCAGTTATAAGCACTATGCCTTCTTTTTGCAATACCCGCTCCACCACTTTCTGCATACAAATATCCACTGTATGCACGGCTTTGATAGCAGCTTCCATATTGCCGGTATGACCAATCATATCCGGGTTGGCATAGTTGAGAATAATTAAATCATAATAATCCCGGTCTATCTCCTGTATCACCCGGTCGGTCACTTCTTGGGCACTCATTTCCGGTTTTAAATCGTAGGTTTCTACCGGGGGAGATGGAATAAGAATGCGCTCCTCCCCTGGATTAGGCTGTTCAACTCCGCCATTGAAGAAAAAGGTTACATGGGCGTATTTCTCCGTTTCTGCAATCCGTAGCTGTTTCATATTATGCTGGGCTATCCATTCTCCCAAGGTATTATCCAAACTCTGGGGCGCAAAAGCCATGGGGGTGTTCAGGGTTATATCATACTGTGTCATGCACACGAAATGGGGAGCAGGCCATATTTCCCGTGGAAAATACTCAAAATCTTCATCCACCAGAGCATGGCTTATTTCCCGAGCCCGATCGGCCCGGAAATTAAAAAATATAATGCTGTCCCCTTCCTTTATCCTGCCTCGGGAAGATCCCTGTTCATCTAAAATAACTACCGGCTCTACGAATTCATCGCTGATTTCAGCCTCATAGCTCTGCTGAATAGCGTCCAATGGATCCAGAGCCAGATGGCCTTGGCCCATAACCATGGCCTGATAAGCTCTATGCACCCGTTTCCATCGTTTATCCCGGTCCATAGCATAAAATCGACCCATGACCGTGGCAATCTTGCCGGTTCCCAATTCCTGCATGCGCTCTTGCAATCTAGCCACGTATTTAATGCCGCTATGGGGATCAGTATCTCGTCCATCTAAAAAAGCATGCACATAAACCTCATCTACACCCTGAGTCTGGCAAAGCTTCAGCAAGGCATAAATATGTTCCATATGGCTATGCACACCGCCATCCGATACCAAACCCATAAGATGTATGGCTCCTGCCCTTGATCTAGCCTCTTCAGCCGCAGCTAGGAAAGCAGGGTTGGTATAAAAGGAGCCATCTTCAATAGCATTATTTATTCTAGTAATTTCCTGATATACAATGCGTCCAGCTCCCATATTAAGATGCCCCACTTCCGAATTCCCCATCTGCCCCCAGGGCAGACCTACATATTTGCCGGAAGTATTCAAACAAGTGTCCGGATAGCTATCTTGAAGCCGGTAAAAATTGTTGGGTTGGGCCAGAGCTACCGCATTACGGGCACATTTTTCTCCTTCCCCCCAGCCGTCCAAAATCATTAAAACCAGAGATTTTTTATACATTTTCACCCAACCTTACTATATTGGCAAAAACTGCTGCATCTAGACTAGCTCCTCCTATCAAGGCTCCATCTATATCTTGCTGTTGCAGAAATTCTTTAATGTTGTCTTCCTTAACACTGCCCCCATACAAAATCCTGATGGCTGCGGCCAGCTGTGATCCATAAAGCTGCTTTAACTGCTCCCGAATAAAACGGCACATATCCTGGGCATCCTGCCCGCTGGCATTAACCCCGGTTCCTATGGCCCAAACTGGTTCATAGGCCAAGACCAGATTATCCATCTGCTGAGAGCTTAGACCCTGTAAAGCCTGTTCCAACTGCTGGGCCACTACCTTTTCGGCCTTTCCATCCTTTCTCTGTTCCAGGGTTTCTCCGATACATAGGATAGGGATTAATTTCTCCTGGCAGGCCTTGTGCATCTTCTTGTTTATAAGGGCATCTCTTTCCCCCATAACTTGACGTCTTTCAGAATGGCCAATTATCACATAAGTGCAACCGGTATCCAGCAACATAGACGCTGAAATCTCCCCGGTATAAGCACCATTATCCCCCCAAAAAACATCCTGTCCCCCTAATTTTATCCCTGCTGCTGCCAGTAAGGGCTGCAATTCATAAAGCATGGTATAGGGAGGACAAATCAACACCTCACTAGTACCCGTATCTGGCAGCAGAGATGGTACTACCTGAGCAAAAGCCAAAGCTTCCCTTCTCGATTTATTCATTTTCCAATTGCCAGCTATCAGAGTAACCCTCATCCAACCACCCCTTTCTGAGCCATTGTTAGTGCTCACAAACGGCAACTCCAGGCAATTCTATACCTTCAAGGAATTCCAGAGTTGCTCCTCCTCCGGTGGAGATATGAGTTATTCCCTCTTCCAATCCCAGGTCATGTACGATGACACTGGTATCTCCTCCGCCAATAACGGTGGTAGCGGAAGAAGCAGCCAGAGCCTGAGTAATGGCCCGGGTGCCCTGGGCAAATTGATCATACTCAAAAACTCCCAAAGGCCCATTCCACACTACGGTTCTGGCCTCATTGATAAGTTCCAGGTAAGCCTCTATGGTTTTGGGCCCAATATCCAAAACCATTTTATCTGAGCCCACTCCATCCACATCAACTATTTCAGCCCTGGCATCGGCTGAAATAGCATCAGCTACTACTACATCCTGGGGCAATACCAGGCGCACCTTTTTGTCTTGGGCTGCCTGAATTATACTCCGAGCTTCATCCAGCAAATTATCTTCACAAAGTGATTTTCCCACATTTTTGTTCTGAGCCTTTAAGAAGGTATTGGCCATGCCCCCGCCAATTAAAATGATGTCCATTTTGTCCAAGAGGTTACGGATCAGACCTAGTTTATCTGCTACCTTGGCTCCACCCAGAATGGCCATCCTGGGTTTTTCCCCCTCTCCCAGTGCCTTTCTCAACATAGCTACTTCATTTTCCATCAGGAATCCAGCGTAAGTTGGCAGGAAATCAGCTATCCCGCTAGTGGAGGAATGAGCCCGATGGGCAGTGCCAAAAGCATCATTGATAAAAATCTCACCCAAAGCAGCCAGCTGACGGGAGAAACCCGGGTCATTTTTCTCTTCCCCTTCATAATACCTGACGTTTTCCAGTAGCAAGACCTGACCCTCCTGCAGCTTCTGAACTGCCTGCTGCACCTCTTCTCCTATACAGTCATCCATCTTAATAACTGGCAAACTCAGTAGCGAAGAAAGATGAGCAGCCACTTTGTCCAGGCTGTACTTGCCATTTTTCTTCCCTCCGGGCCGGCCCAGGTGACTCATCAGTATCAGTTTCCCCCTATGTGCCAGGACATATTTAATAGTCGGCAATGCTGCTGTGATCTTAGTATCATCCAATATGTTATTTTCTTTGTCAGTGGGTACATTAAAATCTACCCGCATTAAGACTCGTTTGCCTTTAAGCTCCAGGTCACGCAAACTTTTCATCGCCTACACCTCCCTGCATAACGATATCATTTTAATCCGCCTATATATATCACTGCATCCACTACCCGCATGGAATATCCCCATTCATTATCATACCAGGCTATGATCTTAGCCATCTTCTCTCCCATGGTCATGGTCAACATCCCATCTACTACCGAGGAGTGGTTTTCACCCCTGTAATCACTTGACACCAGCTCTTCCTCAGTGTATTTTAGAATACCCTTTAAATCATTCTGGCTGGCGGCTTTAAAGGCATCATTAATCTCTTTAACTGAGGCCGATTTACTCAATTCTACCGTCAAGTCTACCAGGGATACGGTAGGAGTAGGAACTCTTATGGCCATACCATCGAATTTACCCGCCAATTCCGGTATGACCAGGCCCAGAGCGCTGGCAGCACCAGTGGTGGTAGGAACAATAGATAATGCTGCAGCCCGGGCTCTTCTCAAATCATCGTGGGCCAAATCAAGTATACGCTGGTCATTGGTATAAGAATGTACAGTAGTCATCATGCCTCTTTCAATGCCAAACTGATCCAAAAGTACTTTGGCCACGGGAGCCAAGCAGTTGGTAGTACAGGAAGCATTGGAAATCACCTGATATTCAGGCCGGCACTGTAGGTGGTTGACTCCCATCACCATTGTAAAATCAATCTTCTTGCCCGGTGCGGTTATCAATACTTTTCGGGCTCCCGCCTGCAAATGTTTGGACGCCTTGTCCTTGCTGCGAAAAGCACCAGTGCCTTCAATCACCAGATCGACTCCCAGTTCTTTCCAAGGCAATTGCTCCGGATTCTTCTCGGACAAATATCTGATCTTTTTCCCTTTGATTGTCAGGCTATCCTGCTCAGCAATTACTTCACCCGGGTAGCGCCCGTAAACAGAATCATATTTAAACAGATGAGCTGAGGTCTGGGCATCGCCCAAATCGTTTATAGCAACAATTTCCAGGTCATCTCTTTCCAGTGCAATTCTCCCTACCAGTCGCCCAATACGTCCAAAGCCGTTAATAGCTGCTTTAATCTTCATTTTAACCACCCTTTCTCAATCGATTGTATAATTTCTCTGGCCGCTCCCTCATCGGTAATTAATACATCCAGCTGGCCATGCCCTAACACTGCTTTAATTGCCTCGGCCTTTCTTTTGCCTCCGGCTACTGCCACTACGATCTCAATATGACTCAAATCATTCATCTCCAGTCCTATGCCCGGAACTTCATATACTATATTGCCCTTTTCATCAAAATAATATCTAAATGCCTCGGCAACAGCATTCTTTTCCTGCAACATGTCAATAATGGTCGGCGACAAGCCTCGTCTGGCAGCCATTTCCATAGCCGGGCCTATACCATGAATTAATATACTGCTGGTTTTAATAATCTGCAGTATATCTTTTACATGGACATCCTTTTTCAATATTTCTGCGGTGTTTTCTTCAATATTATCCGGAATATGCAAGAGCCTGTATTGAGCTCCCAGAGTATCGGCAATATTGGCGGCTATGGTTCCCGCTTGTTGTTCCAATCCTTCTCCCAGCCCACCCCGGGCTGGAACTACCAGCACATCATTCATTCCAGTGACCTTCTTCATAGCTGCGGCCATTTCTGCCAAGGTAGTGCCCCCCGTAACCGCCAGTACACTATCCGGTTTTAGCATTTTCCTCAAATAGCCGGCAGCCGCACGACCCAGGTCTTTTTGGCTAAGATAGTCTTCACTGGAGTCTCCCGGCACAATAAGGACCTCTTTAACATGAAAACTTTGTTTTATTTTTTCGGCTAGAGGCTGGATACTTAAGAGAGAGGGTACAATATCACTCATTTCCTGAAGCAATTTACGACCGGACGGACTGAGGTTGATACCAGCAGAGGTGGAAAGGGCTGCTCCCCGGGCTTTGAGTTTATCAATTTCACTTCTAACCGTTCGTTCAGACAAATTCAGCTCTTTGCACAGTTGACGCCTGCCTACCGGTTCATGATAGTAGATTTGCCTTAATATTTTATATCTGGTATCGATTAATTCTATAGCCTCAGGAGCCAAACGCTCCAGTACCAGTAATATCCTATCCATCTTTCCAACCTCGATCCCTATTCCATTGCTGAGTAGATGTGGGGCAATCTTCTACTTAAGGGGCATTTCAGCCCCACTATCAACAAAAAAATACCCTAAACATATATATATTATATCATATACCCAGCTAATTAATGTATCGATGGCTTAATAAATAATAATCACCTTTTGGCTGCCATTGAATATGCCTCTATTATATCGCTGCGGCTGACGATCCCTATTAATTTCCTGTGATCATCGGGGTCTACCACCGGTAAGCGCCCTACATCACCTTGTGCCATTTTCTCCATAACTACTGCTATGGTATCCTGGGGATACACATAGATTAAATGAGGGTTTACTATGTCTTTTAAGCAGAGTTTTTCACCTTGCTTGATAGCACTCCATACCTGTTCATAAGTTACCAATCCGACCAGGCCACTTTCGGCCATTACCGGAAACCCGGTATAGGATCGCTGCCGCATTATTTCCCGGGCCGCTTTCAAAGTGCAGCCAATATCTAAGGTCTCTACCTCAGTAGTCATCACCGACTCTACCCACATCTGCCCCATTCGGTCAATACTTTCTCCTTTGCGAAGATTCTTCCCCTCCCGGGCCAATTTCATGGTGTAGATGGATTCCGGACATATACCCCGGGCTACCAGGGCACTAATAACACATACCAGCATTAATGGTAAGACCACCTTATAATCACCGGTCATTTCAAATATTATTATTATACCGGTAATGGGAGCCTGGGCTATCCCGGCAAATACTCCGGCCATACCCACCAGAGCATAGGCGCCGGGAAGAGCAGTCATAGCCGGAAATAATTGATTTAGCAGATAGCCATAACTTCCTCCCAGCATGGATCCCATATACAAACTGGGGGCAAAAACCCCTCCAAGTCCACCCGAACCCAAGGTCAGTGAAGTGGCTACTATTTTGGCTACCATCAAAATCAACACCAGCAACCAGGATAAGTCATTACTTAGAATCCGTTCTACACTTTCGTATCCTACTCCAAAAATTTGAGGATAATACAGCCCCATCAGTCCGACCAATAGGCCACCCAAGGCTGGTTTAAAATAGTTGGGAACAGGTATTTGTTTAAACAGGTCTTCTGAAGCATATAGAGCCTTAATAAAGATCACTGCCACGGTCCCGGCCAGTACTCCTAGCACCAAATAAAACAATAGCTCCCCGGGAGATACCAGCTCATAGGGTGAGACCATAAAAGAAGGGTAATCTCCCCAGTATACCCGGCTAATTATAGCTGAAATGAGGGAACTTATTACTATAAGAATAAAGTTGTTGCTGCTGAATTTGCCCAAAATAACCTCCTGGGCAAAAAGCACCCCGCCAATAGGAGCATTAAAGGTGGCAGAAATTCCTCCTGCCGCTCCACAGGCCAGCAAGGTTCTTAAAATATCGGGGGAGACTTTAAATCTTTGCCCAATAACTGATCCTACTGTTGAACCAATATGTACAATAGGTCCATGCAGGCCAGCTGAACCACCTGAACCAATAGTAATAGCAGAAGCCAAGGTCTTGGCCAACACCGTCCAGGGCCTAATAATACCATCTTGGTCCACTGCCACCATTACTTCCGATACTCCATATCCACCCTTTTCCCGAGCCAGAAAATAGACTATGCCACCCACCAGCAATCCTCCCAGGGATGGAAGCAGAATGAGATGGTATTCGCCTAAAAGGGATTGTAGTGCCCTTTGGTTTTGGACAAAAAAGAGCCCGTGGATAAAGTCGATCAGAACTTTAAAAGCAATGGAGGCCAGGCCGGTTCCCAGTCCAATCAGAGCAGCGATAAATAGAAGCCGCGAGGAATCAACCCAGTAATTATTACTTCGACGACTTGGATCTTTGCTGTCATAATTCATTAGCTAGTCATTCCTCAATGCTATATAGGAGCGGTCTTTGACCGCCAGCCGGAGTATATATCGGTGTTTTACAGGGTTCCTGCGAGGATTGTAGGGGCGGTCTTTGACCGCCAGCCTGTGTTTGCAAACGATATTCCGCCGGATGAACGGGCGGGCGACCGCAGGTCGCCCCCTACAGACCGCCCTTCCGGAGTTTTTTCAATACCTCTTAGTACCTCTTTCGGGCCATGGTAGAAGGAATCCCCATTTCTTGGCGATATTTGGCTACTGTGCGGCGGGAAATCCTGATTCCTTTTTGCTTCAACAGTTTGGAAATAGCTTCATCACTTAAGGGTTTGCTAGTGTCTTCATTGTTGATTATCTCCTCCAGCATATGTTTTATGCTCTTGGAAGATACTTTACTGCTCCCATATGAATCTACTCCTGTGCTGAAGAAGTATTTTAGTTCAAATAAGCCCTGGGGAGTTTGGATGTATTTATTGGTAGTAGCTCGGCTCACTGTTGATTCATGCACATCAACTGCTTCCGCTACTTTGCGCAGGTTGAGGGGTTTCATGTATTCTACCCCTTTGTCCAGAAACTCGGTTTGAATATCTACTATGCTTCGAGATACCTTATACAAAGTCATGCGTCTTTGTTCAATGCTGCGAATCAGCCAGATAGCTGAACCCATTTTATCTTCCAGATATTTTTTGGCGTCCTGGGAGAAATTATTATTTTGATGTAATATCCGTTTGTAAACATTATTTACAATCAAGCGAGGAAAGTTCAGATCATTTACTATTACTACATATTCTCCCTCTACCTTTTCCACAAATACATCCGGCATGATATACTTGACATCATCATAACTACTGTATTGCAGTCCCGGCTTGGGATCCAGGGTTCTTATCAGATCGCATACTTCTTGTACTTGGTTGATGGGAATGGACAGGGATTGGGCTATCTTGTTCAGTTTAGCCCGGGCTAGGTCTTCCATGTGCTGCTTAATAATGCAAGTAGCTATGGAATCCTCCTTATTGTAATATCTGAGCTGCAGCAAAAGGCATTCGGGTAGATCCCTTGCTCCTACTCCATGGGGATGAAAGGATTGTATCAGATTAAGCGCTTTTTCAACTTTTTCCAAGGGCACTTTTAGATTGGTTGCTACTTCATTAAGATCTACGCAAAGATAACCAGTTCTATCGATACTGCCGATCAGGTAATTACCGATGACCTGCTCTTGTTCCCCCTGGCAGCTCAGATGAAGCTGAAACTCCAAATGCTCATAGAGGCTGGGTCTTTTAGTCAGAAAATTTTCCAGGGAAGGCTTTTCTTCCCGGTCGGTATAACTATATTCTATATCTCTATCATTGTAGTATTCTACAATATCTTCTATCTTATTATCGTTTTCTTCCTGCTCTACTTTGTCAGCTTCAAGGCTTTCTTCAGGTTCTTTCAATTCCAAAAAGGGATTCTCCTGAAGCTCCTGCTCGATATACTCACTCAATTCAATGGTAGACATCTGCAGGATAGCAATAGCCTGACGTAATTCAGGAGTCATCATCAGTTTCTGCTGTTGTTCCAAGAAAACATCCTGTGTCAGCCGCATCTTTGTCCCTCCGCTTCAAAGACTATCTATTTCCTTCATTCGTCATAAAGTTACAAGTTCCTGCTATATTAATCTTTGTTGCCAATCACTGCTCATTCCCAGCATCTGCTTCAATCAAGGTTTCCAGTTTCCTCATTCTGTAGGCAGTACCCGATTTGCTCAAGGAGGGACCCAGCATAGACCCTAGTTCTTTCAAGGAATAGTCCGGGTGTTCAACTCTTAACAAGGCCAGCTCCCGTAAGTTGATGGGGATGCTTTCCCAACCATTCTTTTCTACATAATGTTGAATTAATTCTACCTGCCGCAAAGATGCATCTATAGTTTTAGCCAGGTTAGCGGTTTCACAATTGACCTGCCGATTAACGTTATTACGAACCGACTTTAGTATCCTAACATTTTCGAAGTCCAACAAAGCTTTATTGGCTCCTACCAAACGCAAGAAATCAACTATCTTTTCACCCTCTTTAAGATAAATAACCAGGCTGTTCTTTCTCTCTACTATCCCCGCCGGAAGGTCAAATAATCCCATTAGTTTTTTTATGTCCGCCGCCATCTTGCTGGTATTACAGATAATTTCCAGATGATAGCTACCCTCGGGACGGTTGATAAAACCCCGACTAAGAAATAGCCCCCGCAGGTAAGCTCTTTTACAGCAGGCTTTTCCCAGCTGGGACCAGTTGATTCGCCTGCTTATGTCCGGGGATTGATACAAGATAATTTCAGACCTGAGTTTACTAAGATCCCGACCCAGTTCCGTGTTAACCACATAAAAGCGGTTTTTCCGAAAAAACCTTCTGTTGGCAACATTCACCTTGGATTGCAATCCATAAACATTTTTAATCATTTTAAAGGCTTTTCTGGCCGTTGCTGCATTATCCAGGGTGAGGCTTAGCAGGTATTTTGAGCTTTCTCCACTCAGCTTGCCGCTGCTGGCAAACAATGCTGAGAGCTCAGCTTTCTGGCAACATTCTTTTTCACCCATTTCTCGAGCTAACTCGTTGCGAACATCATTGGAAAAACTCATAGCGTCTTCTCCCTGGCTTTATCAATCTAAGAGGGTAAGAATAGTGCGAGCCAGTTTATCTGAATCATGCCAGGCTACATCATCATTGGAAACTAAATCCTCTTTTATTATATTAATTCCCATAGCCTGGATGTCTTCATATGCCGGCGATACCGGAATTGCTCGCTCCTGACGATAGCGCCTAAGCCTATGCTCATCAATTACCCCGGAGTTGATAATCACAAAATCCACTA
>LSQX01271321.1_pt1 | contig 18885 bp, 15 predicted proteins | sample 654561 | NCBI WGS metagenome assembly LSQX01 (sample SAMN04489861, study PRJNA283612) | anaerobic digester metagenome | isolation source: 4 biogas reactors fed with cattle manure at either 37C or 55C with and... | place: Denmark: Kongens Lyngby | collected 2014
TCCCAACCATGGTGCAGACGAGACAAAGGGTGTAGGCAAACAAATTAAAGGAAAAATCAAGGAAGCAGCAGGTGTCCTAACTGATAACCGAAGGCTCCAAGCGGAAGGGCGACTGGAGAAAACAGAAGGAAGAGCTCAAGAGAAAATCGGAGAGTTGAAGCGAGACCTGCAAGAGAGCTCTAATAGGCACACCGACGAAGACATATAGATACGGAAGTTATGATTCCGGAATTGCTCGTCAATAGTTTTTGAGGTAAAAAAGATAGGTTTCCTTGAGTTCACCCTCTTTTTAAAGAGAAAAGTTTAAGGGTAAATAACTCTTTTAGTTGCGAGTATTCTCTCTTTGAGGGTTTGTGGTTTGACTAATAAACAATTAACAATCGAGGAACGAAAAGCAGAAGTCCTCATTAAACTTCGAAAGTACAAACTTGTAGAAAAAGAAAGCTATGAAGGCGCATTTGCATATATCATTGATATCCCGCAAGATAAAGAACGTGCCATAGTTTGGTGTATTCTTGGTGAAGCAACAGTAGGTATCGCAGCTATGAATACTCTCTACAAGCTAATGAAAGAGAAAGAACTCGAACGTGCAATCGTTGTAACCGAAGGACGATACACCCATGCTGTTAAACTTGGTGCAAAAAAGAAGAATGTTGAATTATTACCTAAATCATTTCCAGTGTTTGACATTTTTGAGCATGCGCTTGTCCCATTCCATGAAATACTGAGTGAAAAAGAAAAGAAAGAACTCCTTGCCAGTTTTAAGGTTAAACCATACCAGATGCCACAGATTAAGTCAGGTGACCCTGCAGTGAAAGCCATCGGGGCGCAACCAGGCGACGTTTTAAAAATAACAAGAAAAAGCCAGACTGCTGGCGAGCACATAACTTACCGTTATGTAGTCGAATAAATACAATTTCTTTTTAATTTTTATTACTACTTTGTTATGTTTGTTTCGAATATACAAGAAAAACTTTATGTGGTGCTTACTGAGGCTTTTTTACCTTCAACCAATTCGTCAAGGATAACGATGGCTTCACCTAAGGGCATACCGAGTAGTGCTGAAAGTTCCATTGCTGATATATCAGGTTTTGATGGTAATACGGTGTCTCTTGTGTAGGCTTTATGGCTTGGATACATATTGAATGCATGAACAGTCTCTACTAAAAGATTCCAAAGTTTCTCCTTCGTATACTCATCTAGGTTCAAATTAATACACCAGTTAATTCGCTATTTAACAGCATAGTCAAATAAAAACACTAAAGCTATAACCGTTGTTTACTGCATAAGATATTGAAGGGTATAATTTTGAAGGCAGCAGTTTATCAGAATCCATATGAAATTAAAATCGAAGAAGTACCGAAGCCGGAAGTAAAAGCTGGCAGAGTACTTGTTCATTTTAAAACTGGCAGCATATGTGGCACCGACATGCACTTCTATCGTGGAGACTGGAGATGGATGAAAAGGGGTAGAATTATAGGTCATGATGCTTGCGGAATCCGAGATGATACTGGTGAACGTGTAGTAATGGTTCCAGTCGTTAACTGCGGGCACTGTTATTTCTGTCTGAGAGGATTACCAACTTATTGTATTCACGGCAAATTTTATGGTTTAACGCGTGATGGCTTTTTTGTTGAGTCAAAAGCTTTACCGTCGAGGGCGTTAATTTCTGTGCCAGACAATATTAGTGACGAAGAGGCAGCTGTGGTAGAACCAGTTGCGTTGGCGTTGCGTGTTCTTAACCATCTTCAACCCAATCTTGGCGACTGGGTAACGGTTGTTGGACAAGGCGGTATTGGTTTGTTGATGACGCAGATAGCTTTATTGAAGGGTTGCCGTGTTATCGCAGTGGACATAGAAGATTACTGCTTAGAACTCTCAAAGAAATATGGTGCAGATATAGTTATAAATGCTAAAACAGAGGATGTGTCAAAAACAATTCGCAAGCTAACTAAATATGGCTCAGATTTTGTAATTGAGGCAGCGGGTATTAAAGAAACCGTAGAACAAACGCCCTTTTTAGTGCGTAAGTCTGGTAAAGTTGTGTTAGTGGGTGAATCCAAGGGATACTTGAATTTAGAAGATGCAGATGAAGCTCAATTTTTTACTATGTACATATCGGCAATTGAGTATCCTTTCGCAGTAGAGTTAATCTCAAGACGCCTTGTTGATGTACGTGGGTTAATAACACATCGGTTTGGATTAGAACAAATTGAAACCGCTTTTAAAACTATTGATGACCCTCTAAACAGAACGCTGAAAGTAATCATAAATAGATAACGATCAAGTGTCTTCTCTTGACCGTAAAGTATATCTTTCTATAAGAAGTGTAAACTCCAAATCTGCATAATCTTATGGAGCTATCAGTATGCCTGTTGAAGCAGTTATATTTGATTTAGACGGAACACTTACGGTATTTAACATTGACTACAAAGCCTTACGTGGCGAAGTTAGAGAATACCTCTTGCGAACAGGCGTTCCAGCATCAGTTCTTAATGTTAACGAAAGTATGTTCGATATGATGCATAAAGCAGAGATTTATTTTAAAAATAGCAAATCAGAACAGGCTTTTAAAGAGGTTCAATCTCAATGTTTAGTTATCGCCGAAAAATATGAAATGGAAGCCGCGACTTTGACAAGCCTTCAACCTGGAGCAATTGAGATCTTAAAAGAACTAAAAAAGTTGAAACTTAAGATTGGGTTATGCACAACCAACAGCGAAACGGCAACTAATTATATTCTTCAACGATTCAAAGTTTTAGATTACTTCCAAGCGGTTGTTTCACGTAATAAAGTGAAACGCGTTAAACCAGATACAGAGCAATACGAGTTAGCACTCAAAATATTAGGCGTAAAACCAGTTAATTCAATTATCGTCGGCGATAGTGTTGTGGATATGCAAAGCGCTAAAGAATTAAAAGCAATTGCAATAGGTTTACCAACTGGTATCTCAACACAGAAACAACTAACAACACATGGTGCAAACTATATAATAACAGCATTAAGTGACTTACCGGTTCTAATAAAGAAAATGGAGAAAAATTAAGCGGCGGTTATAACGCCATCATCTCTACAGACAAGCTTACGTTCTCTAATGAGACGCTTCAAAATTTCTGTAAAAACTTGTTTTGCATCCTCGCCCGGAAAATGATTCAATCCAAATAGGCGGGCGGTTTCTGCAATCATTGAGTTATCACTGATGCCCATTGTATACTGCGCAACATATTTCATTGCAGCTTCGACTTCTTCTGGTGGGATATATTGTGCTTTGCGCTTTGATTCAGGTATACCCTGTACTGGAACACGAATAGGGATTTTTTTGAGACCAATAGGCCATAGAAAGCTGCCTTTTATTGTGACTTTCCTTTTTCGAATCAGGTTATTTAAGGCTTCTTTTACTGCATGAGAGATTTTCGGTGTAACTTGTTTTATATTCCATGTTGCTGCCAAGCGCTCGACTGCATAATCGAAATGTACTGGGCCTTCGTTTATAATGAGGTCAGCCAACATTTTAGTTTGGTTTTCACGGTTTTCTGGGAAGTGAAACTCATTCTTTGTTCGGGACTCTAGAGTCGTTTTGCCATTTACGACTTTGATGTATGGGTTATAAGTTGCTTTAAGTGGATGGACTTTATATAAAACTGAGAGTTTTTCCAATCCGCTGAAATTGTTTTTTTGTATGTCAGTTGCTGGTGGAGCGATCGGTTTCTGGGCATCCTCATCTATTAGTTGTTTCTGTGCTTGTTCAATGGCTTCTTGAAGGCGGCGGATTTCACTATCACGCCTAGCAACCCATGCTGGTGCCCATATACGGTGAATTCGCCAACCTAATTGACGCAGAACTTGTTCGCGAAGTCTATCCCGGTCGCGTGCACTACTGCTTGATTTATAAGTTACGCCGTCGCACTCTACGCCAAGCAAATATGTACCCTTATTTACTGGGTCGACTACGCCTATGTCGATTTTATAACCGCTACAGCCTACTTCTGAGACAATTTGGTAGCCAAGCTTCTTGATTTCGTTAGCGACATCTTCGTCTAATGCTGAGTCGAATTCCCCTTCACATGTTTTAGGTTTAAGTGACTTTATACCCGTTTCCGCATAGCTAAGGTATGTGCGGAGAGTTTGCACACCTAATGATTTGACATCTGGACTAATGTCTGAACCTTTAATTGAAGTTATTATGAGGACTTTTTCTCTGGCACGAGTGACTGCTACATTTAATCTGCGTTCACCGCCCGGTTTATTGATTGGACCAAAATTCATGGAGATTTGCCCTTTTTGGTCAAAACCATAGCCGACACTAAAGAATATGACATCCCGTTCATCTCCCTGCACATTTTCCAAGTTCTTGATAAAGAAGCCGTCGATACGGTCTTCTTTGAAAAACTTGTCAAATTCCGGTTTAGTTTCAAGACGGCGTTCAATGGCTTCTTGTACTGCATTCATTTGAGCTATACTGAAGGTTACCACTCCAAGCGTTTTCTTCGGATAGTTTGTAAAATGCTCAAAAACAAGGTCTGCAACTCTTTCTGCCTCTTTAGGGTTATCTCGTTTGCCCCCACGATCATAAACACCGTCAGAAACGTAGACTAGTTTAACTCCTAAGCTGTCAGTATCCGCTTTGGCAGCGGGGAAAGTTATCATCGCGCCGTCGTAGAAACGTTGGTTAGAGAAAGCAATGAGTCCTTCATGTTTACTTCTGTAATGCCACTTAAGCGTTTTTACAGGTAATCCAATCCCTAAGCATTCATCTAGAATACTGTCGAATACTTCAACGTCGTTGTCGCTTAGTTCATCCCAATCAGTGTTATCCAAAAGGTTCTTTTGGAAGAATGATGTGGGTGGTAGCTGCTTGTTATCTCCTGCTACTACGATGGTTTTACCACGGTAGATAGCACCAATAGCATCTTCAGGAACTAGTTGTGAAGCTTCATCAAAAAGAACCAAGTCGAACTTGAGTTCTGGTGGCAAGAATTGACTAACTGAAAGCGGACTCATGAGCAAGCATGGTTTTAGTTTTACAAGTAAGTTGGGGATTTTTTGCATGAGTGTGCGAATAGGCATCAGACGACGTTTTTTAGCTGCTTCTTTTGAGAGTATAGCCGCTTCTGTGTCTGCAGCTTGGATAAGGATATCTTGGGGTTTGCGACTGTTGGCTGAATCAATAACCATCGCAGATGTGAGTCTGATTAGTTCTTGATCGAGTTTTCTAAAGTCTGTGATTAATTGTTCGTGGTTTTCGCGCCTAAATCTTCCGAGTTTTTGGTCTTCGTCGTAGAGGTTATTTATCCATTCCTGGTAGACACTCTTACGGAATACAGGCACTAGGTCAGCCGCAGGAATTTTTTGCTCGACGAGATAGCCAAAAAATGGATCTAAGCCACGTAATGCAAAGCGGTTCTTTGTATCTTTGTAATCAATCCAAACTTGTAAATCGTCAACTCGGTCTCTTAATGCCTGAATTCGTTCTTCGATGATTTTTATTTCGCAGTCTACAAGCTTCTGTTTCTGGTAATACATTTCAGTCTCAAAGCGCTTGCCGAAATCTGCAAGAACTTTAAGTGAAGCATCACGCTTAGCAATCAAGTCAAATATTAAGGGTACTGCGGTTGACCCTTTTGTAGCTATTTCAGCGTAGGCTTCCGGCACGGGTATATCACCGAAGAAGAGCTGTACCTTCTTCACCCACTCCAACACAAAGACGATGTCTTGCCAGTCTGTTTGGAGGTCTTGGAAACGAGTGCCAAATTTTTCTGTTAATTGAACTTTTTCGCCAATTATTCTTGCTTCTATTTTACGAATTTTTTCGGCGTTATTGAGGTCTTCGATGAGTTGTTTATAGTTTGTAGGTTCAACTTTAGTTGCTGTTAAAGTTTCTTTTGTCATGTCACAGAGAGGTACAAGTAAACGTTCGGTCTCATCTACCCATTCACTAAGAAGCGGCAAAGAGGTATCCATGAAAGGCTTTTCAGATTTAGGCATATTCTGTGGTAGCATTAGCTCTATTTCTTTGACTTGATGCTCCCATTTCTCAATACTATCACGAAGTTCTTCACCTAGATTTTTAATCATTGGAGATGGATTAGCAGAAGTTGTCAGTAGTTTTAACAGTGGTTCGGGTATATTGTTTGCCCAAGATAGTTTGCGGATTTCTTCTGCCAACACAGCTGCTTTTTCTGCACCATTAAAGTTTGTTCGGCTCTTGTGGTAGTAGTGACCAAGTAATGCTTGAACCGTTTGTGCTGAATCTTGTATTTTTTTGGTTAACTTGTTGACCTTGCGTGCATCGATGAGGTCTTGCAGTACTTCTTTTGGTACTCTGCCATCGTTAGAAGTTTTGGCGATGCGCTTCTGATCGTTGCGATAGTCACTATTGAACAATTTCATACTGCTTTGATATGGACCGCTATAATTGGCGATTAGAGTGTCAAGATCGAGCTTGTAGAAATCGTCACTGTAGATTCCGTCTAGACGGCTCTTAAGCAGACTATGTTCTTGATAGATCTGCCTTGCTTTGCTAATAGTTTCTTGCACTTGCTTGAGATAGTTGGCGTCAAACCATTGAGGTTCAGGCTTATCCTCGGCAAAGCATAGTAACGCCATACGCGAGAGCTGCTTTAGTTGGGTGATAGATAAGTCTACGTTATCTAATCCCAGCATAGGCATAAGTGAATTGGAGGTTTCCTGCCATTTCTTTATGATTAACTGAGTATTTTTAATGTAAAGAAGGAGTTTTTCACGTTTGGAAAGAAAATCACTGTCTATAAGATTAGGTATTGAAGAAATTTTACTTAAAGTTGATATTGCCTGTTGAAGCTCTTGTGAACGAGACAAAACTAAATCGAAAATAGATAGGTTGTAGCGCTCAAGGAGGCTTGACCGAGTAACTTTTATCCAGAGGCTAGTTTCTAGATACTCCTTGGCCTCTGTGAGAAGTTTGTCAAGTTCTTGGTTGGTCAGCCAGCACTGCTCAGGCTTAGGACTCTCTAGCAGTAAATTGCTAATATCAATCATCCATTGGATTCGAGCGAAATCTTCTGGTGGAAAAACGCCAAGTTCAGCAGAGTAATCCTCTGTTTCATTTTCTAAATTGCACAGGGTTTCGTTTATAGATTCAAGTGTAGTTAAAAGTTCACTACGGATTTCCAAGTTGTACTTATCTGCACGGTACCCAAGCCATGGGAAATCGGGTTCTTCAACTACTTGCCAGACTTTACTAAGTTGGGAAACTAGATCTTCTAGTTCCCTCATTTTTTGGGGCGTAAGTGTTCCTAATCCAGACAAACCAACTGGTACGAAGGGCACCCGTTCCAAACTTGAGATGATGCTGAGAACTTCGTATACACTCCTTTGCATATAGGGGCGCTTATCGTGCAAAGCTGTTACATAACTGTTTAAAGCGTCTCGGTATTCGGTTAAGCGGTCAAATTCATGTGAGGAAGGTAGTTTTCGTGGCACTAAATTTTCATCTAAACTGCGTTTGAGTTCAGCGACAACTTGTTGTTTGTTGGCTTTACTGCTGTGCATTTCCAAACAGAAATGCGCTAAACCTACTGCACTTAGCCGCTTGTACACAACCTCTAACGCGGCCATTTTATCGCTTACGAATAACACGGATTTGCCGTTAGCGACGCATTCCGCGATCATATTAGCTATAGTTTGGCTCTTACCTGTTCCTGGAGGGCCCTTCATGATGAAGCTTTGACCACGGAGTGCGTATCCGATACTTACCCGTTGGCTGCTATCTGCATCGAGGACTTGGTAAGTTTTGGCAGGTATCTCGATTTTATCAACGTCTTTTTCATCTGGAAGACCACTTAGTATAAGATTGTCGCCTTTAATTCCTGCTATTGCGCGGATAATGGGATGTTGTGTTACCAATGCAGCATTAGTTTCAAGATCTTTATAGATAACTAGCTTTTGGAAAGAGAATAAACCAAGTTCGGTTGTAGATTCAATCTTCCAACCCATCTCGTGGACAGTTTGCTCTACTTTTGAGTAGTAGTCGGCAAGATTTGTTTCTTCCCACTCCTCAGGTAATGGTGGTAAATCGATTCCATAATCATTCTTTAATTTAGCTATAAGTGCAGGGTTGAGGACAACTTCATCTTCAACAGGCGGTAAACCAATGCTATAGGGCGCACGTATGGTTTCTTTGCCGAGTTCTAAGGGTACCAGAATTAGCGGTGAGCGCATTGCTTCTTTTGTTTCAGCATCAACCCAGCTGAGGGTACCGAAAGCAGCATAAAGAATTCGTACACCTCGTTCGCGGTAATCCGCAAGTGAACGACGTTCAAGACTTTTTATACTCCCCTCTATTTCTTGACGACTTAGGTTACTACAGACAAGTTGGTTTACTGTAGGGCACTTCGAAAATTTTGATTCTTCTACATTTGCCGCTTTTATTGGTTCTTTTGCTATCTTTGCTTCAAGGTTGGAGGTTTTTTCTCTTGTTTTTTTCTTTCCTTTATTTTTGTTTTTTTCTATCGTTATTTTCTTTGATTTGTTAATTTCAGATTTGACTGTTTCAGGCGGAAAATAAAATTCTAATCTATTTTTTGCAACCACTAAAGCTTCAAAAATCTTTTGAGGAGCGGGGTGTGTTATTGTAAGATTTCCACGTTTCCCCTTGCGTAAATAGAGTAAATTATTTTTCTTCGATAAGTCAATTAGTCTGGATTTCCAATCTTCAACTCGCTTCATAGGAGAAGAAGTGAGAGTGGTCTCAACTATTTCAGTCATAATAGCACATCCGCTTGAATACACGTATGGTTATTGTCACGATCATTCTTTAATACTTACGGTAGTTACCCAGCTTTACAGACAATCAGTTGTAAGTTTGATCAAGGATATATTTTACTTGAAATGTCTATACGTTGGTAACTGTAGCCTTTCATAAGCCAAGTAACTACCCTGTGTAGTGTTAAACCTAAAAAATCATCCTTGAAAGCAAGGAATAGATTGTTGTGTATGTACACTGAAGTATCAAACAACTTTAGTGCCTAACGGTGTAATATCTGCATTTAAAGATAGAAAGGGTAAACCCAAACATTTAATCAAGCGATTTAGCACTTTGCTGGTGGTGAGGATTAGTTGGATGGCTGGAGTTTTCCTCTCTTCCTGAAAATTGGGGATTCTTTAACCTTCAACAATTCCTCACTGCCTATTTCTACGACTTGAGCTTCAATCGCAAAAAATAAGCTTGGATGCAAAGACCTACTTATTTGCCGCTGATACAGGTTAGAGAGACTTGAAATAGTATCTTTGCCAGAATGGCCATTGCTGGGGTGGGCTACAAGTATCGAAGTTAATGACTAACGGCATACCAATTTTTAGTTGCTCCTGTGTTACGTCCTGAATCATACCGGGGATTCTAAGGCCTCCTGCGAATTCCACTATACCGATTGTATATGGCGTTAAGTCTTGGAATTCTTGTGGAGCGATATTGATAACTGTGTATGTGACTAGTTTACCTTTGCCTGAAATGTTAACCCAACTGAATAACTGTGAACCACATTTGTCGCAAAATGGGCGAGGGGGCATGTGAATTTTTGTGCATTTTTGGCAGATACCAGCCATTAGTTTACCTTGTTGAAGGAACTTGTAGAATTGCTCAATAGTGAAAGGCTCTACGGGTAGTGGTATACTCATTATTGGTCATTCCTATAGATATGTACGGCTGCTGTGGCACCGGAGCCACCTATGTTATGGGTTAAGCCGATTTTGGCGTCTTTTACTTGTCGTTTTTCGGCTTGACCTGTTAGTTGAAGATATATTTCGTATGCTTGTGCGGTACCAGTTGCACCGACTGGGTGACCTTTGGATTTTAATCCGCCGCTTGTATTAACTGGAATTTTGCCACCGAGGGTTGTTGCACCGCTGTCTACGAGTTTACCGCCTTCTCCTTCTTTACAGAATCCAAGATCTTCGTAATGAATTAATTCTGCAATAGTGAAACAGTCGTGTACCTCTGCGAGATCAACTTTGTCTGGTGTGATATTTGCTAATTTGTAGGCTTCTTCAGCAGCTAATTTAGTTGATCTTAGTGAAGTGAAGCTTTCACGTTCGTATAATCCGATGGCATCTGTTGCTTGTCCGGTACCAATTATGTGAACTGGTTGATCTGTGTATTTATTCGCAATTTCGGGTTTAGTTAGGATTATACAACTTGCACCATCGGAGATGAGGCTACAGTCAAAGAGTTTGAGTGGCCACGCTACATATTTTGAGGATAACACTGTTTCGAGTGTGATTTCTTTTTGCATATGTGCTTTTGGGTTTAAGCTACCGTGGTGATGGTTTTTTACTGCGATTTTTCCAAATTGTTGCTCCGTTGTACCATAGGAATGCATATGAGCTGTTGCCATCATAGCGAATAAGCCAGGGAATGTGATTCCATGGAATTGTTCAAATGGATAATCTGCTGCCATTGCGAGATATTCGGTAACTTCTGCTGTGGTTCGATGTGTCATTTTTTCAACGCCGCCGACAATTGCTACGTCACTAAGTCCTGACAGTACGGCGTAGATTCCTGTTCGTAACGCTGCACCTGAAGACCCGCAGGCAGCTTCAACGCGTGTAGCTGCTACTCCACGCATGCCTATCCAGTCTGCGATGGTAGCGCCCATGTGACCTTGGTGTTCATAAGATTCGCCCATGTGACCGATGAACATTGCTTTGACTTCTTTTTTCGGATCTAGTTTGGGGCATCGATTAAATGCTTCTGCTGCTGCTTGGCTGAAAATTTCTCTGCCTAAGCTGCCTTCGTGCTTGCCGAATTTTGACATACCTGCGCTGATTATGCTTACGAGCGGTTTCCCGTTCAAACGAATTTTACCTTCCGTAGGCTTACATTGATGGCTTGCCTAAATAAAAACTATACAACAACCCTGCGGTGTGTAGTGTCATTTACGGATAGTTTTTGGCTAAATTAGTTTAAAAGGGTATTACTTCTGGGGTGATGAGGTATCGCAGAGTAACAAGATGTTATAGGTCTGTTTTAGGTTCTCAGCAAATGCTTGGGCCTTTTTGAGGTCTTGCTCGTTTGGGCGGCCTTTCTGTAAACCGCCTACAAGTTTTGTGAAGAGATAAGTGTCGTATCCAGGGCAGTTGAATTCACCCAAGATATTGTAACCTTTTGTTTGGAGTTTTTTCCGTAATTTTTTGTGTAGACGTTCGCTTTTTCCTTCCTGTCCGCTGGTTGAGAATATGAAGACTTGTTGGTTACCGTTCTGTGGCATCTTGTCGACTAATTGGAGAAGAGTTCGGTGGTGTTTTCCAAAATATATGCCTGAGCCAAAACCGATTAATTTGTAGCTTAAAAGGTCAGCAGGGTTTACTTCGGTTGGATTTTTCATTTCAGCATTTATTGTATTACCAATAACTGTTGCTATTTTTTGTGTGTTAAAGTGATGATGAGAGTAACAGATTATTAGTGCATTCACGCTTTTGATATTGTTTTGCAGCTTAAATATGCTTGCTAAATCTATTTTTAACTTTCTATCGGAACTAAGCTTAAGGATTATACAGCAATAAAATGCTATAAAAAACTATTTAAATGGATAAACATCTTAAAAGCAGGGTCGATCACAAAAAAATTTATAACGATACGTTGCTTCTTTGCCCTTAATAGGCGACAAAAATGAAGTTTGGTACACTAACATTCCAACCACATAAACCCGAAGGCTTTGATTTCCATGTATTTCGCGTCAAACCCGAAACAGGCGTGCGAAATAAACCTGTATCAGATATGCCAAGCAACATCGCTGTTTTTGCAGACACTCAAACTGCACAGACTCATCCTGATTGGGTTTCACAGTCGCCACTTGGTCCAGCACAATTTGGTAACAACAACTTTAACATTTACTGGAGTGTACTTTGCCCTACCCAACCAGAGTATCGTGAGGAACAACTCAGATACATTGCAGAAATCGACCGGCAGTCGCCTGGAATTTGGTTAAACAGCCAATATTTTGCTGATCATAGCCATTGCACCTGTCCTCGCTGTAAAGATCTTCAACAAAAAAGTGGACTTGGGTTTATTGATTGGCGAAGGAGAGTAGTCACTGACTTTCTAGAAGATGTTAGGGGTGCTGTTAAAAAAGAGTTGGTGTTGAGTCTTCAGCCTGACCCTGCGAGTTCGCTTGAACGTTACGGAGTAGATTTTGATGACTCGGCAAAATATGCGGATAAATTCAATATAGTAATGTTTAGCAAGAACTATGCTACACCGTGGTACTGGGAAATGCTTGCTAGAGGTTTTAAAAAGTTGCTAAAAAAACCCTTTTACATAAGTCTCTACGTCTATGGCCCAGGCGACCTAATCCAAGATGTTCCACTTCCAGCAGAACTACTCACTGTAACTACGCGTTGTGCTAGGGTTGGTGATGTTGAAGGCTTTGTTTATCTTATAGACGGAGAAAAGGAGATGTATAATTTTCAGAAATCAGCGTTTGAAAATGTTGCTCTTCGCCAAAAATTAAGGAGTTTTGGCGGTGATCCAGTGCAACAATTTTTAGACAGAGTTGATAGCTGGGAAAAAATAATCAAGTAATTGTTTTGATACCTCTTTTCCGTTATGTTTTTATCGGCTTAGATGATAGGTACTGATGTTAGAGGTTTCCACGGTTGATTTAGGTAATTTAATTCCTGCAATTATTGCATTGTTCATTATAGTTGATCCAATTGGAAATATACCGATTTTTATTGGATTAACAGAAAAGATAGAGCCGGCACAACGTCGAAGAGTGTTTAATGTGGCTACTCTAGTGGGGTTTGTTTTGTTATTGTTTTTTGCTTTTTTGGGACAGGAAGTTTTGAGTATTTTTGGATTGTCAATTTATGCTTTTCAGATAGCTGGAGGTTTATTGCTATTGATTATTTCTGTTAAAATTTTGGTTTCGGAATACACTCATGACTCAGTTGGTTCACCTGAAAGTTTAGGAGCGGTTCCTATTGCTATGCCGCTTCTAGTTGGTCCGGGAGCTATTACGACGACAATTTTTAACCTTCAAACATACGGTATCTTGATTTCAATTCTTGCTGTTTTAATTGTGCTATCGGTTACATGGGTTATTCTTCGATTCATAAATGAGATTTATCGGTTTTTGGGTAAGACCGGTGCCTTGGTTATTGCACGGGTTATGGCATTGTTGCTTGCTGCGATTGCTATTCAGTACATTTTAACAGGAATTTCTCATTTTATGAATATTGCATAAGCCTTTTTTGTTTACAATATCCAGTGTAGTTCACACAATAATGTTTAGTATGTTTCAGTTTGCGTCTATGATGACCAAAGATGGAGTACTAATGTGCGTATAGCTGCTGGCCATGTGAGAGCCTAATTAGACTGCTCCTTAAACCTTTACCCCTCATTTTTTAAAAAAAAATAACGTTGCTTCAATTTGAACCTTGGAATAAAAATGGTAAAAATTACATATGAGAGATTAGTATACCTTCTTCTCTAATTAGTAAAGCTATCTTGTGACGACTAATCACTTTCTTTTGGTTATAGGTATAAAGAAAAGAAAAACGGTAATAATCGCCCAGTGCAAAGTTAAACTGTTTCATAGTGTGAAATTGGCCTTCAACTATGCATATTTTTCATGTAACACACGTCCACGGTATCTGGCTTCACGAAACCAAGTTTTCAATAATAACGACCTTGTGGCAGGTGACTATGGATTTCACCGCTGTCTGCCCATACATACACTTCGTATCCGATAATCTATGGTTGCTCCCTGTATTTTTTATCTTGGTAATGTTGGTATTGCTCCTGAGGTACTTCTTCAAATTCCAATTCAATACCCTCTATAGGCATAGAATCGATTCTGGACACCACCTGCCCCAGATTCATCGCTCAACCATGCTTCTAGGGCAAGTGTTATTGTTCGATTGTATTCTTTAGCATATTCCTCAACGACAAACCTGCTGTATATAGCCATCATAGCAATTACGGTAATAGGCATTTTTATTGCATTATTCAGAAAAAATACAAAGTAAATACTAAGTGGATTTCTTTTAAAAAATGTGACGTTAAAACATCAAAAATGAAAAGGAGTATATTAACAGTGTAATATTGTAAGAAAGTGATCAAACCAATTTTGTGTTATCCTTTAAATATTTCCTTTTACCACTGAGATAGCCATGAGTTTCAAATCACAAACACGCAAAGGCACAAGCAGACAACGCGCTAAATCAACACGTGAGAAGAAACCTAAAGAAAAGAAGAAACGTGTAACCGTAAAAAAGACGCAAGAAAAGACCAAAGAACTATCAGTAACCGAGGTTACTGAACAAACTATCAACAGTATTAGCAAACTTGGAAACCAGGTTTTTGCTCTATCACCTTTTAGTCAATACTTTGATGATTGGCTCTTAAATTTAAGGAATGAACTGACAGAATTTGAATCAAATCCAGCGATAAAAGTCGATGAACAATTTATGAAAGAAAGAGCACAGATATTCTTAGATGTCGAAGCAGCCCTAGCCGAAAAAAGGTTGGTAGAAGCCACACTAACCAAGGAAGCAAAAGCTCTAGAAGAAAACAACCATAAAATAGCTGATGCTAATAAAGAATATTCTGAAAAATCACGAGAACTAAGCAACAAACGAAACGTTGAAATACAAAAGTTATCCAACGAAGTGCACCAACTAGAAGATGATTTAGCTTCTCAACAGAACATAAAATTAGGTTTCTTTAAATTCAAAGAAAAACGGCTTGCCACTCAGAAGCTTGCACAGACCAATCAAGACCTTAAAACAGCAAAAAATAAGCTCGAAGTAACTATAGAGAGCTTCAAGGCTGAACAGGATAAACTCCATGACAACTATGAGCGGCAAAAGCAGGAACTGTTTGCTATATCCGACAGTCTTCATAAACAGTTAGAAAAACTTGAAACTGACGCCTCAACTCAGGCACGGCAATTAGCCTGTAACGATTTGGTTCAGGCTATAAACGCGTTGATGCAACGGGCATCTACTCCGGAGCAGTCTGCCTAAGTCACCCTTTTCTTTATTAGCACACTATTTTTATCCTGTTCTACTTATGCAAAAGCGACCTTAACCTTCAGGCAATCGGCATTTATAGTGCTTTTAGGCTATTCATATGTATCCCAGCGGTGTGTAGGTTGATAGTTTTTACATTTAAGACGTTTCATTGGGTTTTTCTTTAGATAATAATGAAAACATGATTAAATATCTAAATGGCTGTCCATGTTTTACAGATGCAGTTTTATATAGGCAGTTGTAAATTAAACATTAATAATTTGCTCACATTGTTGGATGTCTAAATGAGAAAGACCATATTTAAAAAATTAGAAGCGCAGGGACTAATAGCAAATTACAACCGTCTACGGAAAAACCTGCCTCCAAAATTACCTGATCGGACATTCATCTGGGATGAAACATTTCGTGAAGGCATAAAAGCGGCAACGGTTTACTTAACCTATGTTGAGCAGGTTAGATTAGCCAAGCTTATGGATGAATCAGGCGTTTCTGTTATCAACGTTGGCTTTCCTGCTCTATCAGAAGATGAAAAACGGACTGTAAAACGAATTATGAATGAAAGCTTTAGTAATACAACACTTGTAGCTTCAGCAGAACCCACAAAAAACAGCATCAATGCTTGTCTAGAATGTGGAATAAAAGAAATTGTAATAGAATCGCCCATAAATGGTTTAAACTTACAATACAAACTAAAAATAACCCGTGAGCAATGCTTACAACGTATAACTGAAGGAATTGACTACGCTAAAAAGCATGGTGTAACAGTTAATTTCACGTTGATGGATGGTACAAGGACACCATTGGATGATATTGTACAAGTTTTTGAAGTCGCGGCAAACGCAGGTGCCATCCGTATAGCAGTCGCTGATAGCGTTGGTTTTATAAGACCTCTGTCCATGCGTTACCTTATGTCCCGTGTACGTGACGGTTTATCTGAAGCGGTAAAAAAGAAAGTCGCCCTAGGAATTCACTGTCATAACGACTTTGGATTAGGTTCAGCCAATACTTTAGCAGCAATGGAAGAAGGCGTATCCTACCTTCACACTTGCATAGCTGGATTTGGTGAGCGTGCGGGTATAGCACCTTTCGAAGAAGTTGTGACTACCGCGGAACTTCTCTACAATATGGACACGGGCGTTGATATGGGTAAAATATATCGGATAGCTCAATCAGCTGAAAAAGCATTTGCATTACCAATCCAATTCCATAAACCAATCATAGGCGAAAATATTTTCACGCATGAAGTCGAGGAAGAAGTGGAAGAAATGATGTCGCAGCCACTTGTTTATGAACCATTTCCACCTGAAATTGTTGGCAGAGAAACTATGATATTCATTGGGAGGAATACAGGTCAGACTCTGATCCAAAAATTACTTGAAAAAGCTGGTATTCGTGCATCTCCTAGACAAATGGATGAGTTATTCCGTCGTATCAAAGGTCCGCAAGAGAGCCTCGATAAGGGCGAAGCACAGATGACCTATTACCAAGTTAAAAAACTCTTGAAAGAGTTGCTAAAAGGTTACACTATGGATGAATTTTGGCGTCTAGTAGAACAGGTAACACGTCAACGTCCAAAGCTACAAAAGACAAAAAAGGGCTAAGGAACTGCGGATAAACTAGTAACCTAAATTTAGTTTAATTTTTTTTATTTCTTCTTGTTTTAGTTTTTTAGGGTAATTGTAGATAGGACCGCTTGGTCTTTCGTTATAGTATGGTCTGTTGCAGTCTGGGCAACCGGAGGTGTGAAAAGCTACTCCAGTTGCAATGATTTGTTTTAAATATTCCATAGGTAATCCAAAGCTGGTTATTTCGCTTCTACCGTTGAAACTTATATTTTCAACAGTTATTTTTCTCATGGAGATTAAATGCCTTGCAAGTTGAATTCGCCTATACGACTCTAGATTCGGAGGTAGTTTATGCTCCATAACTGTACCCCGGATTGGTGTGAACGCGAAAAGCGCAGGTAAAACTCCTAAATCAACACAATGTTGGATAATTTCCACCGCTTCTTTCTCGGTTTCTCCCAGCCCAACAATGATGTGAGTACTAACATTATACTTTCCAAAGACAGATTGGGCTAACGAGAATAACTCGAATTGTTTTTCCCAGTTATACCAGTTGTCCACAGTTTTGCCCTTAACCTTATCGAAGACTTCCTGCGTTGCCGCATCCAAAGCGATTCCTATTCTGTCAGTACCTGCTATTTTGAGTGTCTCGATGTCTTTACGGTTTTTTGGTTGACAGGAAACCGAGATGGCAACTGTAATTTGATTTTTTATACGCTTCACAATCGCTTCAAGGTCACTAAAGACTCTGGGGTAATTAAGGGCTTGGACGCATATGCGTTTAATTTTTTTTTGCGCTACAGCGTTTGCCAGCGCCGAGATGACATCTTCTGTTGGAAATGCGGGCCAGGTTACGCGTGAGAGGAGTATTGTGTTGCTTTTGCTTTCACGCGCTTGTGGGCAAAAGCTACAGTTTGCGGTGCATTTGCCTTCGTGGTAGGTCATGAGGTAAGCGGTTGTTGGTGCTGCATTTATTTTGCCATGCGTTAAGCTGAGGACGATGGCAGTACCTAAAGAAACGCGAATTGACTGGGGAATTAGGGTTTGATTATTGTTTTGTTTGAGCAAATAGTGTCTAGCGTACACTGTTGTTTGGGAGTATATGAGTTTGGCGCTATAGATAGAGACTGCTTTTTATGGGCTCTGCCCAGAATGGTCTGCAGACCGTTTCAGAATAGGAACCCTTTGTTCCAGTAACTGCTTAAAGTGAAAGCTGAAAATACCCTATGATGAATACAAAGTCTGTTCCAGCATCGAAATAGGCGCCGGCTTTTGAGGTAACATGGAGTTTCTGGGCTGCATAGCTGCCGATTAAGTCTGTTATCTGAGAGAAGTCGAATACTAAACTGCACAGAACTGTATTGCCGATGCTGTAGTAATAAAGGAAAATGGGCAGGGTTGCAAGACGAATTGCACTGGTACCCGATGGAAAAAGGCTTTCATGTTCATTGCTTAAACCTTAGGTGTTAATTTTACTGTTTATTCTTGTAGTAGGCTAATGTTGCGTTGGTTTCTAAATGAGGTTATCGCTTGGATTGCTGTGTCTCTTGAACTTCATTCGACAAATTTGTCGAAAATCGGGGGGGGGTAGTATAATTTCAATTTTTGTTATGGTGGATTAGCTTTTTTGAATTTGGAAAAAAGTGTGACAAATCTGTCACAAAAACGGGGGGTATCATAGAGTTTTAGTCCTTGTTATGGTGGATTAGTCTTTTGGAGTTCTGAGTACACATAGCTTTCTGTAGGTGTCGAACCTGTTACTGGGGTACCTTTTACTGCGGTCATGTTTGGCTGATAGTGAGACGTTGTGGTGTTTAAAAACAAAAATGTGGTTTTAACTAACTATTTTCTGGTGACTAAATTGTTCTGTGGAGATAATCATACGTTGATGCGTTGAATTCCAGTATCTATAACCGTTGAATATGGTTACTTGTCCCTTTGCTCTTTGGTTAACATAAGCTATCGGATAGCTTGCAATTATTATATGGAGTGCATAGCAAGTGTACTAAATGACTTCTGAGAGTTACACATAACTTGATTGAAAAATAATTTGTCTAGCCCTGAAAAGCTATTTAGCTACACTGCAAAAACCGATAAAACGCCAACGAATCTATGGTGCGTTTAACAGAACAGGACACATTGAACAAGAATCTAATGGTTACAGTGCATTAAGGAGACCAAATCGTGGGAAAATACATAGAACTGTAGACTCTGATTAGCGGATATGGTAGTGAGAGCAGGATGGTGCAGATTATGGTTACTATTAGTATGGTGAAGAGTGTTTCTGGGATTTTTTTAGGGTGTTTTATGG
>LSQX01030620.1_pt1 | contig 18884 bp, 15 predicted proteins | sample 654561 | NCBI WGS metagenome assembly LSQX01 (sample SAMN04489861, study PRJNA283612) | anaerobic digester metagenome | isolation source: 4 biogas reactors fed with cattle manure at either 37C or 55C with and... | place: Denmark: Kongens Lyngby | collected 2014
GTGAATTAATCGGTTTATGTTCCTTAACGGAAACTTACAAACAATATTGTTTAAATTTGTTAATTTTTAATTTTCAACCCCTGATTCGCATAGACATGAAACCGCCATGTAAGATAAATTACAAACTCAAGAGAATGATTACCGGCGTGTTCCATACGTCCATAATGTAAAAAATAAATTTAATCGTATGAAACAGCCATTTAAGATAAATCTTAAAACCAAGAGAATGGTTAATGGCGTGTTCCATACGACCTTAATGTAAAAAATAAATTTAATCGTATGAAAAACATTTGCTTTTATTTCCAGATACACCAGCCGTTACGATTGAAACGGTATCAATTCTTTGAAATTGGTCAGGATCATTATTATTATGATGATTTTCAGACAGAAGATATGCTGCGCGAGTTAGTTGAAAAGTCTTATCTTCCTACCAATCGAATTATTGCTGAGATGATTCGCAGTTCGAACGGAAAGTTCAAATGTGCATTTTCAATTTCAGGAATCGCACTTGAGCAATTAGAAATGTATGCACCTGAAGTGATTGATAGTTTCAAAGACTTAGCTAAGACGGGAAGTGTAGAGTTTTTGGCAGAAACCTATGCGCATTCATTGGCGTCGGTATATGATCACGATGAATTTATCGAGCAGGTGGAGATGCATTCGAAAAAAATCGAATCATTGTTCGGGAAAAAACCGACTGCTTTCAGAAATTCTGAATTGATTTATTCGGATGAAATAGGCGAGATAGTTTCGAAAATGGGATTTAAAACAATGCTGATTGAAGAAGTAAAATATGTTATGGGCTGGAAAAGTCCGAATAATGTTTATACTCACACATCCATTCCTAAATTGAAGTTGTTGATTCGAAACAACAAACTGAGTGATGATATTTCGTTCCGTTTTGGTGATCGGTCGTGGACTGATTTTCCATTAACAGCCGAAAAGTATATCTCTTGGATAGCAAGTCTGCCTGAAACGGATAAAGTTGCTAATATCTGGATGGGTTATGAGGCTTTTGGAATGATTCAAAAAGCAGAAAATGGTATTTTTGAATTTTTAAAAGCGCTTCCGTATCATGCGATGGAGCAAGGAATAGGGTTTGTTTTACCTTCGGAAGCCACGAAGCAAAATGAACCGGTCGGTGCTGTGTCAAACCATTTCCCGACAAGCTGGTCGGGTAGCAAAGATTTGAGTGCCTGGACCGGAAACGACTTGCAGCAGGAAGCGTTGAAAAAACTATATGCGGTAAGCGAACGGGTAAATATGAGCAAAGACAAACCGTTGTTGCACGACTGGTTAATGATTCAAGCCACGGATAATTTCCGGTATATGTCTCACTCGGATGCGTGGGGAAGCAATTACAGTTCGGCTTATGAAGCTTTTACAAATTACATGAATGTACTTTCCGACTTTTTAGATCGGGTAGATGCTCAATATCCGACAACCATTGAGAATGAGGAGCTGAATGCATTGCTTAAAACAATCAATAATCAGGAGAAAGAAATTCAGAGACTGGAAGAAGATCTGAAAAAAACAAGAGCAAGAAAAGCGAAAGCTTAAGCATGTTTTTGTAACATTAGAAGAACTTAATGAAGCTGTCTTGGGTTAACTTGAGGCAGCTTCATTTTGTTTTTTTTCGAAAAGGTATAAAGTTATTAGTTCACAAATCACGTTTTTTCAGCAGAGATTTTAGATAGTGGATTTGAATATAAAAAAAATCACCCCGTCGCATCACTGCGACGAGATGATTGGTTGCAGAAAAATTTAAGTTGCAGTTTAGTTGCCTATTGGAATTTTGCTTAAAAGCCTTATGTTTTTTAAATCAGAGTAATCGTACTGATAAATACCATCTTTGGCTATCATCATCAGCAGATTGTTAAATGCTATCACATCATACCCTTCCATATCTTTTTTATGGTCGATAATATTTTCCATTAATGTTTGTGGATTTTTTGCATTGTATATTTTCAGTCCTTCATCGCACACGAACAGTATCCCGTTATCAATTGCGAGTCCCTTCGGATTTGTCATGGGGTAAGTAATAATTTCCTTCGGATTTATCACATCTTTCACATCAATGATGATTAGTTGGTTGTTGTTTTGTCCGCAGTTGTTTCCGGAATGAATGGTGACGTAAGCTATGTCATTTTCCACCACTACCGGGTCACAACCGGACACGTGCTGCAACGAAGACATCTTCGCAGGTTTCAACGGGTCCGTAACCGAATAAATTAACATGCCTGTAGGAGTCCCCATAAACATGTTGTCATTGTAACTGAAAATAGTCTCAACATCCCACCCCACATAGAAATCTCCTGCTTTTTTAGGTGCAGGCCGCTCAATGTCGAAAATACCCAAATAGTTATTTTTTACGGTGTAGAGGTAAGTTTTGTAGATTGCAAATCGAGACATGGAGCCGGTAAGACCAATTCCCCCGCCACCGATATTTCCAAAATTTGAATTTGGGGAAGATATTACATCTTTGCTCCAGCCCCAGTTCCACCAGGGATCGCGGTTTTTTACATATTGTTCTGTCCTTTCTGTTACTTTCCAGCCAATTACTATTTCTTTGCTTTTGTCCATGTCTTTAAGGTCATCAATTAAGTATTGATTCTCAGGAATCGGTAATGTTTCGGGAAAAACATTTTCTATCCTGCCCTGTAATTTTGGATCAGCCGGTGAAGTAATATCAAACCAAACCATGTCTATGTACGAATCGGCATATAGCGTATTTCCTTTGATTGCCATATCCACGTTGCCTAACAATTCGATAAATGAAATATTACGAGGTCTTTCAGGTTTCCTGTTGTCGATAATGTGAATTCCTTTACCGGGCTCAGAAACATACATAAATCCCTGATAGAATGCGATTTTCCCTTGTTCCTTGATTTCTGTCGGCTGTGGTAAAACCCGTACCGATGCTCTGAATTCATCCAAATTCATGAAAATCGGCTCATTGATTTTATAGGTAATTGTTTCAGCCACTTCATTAGAGCAGGAATTTAGGAAAATTGCTCCAATCAGCATTAAAAATAAATTCAGGTTCTTCATAAAAGGGTTAAACGCGTTAAGTTTTAGAAAGAATATTGTTGAATGTTGGATATTAATCCTGTAATAGTTTTAGCTAAGATTTTAACTCAGAGGGCATTAATGCTTTTCCACATTACCCATTTTTCCCATAAACAAAATCACTCCGGAGCTTTTCTCCCTGATTACAAATCCAAAAGGTCTGTTGGCTGTGAAGTAGGTTGTTTGCGGTACAGAAGTTGTTGTAAATCCTACAGTTGTAACCGCTGCGGCTTCTGTGCCCTCTTCGGTAACTTCCACGTAGGTATCATGCTGAATCATGTTAATAAGCAACGGTTTCATGTCTGATATTCCATCAAATTCAGCTTCTTGGGTAAATGCTTTGTTCATTCCCATCGTCTGAAGCATTGGGATTAAATCAAATCTGTTTTTTACCTTGAAGCGTGGAATCATCACCTGTACTTCTTGAGCAAACAAGCCTTCTAAGGCGGTGTTAAACTGGGATAATGTCAGTCTGTCAAAAATCAGATTGGCTCCGCCTGTCTCTTTCGGAAGTATTAATGTCATACTGAAAGCACCATTTCCATAGGGTAAATCTAAGTATTGCGCGAAACTATCTTCCGTGTAAGCGAATGTGTCTTTTATATTCATGTAATTCACTTTGACTTGCTGATTCATCTCGTTTGTGAAGATTCCTTCCTCCGTTTTTTCTTTATCGAATTTTCTTACCCAGATTCCTTTGAAATAAACGGCATTTATCAGAAACATCATTTGCAACGGGTCGATTTTGTCAATAACGGACGGAATTAATCCATTTGTATTGTCGCTGCACCATTGATTTATAATGTCAACAGACTTTGGACTGTTAAAATCAAGGGAGGCGACTTCCGAATTGAAATAATCCACATTCGTTTTCAGAAAGTCCGGTTTCACTTTGAAGGAGTTTCTGTACCAAATGGAGTTTGCAATGGATAATTTAGTTTTGGGATCCAATCCGGGTAAATTTGTTTGCATCTGCCGATAATACACGTTAATTTCTTCTTTGGATAATCTGCTTAATTTCAGTGCATTTTCCATTTCTGTCCGGGTTTCCCCCTCAGCTCCGTTTAGAGCCATTCCCAGAGCCAGACTCACGCTCAACGGTGAAATAAAAACATTTTTATCAGACGCTTCAGCTATTGTTAGTTTCATTAATTCAAATGCGAAATCATTGTCCTGAAGTACTCTTACTTTCTGAGCTTCAGACAATTGTAGTGTCTTAGTTTCAATAACCGGCGCATTGTTAACTTTGCATGAAGTTAGAAGTGCTAATGCGATTATTGATAAAATAAATTTTTTCATACGGTTATATTTTATTTTTTACATTAAGGTTGTATGGAACACGCCATTAACCATACTCTTGGGTTTAAGAAATATCTTAAATGGCTGTTTCATAATTAATTAGTATTTGTTGCTTAGAGCAAGTTTGTATTTATAGAAATATTCTTGAAATTACTCTTCTTATTATTTGGATAAACAACTGATTTTATAGTTTCGAACCTGACATGAAACTTAATCTCTTTTTTATCCGGATTAATTCTTGCTTTTCCTGAAATTCTTGAATCAAACAGCCCGGGACATTAATTTGTTTCCACCAATTCTTTACAGTATTGTCATGTCTTACAATCGATTGCAGCTAAATTTTGCACAGTAAATTTATAGGTCTTTTCTGGGCGTGTCTCCATTTCGAAATGAAAGTTTCGAGTTTTTTATAATTGATTTCAATGCTGTTATCTTCATTCTCTGTGAGAATGACAATGATTTCAGTAGATTCGTATCCTGTATTATCAACAAGCCGGCTCTTGTTGGATAGTAAGTGGTAGCCGCATAATGGATTTTCAATATTGAATCAAGTTATGAAACTTCATCAGCCATGTAGTTTGTAAAAAGCGAGCTTTTGGATCATTCCAAGATTTTACTTGATTAATGTCTGTTGTAAAAAGTCTTGAAAGATGTTGTCTTATATTTGTTATCAGAGTTGGATTTATAGGTGTTGAATGCCTGAAAAGTACCGAATATAACAGTTGCAAGAAGTAATACAACACATACTCTCACCACTTTTCTCTTGTTTTTTAATATTTGTTTCTCGGTCATCGTTGTAATTTTTTTAATTGATTATCCGCATTTCGTGCTAATAAATTTGCGATAATGACAAGCATAGGATCTGACGGCTTCAAGACGTTTGATACATTTTTTATCCACAACAGGTCAAACCGCTTGAATCTAAGGGGGCTTTTTAAAGCCCTATTCTCACTCCTCCATTGACTCCTATAGTCAGCGGTTGTTCAGTTCGGGCGCTCATAGGCTGATTATTCTCAAGATAATAAACCACTTTTGGTTCGATAAACAGACTTAAGTTTTTGTTGAGTTTGTAATCTGCACCAATCGCGCTGCTCAATGACCATTGGAACCCGTCGATTGTAGATTTTACAACCTTATTATCAACCATTGCTGGGTATTCGATCTCTTGATTATAATAAGAGCGAATTCCTTTTTCCACCATTCCGCCAAGTGAAAAGTACAGATTCCAGTTGGTCCAATCAAAAGCTTTTGTTCTCAAATTTAATGGTATCCCTATGTAGTGCATCTGTAGATTTCCATAATAATCTACTCTGCCCGGTCTTCTTAGTTTTGAGTGTAAATAGGTATAAACCAAGCCACTTTCAAGGCCTACTCTGTCTGTCAGTGGTACTTCTGCCATTATTCCGAAAGAAAGAGGAGGCAAATGTACGGCATCTGAGTAGTCTTCGGCGTTCAAAATTCCAAGGTAGTTTTCAGAAATGTCTTTATTTACTAATTGACGAGAAGGTACGGTGAAACTGTTTTGTGGGGGTTGCTTTCTTTCTTGATTTACAGAATTTCCACCCGAACCCAATGAAGCGGCAAGCAACAATGGGCGTTTTTTTCTCTTGTTTTGAGGTAAAATCGGAATTTCAGGGTACTCGTTCAAATCCGGAAGTTTGTCTATTTTCTCAATTTTTTGTTCAGCCTCTTTCGGTGTTACGGCTTCTTTAGTCTCATTTTCTGTTGCCTGATTTTCAGATATTTGTTCATTCTCTGAATCATTACTTGTTAATAGTGTTTCAGTCTTGGATTCTGATAGTGTAGTTTTACTAATTGTGGAGTGGATGTTGTTTTCTTTTGTTGTTGATTTTTGGGCAAATGACCCGACAGACTTTTGAGTTACTGTCGGGTGTGATTGGGGATTGTTTTCATAATCTACACCCTCAGAACTGCCCGAAGGCATTTCCGAAGTTGCAGAAGGTTCAGGTTCCACATAAGTACTTGATTCATGGACATTGGTCAAGTTTCCTGTACTATGTGGTATATCTTTTGGTAGAATCATGAACATCAGCGCGATACCCGCGGCAACACCGGCTACAGCCCAGTACCATGGCGACAATCGACGTTTTTTGGATTGTGCGGCTAATTTTTGTTCGATTCCTTCCCAGAGGTCATTTGGAACGGGAACTTGATGATTTTCAAGCTTTTGTTTGATTAGATTCTTGAAATTTTCATCGTTATTTATATGTTGTTTTTTTTCAGACATTTACTTTCTCAATAAATTTAGGACACTCTCTTGCAGTAATTTTCTTGCTTTAGAAAAATGAACTCTCGAAGATCCTTCTTTAATCCCGAGTTTATCAGCAATTTCGGCATGTGAAAAACCCTCAATGGCATACATATTAAATACGGTTCGAATTCTAATCGGCAATTCTGAAATACATTCAAGTAAATCATCTTCAGAAATGCTTTCAAAATATTGATTATCAAAATATTCATCAGATTCGGAGATATTTTCCAATAAAAAACTTGAACTGTTCAAATCTTTTTTTGACAAATGCTCCAATGCTGTGTTTACAAATATCTGCCTGATCCATCCGCTGAGAGATCCTTTGGATTGAAACTGACTGATTTTTGTGAAAATCTTTATGAATCCATCCTGAACAACATCTTTAGCCTGCTCACGATCAGCTGTATAGCGAATGCATAGCGACATCATGGCTGCCGCGTACTTTTCGTATAATTCCTTTTGGGCCCAAGATTCACCACGTTTACAACCGGCGATTAAACGTTGTTCGTAATTCACAGTTTCCTCTTTCTTTATTTAAAGATGATTTTTACAGGCAAAACGCAACTCTGATTGTTTTAAGTTAATGTTATTTAACTTTAGAGCAGTCTTTTTGTGAAGATATTTTAAAAACACTAAAAAGCCATCAAACAGGAGTTGCTGAAAAAATATCATCATGTTGACAATTAGTCTGGTAGATATGTTTCAGTGAGAATAGATGCAAGGGTGCTGAACAAAACTATGTTAAAGCATTGCAGTCGGATAAAACAGAAAGCAAATATTCGTTCGTTCTTTGTACAAAAATAAGATAACTAAACTTTCGCAAACTCTATCTGAAAGTCTCAAAAGGTTTGCTAACGAGTGACCTCGTCCAGCGAGCCAAAAAACAGAGAGAACGGCGTTAAGAATTGTCCTTGTTTGAGCCTTTAAATAGGTTTCAAAAACCGAAACACTTGGGGCGAGTTTGGACGATTTAGCCGTTTGAACGCCAATTTTTTGAGTGAGGCGGGCGGAGTCTTGACTTTTTTTGCTTCGTTTTTTGTGTCAAGACAAAAAATGAAGTGGGGTTTGGGGCAAAGCCCCAGCTTGCTTAATTCCTCAGATAATCAACATATCTTTTTTCAAAAGCAGCTTTACAGCAGACTGTAACAACTTGCGAAAGTCAAATAAGATAATACTTATCCTCAGTCAAAAATGGTGAGAGCTTCTAAATCGCCGCTTTCAGCTTGAAGTATGTTTGTCCCGATGGTTGTCGGGACGTTTGGCAACTCGTGGCTGACGCGCTTAAAACTTTTTTAGCAGACCCTTAAAATACGGTTACAAATGAATGGCTTTATTTATCTATTTGTTGATGTTATATTGTTGAAATACAATAATATAGTAAAGGCGTTAATCAAAATAAAACTGCTGTCCGCCGTAGTTTCACACTTATTTCGGAATTTAAACCGTTGAAGCTCGTTCACTCGTCACAGAATAACCCTTGATCAGGCTCTATTTGAGCCACTTATCTAACCAAGCGAAGAATGTTCGTTGCCAAAGTATGCCATTTTGGGGCTGGAGAACCCAGTGATTCTCATCCGGAAAAATCAATAATTCTGCCGGAATTCCTCTTAGTATAGCGGCGTTATAGGCAGCCATACCTTGTGAAGCTAAGATTCGGTAGTCTTTTTCACCGTGTATAACCAAAATCGGAGTATCCCATTTGTCAACAAATAAATGAGGTGAATTAGCATATGATTTTTGTGCTGTTGCATTGTCTTTCTCCCAATAAGCACCGCCTAAGTCGCGATTGACAAACCACATTTCTTCGGTTTCCAAGTATTGTTGCGGAAGATTAAACATCCCATCGTGCGCTATAAAGGCTTTAAATCTTTTCTCATGATGTCCGGCAAGCCAAAATACGGAAAAACCACCGTAACTTGCTCCGACACAGCCTAATTTGTCGCTGTCAACATAAGGTTCTTTTGCTACATTGTCTATAGCCGAGAGATAATCTTTCATATTCTGTCCGCCGTAATCACCGCTAATCTGGTCGAGCCATTCCTGTCCGAATCCGGGTAGTCCCCGTCGGTTTGGAGCTACGATTATATAATCGTTTGCAGCCATCATCTGGAAATTCCAGCGATATGACCAGAATTGACTTACGGCAGATTGAGGCCCGCCCTGGCAATAGAGCAGGGTAGGGTATTTTTTATTTGGATCGAAATTTGGCGGAAAAATAACCCAAACCAACATTTGTTTATTGTCAGTCGTAGTAACCCAACGCTGCTCTACTTTTCCCATAGTCAACTGATCCAGGATGTCTTTGTTTTCAAAAGAAAGCTCGGTTTCTTCTCCTGTAATGGCATTTATCGCGTATATTTCATCAGGTTTGCTCATAGATCGTTTTACGCCGACTAAGTTTTTATCAGTTGGAATTACCTTAATGTAATCGTGTACGCCGCTTGTTATTTTTACAATGGAATCTGTGTCGATGTCAACACGATATATTTGAGTTAAAGCGTGCTGTACACTTACGAAATAGATTGATTTATTATCCGGCGACCAAGCAAGTTCATTTGAATTTTGATCAAAATTTGCACTCAAATCTTTCTTTAATCCTGTTTCCACTTCCATTAAATAGAGCCGACTTTTATCCGATTCATTTCCGGCACGTTCCATACTTTCCCATGCCATCCATTTTCCGTCCGGCGAGAACACCGGATTCATATCGTACCCCATCATTCCTTCGGTCATATTTTTGGATTCTCCGGTTTCAGTATTATAGAAATAGATATCTGAATTTGTAGAAACAGCATATTCCTTTCCAACCATTTTCTTGCAAGTGTAAGCAATTAGTTTTCCGTCGGGATGCCACGCAAGCTGCTCAATTCCGCCAAATGGTTTCATCGGACTCTGATACGGTTCGCCTTCTAAAATGTCCTTTACATTTGCGAGTTTTCCACCGTTAAAATCGGCTACAAAAGGATGCGGAATGCTCTCGACCCACTCATCCCAATGCTTGTACATCAGGTCATTTATAATTTTTCCGCTCGATTTTGGCAAATCGGGATATTTATCTACTGTTCGTTCTCCGTATTTTACATCTGCAATGAAAAGAAGTTTTGTTTCATCAGGAGAAAAACAGAAATCGTTGATACCGCCTTCATATTCAGTCAGTTTACTTTTGTCGCTTCCGTTCGTTTGAATCTTCCAAAGCTGTGATGTTCCACTTTCATTACTCAAAAACACAATTGTTTTACTGTCTTTCAGCCATTTGGCAGCTGACTCGCGGAAGGGCGAATTGGTGATTTTTACTTTCTCTGTTCCATCAATTTTCATTACGAACAACTCCGAGTTACTCTTGTTTTCCTCAACGCTGTAGTACGTTACGCTATAAAGAATTTTTGAGTTATCGGGCGAAACCTGTACATTCCCGATTCGGCCAAAAGCCCACAGAACTTCCGGAGTCATAAGTCCATTCTCAATAACAGGTTTTTGTTTTCCGATTAACTTCGTTTCTTCGTTTTTCTTTGAGTCACAAGACATTGCGACTGTCGCTAAGGCTATAGCCATACATGTTATTTTTAAAAAGTGATTCATATGTGTGTTTTTTGTTGGATTTTCAAAATTTAATGAGGTGATCTGAAGAATAAAACCCCGGATATTACGCCACAATAAAACAGGAATTATATATTCAAGATTCTTTCCTACAAAGATACAATTAAATTTTCCTATCTATTTTATAAATGTATGTATAAATAAACATTTTCTTTCCAAAAAGGTTTTATCAGAAAACACTATAAAAATATGAAGACAGATTATTTTGCCGAAAGAGCCGCTGAGTGGGATACGCCGGGAAAAATCAGTATGGCTGACAACTTTATTAAAGCATTGTTGAGTCACGTAGAACTTCGAAAAGAATGGCGCGGACTTGAAATAGGAATTGGTACAGGTTTGGTAGGATTGGAGATTCTGCCAAAGATAGATTCGCTTGTTGGTGTAGATACTTCTAAATCTATGCTTGAGGTGCTTGAGGAAAAAGTGAAAGATAAAGAAAATGTAGAAATTGTATTTGGAGAACTTGATAAGTATGTGGAAAAAGATATCGATTTTGTGTTTTCCAATATGTCATTTCATCACATTGAAAATATCCCCGAAACGTTGTCGCATCTTTTTGAAATAACAAATCCCGGAGCGATAGTAGCTGTAGGTGACATACGTTCTGAAGACGGGTCATTTCACCGTTTTAATCCGATTCCGCATAAAGGATTTGACACGAATGAACTTTCAGATTGGTTTGAAAAAGCAGGTTTCAGAGTGAAAGTTGTAAAAACGTACAATACTTTGGTACAGGAAAAAATTCCGGGAAAAATATCGGAGTACGAGCAGTTTATATTGGTAGCGGAAAGGAGTTAATAATTGTTTGTTTTATGATTGCATAAAACGAGGTGGTTTTGACTTTTTCTCACAATTAATTCATAACTCAACTATATGTTTGTGAGTTTACTGCGGTCATTCACAGTTATCATCCTGCCTTCAGTTGTGATTATTCCTTCATCTTCCATCTCTTTCAGCGTGCGGGCTAACGAGGGGCGCTGCACACCGAAGTATTCGGCGAGTTGCGTTCGAGAACGTTTCAGGATAAAATGATTTTTTTCAGGAGTAGTTTTTTCCAGTAAGAAAAGCGAGATTTTATAACGCAAGCTTTTGAGTGAAATCATTTGCAATTTATCCGAAAGAAATGAAGTCATATTGGATGTTAATGTGATGAAATTGGTTAATATCTTCTCGTTGTTCACCATTTCCCGGAGCCAATCCGATTTGGAAATTCGTAAAAAAACGCATGGCTCCATTGTGATTACATCTACCGGAAAAATGCTCTTTGACGCGTAAATAAAGGAGGGCGCTATTGGCATCACTGCTTCAAAATAGTCAATTTCCAACACATTTCCTTCCAGCGTTATCATCTGTGTGCGGACCGATCCGCTAATCAACAGGTAGATAGAATTTATCGGATCTCCCTGTCGTACAACAGTTTCGCCTTTCGCGAACCGAATAATCGTATCTTCGTATTTTTGGATAAAATCAGTGTGCTCTTTTTCGGTCAGATTTCTGAAAAGCGGGCATGTCGTGCACTTCGCGTTGGAGTTTCCAAAATGCAAATTACAATCGGGACATGGCCGTCCAAGCATTAATTCTGATAAATTCATTTGTTTTTTACAGCTTTTTGAAACAAGACTTTCAGGCCGTTTCGTTTGGTTTGACAGATAATCTATTGATCTGTATTAAGTCGATGAATAAGAAAAAATATTGCTATAACAAAGTTATAAACTTTAGATAATCCCTACAAAAAAATAGTGTTGAACTTCGGCTCTTGACGTTAAAAACACTCGTCAAAAGTCGGAAACCGAAACGCATAGCGGCTTTGTTGATTCTCAAAATTATTTCTATCCGGTCGCCCCCCAAAAACAGTTTTCTCATAAACGTGTCCGGTTTTAGTCTGCGATGCAAAATCTGAAAACAGCCAATCGCCCCAAAAGCGAAACTACACTAATAGTAGCTTACTGTCCAAACTGCTCTTTACCACAGCTTGATAAAAGTCCGAATCACAATAAATAAGGGAATCACGTACTGTAATTCCCTTTTTATTTAAATCTGACAAAATCAGTTTATTTATTTGTTTTTGGTGGTGGAGTTCCGCCTCCTTGTTGTGGTTTAGCGATGTTTTCACGCATAGAGGTATCTGCTTCTATATTTTTCATCCGATAGTAGTCCATAATTCCGAGATTTCCTTCGCGGAACGCATCTGCCATAGCTTTCGGAACTTCGGCTTCAGCTTCGATAACTTTGGCGCGCATTTCTTGCGATTTCGCCTTCATCTCTTGTTCGGAAGCTATTGCCATCGCGCGACGTTCTTCGGCTTTTGCTTGCGCAATGTTTTTATCGGCTTCGGCCTGATCCATTTGGAGCTGAGCGCCAATGTTTTTACCTATATCAATGTCGGCGATATCAATGGAAAGAATTTCAAACGCTGTTCCTGCATCCAATCCTTTTTTAAGTACCAACTTAGAGATCGAGTCCGGATTTTCGAGTACACTCTTGTGTGATTCCGAAGAACCGATCGAAGAAACGATACCTTCACCCACACGTGCCAGAATGGTTTCTTCACCGGCACCTCCCACGAGTTGTTTAATGTTGGCACGTACCGTAACACGTGCTTTTGCGATGAGCTGAATACCGTCTTTTGCTACAGCGGTAACCGGCGGAGTATCAATTACTTTCGGGTTTACAGACATTTGTACCGCTTCAAAAACATCACGTCCCGCAAGGTCAATCGCAGTCGCCATTTTGAAGTTTAAGTCGATATTCGCTTTCGAGGCGGAAACAAGAGCGTGAGTCACACGTTCAATATGTCCGCCCGCAAGAAAGTGGGCTTCAAGTCCATCGCGGGAAACTTCATGCTCTAAGTCTGCTTTGTAAGCTTCAATCAGACATGCAACGATAGTACGAGGCGGAACTTTACGTATTCGCATCAGAAATAGCTGCAGTAATGAAATGTGGACACCGGTAACTTTTGCCGAAATCCAAAGCAGAAAAGGCACATAATAAAAGAACATCAGCAGCAGTACAATGAGTACTATCAGTAGGATAATTTCAATTCCAATCATAGTGTTGTTTATTAGTTATTTAGTTGATTTGTAAATAGATAATTAGCTTTATAATGCATTTGTAATAAATAAAAAGAGTAACCGGTGTTGTGTTAATCTTTCGAAGAGCCCGCCGGCAAATCCGAATGTCACAGTAAAAGGACGAAACTTCTCCTAAATCGTCAAATTAAGTTTTTTTTACCAGCACATTCGTTTTGTAAACTTCCTGTACCACTATTTCTTCATTTTGATCAATAAAATCATCAGCCGTTTTAGCTTCCACCACATGTCCGTTGATTTTCACTTTTCCCATCGGTGCCAAGCGGGATACGGTTGTTCCTTTGTCACCAACTTTTATCACCTCTTCGTCAATCGACTCTACTTTGCTTTCCACATTTGTTTTCAACGCCATTCTGTCCCAGGTTTTAGATTTTGCAAATCCCCAGATTGAAATTCCGATAAGTAAAATGGTGCTAACTAACGCGATATGTCCGCCCATTGCGCCTAAATTTCGGTAGGCCAACCATACAGCGACGATCGAAAGTACTCCGCCCGTAATTCCTGCTATTGAAATTCCGGGAATGAAAAACGCTTCAATAATGATAAAAATTATTGCTAAAACGATTAGTCCAACAACGATTAATACTTCCATTCGATGATAAAATTATTTTGGGTTAAAATTACAAATTATTTTTGGAATTAACAATGTAAGATGAGTAAATAAATTTTTATTGACCTCAAAACATTAATTGACCGAATGTCAAAGATTCAGGCAGCAGAAAAAAAGAAATGCTTTGAATTATGGGGCGAATGCTACGGGTTAACTTTTATCTCTTCGTTTCGCATCTGTTTTGTGAGATTCTTGATTTGTAAGGGTAATACCCGAAGGCGGGATTCCAATAGACGAATTTCCCGAGAAAGATTTTGTTTTTCGCTCGCTGTGGATTCATAGTATTTTTTTCGTTGATTTGTCAACTCTGTCTCTATACTCTCTTTTTCCTCGGTCAGTTTTTGTAGTTGGAAATAGGTGTTTCGGGCTATGTTGCTTTTGAATTCATTTGCAGAAGAATAGGAAATATTATCATTGACAAATATCTGTTTTACAGTTGGAGCAGTAGGTTTGGTTAGTTCAGTTTTACTGTTAAAATCAATTTTCGCCAAACTGAATTCGGTGATTTTTGCTCTGTTTATCAATGAATCCGTATCTTCAGCGCGAACAATTTTTTTTTCCCTGTTCGGGATAAACCGGTAAATCGCCACTTTACCTTCAGGCTGAAAACGGTCTGAGGCAAACCAGCCCACATTCCGGAGTTCGTCTAACACGAGCATATAGTCGTTGAAAGGTGAATTGAAAGGCATCCCGATATTTTCGGGTTTAAGATAGGAATTGTCTGACGTGTTTTGCCGGGTGATAAAAATGTCGTAACCGCCCATGGAATCTTCACCATCTGAGGCAAAATAGAGAGTCACACCATCCAAAAGCAAAAACGGATAATTTTCGTTGTACGTAGTGTTCAAATCGGAAATCGGTTGTTTTTCAGACCATGAATCCAGCAGTTTTGTAGCAGAAAACAAGTCGGAACTCCCGCTCACATATTCAGATGAATACATCTGTACGTCTCTTTGGTTCGTGTATTGTATGTTGTCAACAAATCCGTTTTCACCAAGATTTAATCTTGTTTGACTTATCTTTCCAAGGTCAGGCAGTAGTGGAATTTTTGAGAGAAAATTACTCTTGTCAACCACGGTGCTATCCACGAATTCAATGTCTTCCACACGATTCAGGAGTCTTTTTCCGAGTTCGGCTCTTTTCAGTGCAGTCTCAGTCAAGGTGAATTCGGGTGAACTTTCTTCTAATTTTGATAATAGCTTGCTGTAGGCTTCTATCGCGTTATCAAACAGATAGTTTGTAAAGTAATATTCACCCAAGTACGAATAACTTTTTGGCTCTTTTGCCGCTGATTTGTTAAATAATTCGATAGCCGTGTCGTATAGTTTCAGTTCATAAGCGCTCTGTGCAAACCGAAAAGTATATAAATTCTCCTTTGGAAATCTCTTTGAAAGTGCCTGATAAGCAGTAAAAGACTGCTCGTAATTCCCGTTTGCAAACAGCGAATCTGCCTCCGCCGGAGTTTGGGAAAATGTGTAAACGGAAATAGTAAGAAAAATTGAAAGAATTTTAATTTTGAACATTATGTTTGAACGTTTTTCTGCCGCAGCGTACTATATAGTTAAATAATATAAGTGGTTAAGTGGTTGTTTTACAGCGATATAGTTTGATGTGAATTGAAAAATCCTCCCTATTTGCCCCCCCCGGATAAATCCGGGGGTTATTTTTGGAATTGTCCTACAGACAGTTTTAGTCGGTCAATGGTGTTTTGTTTTCAATTCCTGCAATCTTTTTATAAGCGTGAATTAGAATAAAAAACGATAAGTAAACTAAAAAAGTATAAACTTCGTAGAAGTTGCCCGTGAATAACCCCTAATGCAATTAGGGGTAGAATAACACTAAAATAATAATAAGGCTGTAGGCGTTCCCCCGGTTAACTCTTTTGGGAAACTCCTACAGAGTTTTGCCATATCTTTGACCTTTCCTCGCCCCCGGATAAATCCGAGGGTTATTTTTGGAATTGTCCTACAGACAGTTTTAGTCGGTCAATAGTGTTTTGTTTTCAATTCCTGCAATCTTTTTATAAGCGTGAATTAGAATAAAACACGATAAGCTAACCAAATATAAACTTCGTAGAAGTTGTCCGTGAATAACCCCTAATGCAATTAGGGGTAGAATAACACTATAAAATAATAATAACGCTGTAGGCGTTCCCCCGGTTAAGTCTTTGGGAAACTCCTACAGAGTTTTGCCATATCTATGACCTTTCCTCGCCCCCCGGATAAATCCGGGGGTTATTTTTGGAATTGTCCTACAGACAGTTTTTAGTCGGACTACAATCATTAAGAATACAAGCTAAACAATTCCAATCAGAAGTCAGATTGACTTTCAGCCTGTTTCAGGAGATTGTCTGCTTCTGTCCTGGCTTGTTTATTCAGATTTTCGGCTTGTATTTCAGCTTGTTTCACTAATTCTTCCGCGCCTTTCTTTGCCAATTCCCTTGCGATTGGATTGCTCGTTTTCGCGACAATACTATCACCCTGCGCTTTCGCCGCGTTTATTAGTCTTTCGCCCTGAAGTTCAGCTTGTTCTAAGATAGCGTCTGCCCTTTTCTGAGCCTCAAGAAGTGCTTTATCACGGGCTTCACGACCTTTGTCCATCACAGCAGTTTTTATCGAATCTGCTTTGGCTATTGCTTCTGATTTTTTCTCCTCCACAATCGAAGTCACGGTGCTCATGATATCCAACTTAACAGTTGGTTTTTTGAAGGTTCCGCCGATATTGAATCCGATATTCTGGAATTTTCCGGCATTAATTTTATCCGGAAGTCTGAATTTTCCGGCATAATCTATCGTCTGATCAAGACCTGTTGAGCCGCTAAGATTCATAGCGTAATCTCCTAATTTGATATTGAAAGGTTCGGTGTTTACCCGTCCGTTTTTAATTTCAAACATTAACGCGATATCACGCAGCGCCATTTTTGCTAAGTTATCCAGCTTCAGCGATTTTGCCAGTTCGGTCAGCGCGTTTACATCTTTGAAAGCTACAGAGCTGGTTTTGAGTGAACCATTGCTTAAAATTGACGCGAGAACCGGCATCATGTTTTGCTGTAAATCGGTATTTAATGACAATTTTGAATTGAATTTTCCGGCCGCCTGGTCAAAAATCGGAGCGATTTTCTGAAGCGTTTTTACTTGGCTGAAAATTTCTGCAAATGAAATCTCTTTTAAGTCTATTTCAAAATCGACCTTCGGCTTGTCCGGATTTTCAGAGAAATAATGTCCTGTCAGCGCCATCAATCCGCCGAATGCGTTTACATTCAGTTTTTGGATGGTTAAGTTTCCGTTTGCCACTTTCAGCAAGGCATCTGCATTGTTGAAATTCATTTTATCGTATATAAATTCCTTGAAATTACCTGTCAGGGTAAGGTCAATGTTCTTCGGAATTTTGATGACCGACATTTGCGACGAATCGTTTTTCTCTTTTTCCTTTGCCGGCATGAAGTCGTTCACATTCAGGTAGTTGGAGTTTACTTTGAAATCTCCTTTCAGCGTTTTTTTATGTAGCGCGTACGCTAAGTAATTTTCCACTTTTCCCGCAGCGGTAAGATCGTTTTTGCCGATTTTCATCATCAGGTCGGTCAGATTCAGATACCGATCGTTAAATTGCATGTCGGCATTGCTCACAACCACATCTTGCGAAATTCCATCTGATTTGATAATCACGTCTTTGGCTTTAATTCCTCCTCCGAATCTGAAACTTTCGTATGCGTTTTTCTCTACATATGACATTTTACCTTTTGCAGTGATATCTACATCGAGTAATCCACTCAGATTTGTCCCTTTTTCTAAGGGGTAAACATCTTTTATCATCCCGAGATTGATTTTTCCAAGTGCTTTTATGTCAAAATCGGGATCGGAAACCGGTGTGACGATTTTTCCGCTTGCCGAAAACGGATTACCGCCCATATTGAATGAAAGGTTTGACACATCCACAACTGTCTTGTCTAACGAGCCGCCGGGATTTGTAAGATGTGAAGCGAACTGAATGCTCTGAACTGATTTCGGAAGTTTCGGATATTGAAAAATTCCATCAGCAACCGCTAATTTCAGATCAAACGCGGGGTAACTATCTCCTTCTATTTTTCCTTTTACAAATCCGCTTAAGTCAACCTTTCCACCCGCGTTCAGCGAAGCAAATGACTTGGAATAAATAGCGGGAATAAGCGATAAAATCGATTTGAAATCAACGTCTTTCGAGTCTAATGTCAAGTCCATCACGGTAGCGCTGTCCTCAAGCTGCACCCAACCGTTTAGAGTAAGAGGTATCGCGTTGATTTTCATTGTGTTATTGGCAAGCGAGTATTTTTTTTGTTTCAAGTGCGCGTTAATGTCCGCGGCAACATCAAGCATCACTTTATTGACAAATTTCACACCCCCATTCCAAAAGTCCAGCGTGTCAACCTTTAGTTTAGTAGTGAAAAGCGTGCTGTCGGCAGTGAAATCACCTTTCAGCGCGAGGTTCAAATTTTTCAGAACAGCAGCCACATTTCCCGAATCACTGAGATAGGTAATGTCCGTCCGGTTTATTTTTACATCCTGCAGATTTAGTTTGAAATTTGATTTGGTCGTATCTTTCTCAATTTGAGTGGTGTCTTTTTTGAAAATATCCCAATTTACCCGTCCATCTTTCAGCACGTGCGCGAATAGCTTTGTATCAGAAAATTCAACTTTCTTCACCTCATATCCCGTATCGCTGAAAAGACTTTTCAGGTTGATAACCAAATGGATGAAATCACTTTTAAGCAGCGTGTCACCTTTAAAATCATCAATTCCGGCTACGTACAGGTCTTTTACCTGAAGAGTGGCATCCGGAAAACCACGTATAAAATTCAGTTTCAGATTCTTAAAGTCAACGTCGGCATTAAGATGTTTGTTCAGCTCTTGTTTTCCAATGTCCATTATTTTGTCTTTGAAAAAGAATGGCAGTGAAATAAGCGTTATCAGCA
>LSQX01062413.1_pt2 | contig 18873 bp, 16 predicted proteins | sample 654561 | NCBI WGS metagenome assembly LSQX01 (sample SAMN04489861, study PRJNA283612) | anaerobic digester metagenome | isolation source: 4 biogas reactors fed with cattle manure at either 37C or 55C with and... | place: Denmark: Kongens Lyngby | collected 2014
CCAAACCCCAAACCCCATGCCTTTTTCCGTGTAATCCGCCCCAATCCGTGCAATCCTCACTTCTGGAATTCAACCACTTCCATATCCTTAATATCCTTACCATCAATGGAAAACCTTATCACCGTGATGGCTTTATGGAATCCGCTTTTGCCGGCGGCGCCGGGGTTGATGGTTAGCATGTCGAAGCGCTTATCGTACATCACCTTGAGGATGTGGGAGTGGCCGCAGACAAAGAGTTTAGGGGGATGGACCTGCAGGACCGGGCGGACTTCAGGGCTGTAATGGCCGGGGTAGCCGCCGATGTGGGTCATCAGCACGTCCACCTCCTCGCAGTGAAAGCGCAGGGTCTTGGGGTAGGTGATGCGGAGGTCCTGCCCGTCGATGTTGCCATAGACGCCCCGCAGGGGCTTGATCTGGCTTAAGGCTTCTGCCACCTGGTGGTTGCCGAAGTCGCCTGCATGCCAGATCTCATCGCATTGTTCAAAGATGCGGGGCAGCTCGGGGTGAACAAAGCCGTGGGTGTCGGAGAGGAGTCCGATTCGTTTCATTCTTCTTCCCCTTCCTGGCCCAGGCCCGCCCATTTATCCTTTTTCTTCAGCAGCGTTTCTTTCTCCTGCAGCAGTTCCTCCAGTAATTCCTGCTTGCTGGCCAGGGCGGCTTTCAGCACCTCCGCCTGGTTGTGGATGTCATCGGAGGGGTCTGCTTCCCCACCTTTAAACAGGGGATTATCGCCCGTCTCTGATAGTTCTTCAATTTGCAGCAGGTCCTTTTTAATCTCTTTTTCAAGATCTTCCAGGCGTAGTTCCACGTCCGAGAGCTGGTAGTCGACCCTCAGCTCCATCTTTTCTTTTTTGGTGGCCAGGTATTCGTCGTGGCGATGGTTGAGGATGTCGAAGGCCTTCTGCAACTGGCTGTAGAGCTCTTCGCGGCGTTCGGCCTTCATGCGGATGCCCTTGAATTCGGCCTGGACATTCTTGAGCATCTCGCGGGTTTTCTTGAATTCATTGGAGGTGCGGGCACGTTCCATGGCGTTGATCACCAAGGGCTTCAGCCTGTTGTAGTTGATGGTGGTTTCCCTGTCGCGCTCGTTGAACCAGGCCTCTTGACGGCCTTTCAGGGTGTCGAAGGCCTGTTGCAGGCGCTGGTAAAGGCCCTCGCGTTCTTCGCGGGGCAGGCTGAGCACGCGGAAGGCCTGCTGTATTTGCTTCAGGCGGTCGAAAGCCATCCTGAAATCCTCTGCTTCAGCGGCTACGACTTCACCCTCGGCAATCGTTTCCTCCAGGCTCAGTGCATTGGTCAGGCTTTCCTCCTCCAGGGCGCTCTGCCTTTCTTCGCGGCGGGGTTTCAGGGCGTCGAAGGCCTGCTGGATCTTTTCGAGCAAGCCTTTGCGGGCCTCATAGGTCAGCTCCTGATCCCTGATCTCCTGTTGAAGGGCAATGAGTTTGCTCCAGAGGGTATTCACATCATCAGAGGTTTCCGCTTCACTGACCAGTTTCTCGACCTCTGGCATCAGTTCTCTTTGAGCTGAAAGCGACTTTTTCTCAAGGATGCCCTGCTCCTGCGAACGCCTTTGCTTCAGCAGGTCGAAGGCTTCCTGCAATTGCTGGTACAGCATTTCGCGGATCTCCTTTTGCAGTCTGATTCCCCTGAACTCGTGCTGTACGGAGATGCAAAAGTCCCAGGCCTGACGCGTATCTTCATTATAGCGGGCTTCGAACAGGGCTTTTTCAACCAGGGGGCTAAGCTTTTCGCGGTTCTGCTCTGAGGTCTCCTCAAAGGCTTTTTGTTCGCTTTCGCGTAAAGCCTTGATCTTTTCAAAGCACTGATCAATCAGCATCCTGAGCTCATTTCGCTGATCGCGCTCCAGATCCATTGCCCTCAATTCCCTTTGGCGATCTATCAGCAGGTTTTTCAAATCCCTGTAATTGGATTCAGCCAGGCTTTTTTTAATGCCGGTCAGTTCATCCCTGATCAGGGAAAAGGTTTTATTGCCGTTTTCCATAAACTGCCTTTTTTCAAAATTAATAAATCTTTCCTGTCTTGCTGGTCTTTATTGCAGGGGTGAGGACCTGGCTCAGGATAAAAAAGCAATAAAATATTTCATTAATTCACAATTTGTTGATACTTTTCCATAGTTTTTTGACCTTGGGCAAGGGCTTTCCCTTATTTTTGCATAATTTCACGAATGTAACAGACTTTTTTCCTGTTTATGAATACGATTAAAATCCTCGATAAAACCTTTGCGCCTTTCATCGGCCACGAAAAGATACAGGAGGCCGTGATGAAGATCGGCCGGCAGATGCAGGCCGATCTTAAGGACACGGCCCCTTTGTTTCTCTGCGTGCTCAATGGCTCCTTCATCTTTGCGGCCGACCTGTTTAAAGTGTATGAAGGCCCTGCGGAGATCAGTTTCATCAAGCTCTCTTCCTACAAGGGTACCGCGACCACCGAGGAAGTTAAGACCGTCATCGGCCTCACGGAGGACATAACGGGCCGCGACCTGGTGATCCTGGAGGACATCATCGACAGCGGCATTACCGTTACCCACCTGGTCAATGATCTTCAGAAATACAAGCCGCGTGCCATAAAAATTGCCACCCTGCTGCTGAAGCCGGCAGCCCTGCGGACAGCGGTTCGCCCCGATTACGTGGGGATGGAGATCCCCAACGATTTTATTGTGGGCTATGGCCTGGACTACGATGGCTTTGGGCGCAACCTGAAGGATATCTATAAGATTGTTGAATAAATCATTAACATCCTCTATAGGAAAAATTCAAAGCTATGCTGAATATCGTGATTTTTGGACCTCCGGGTTCAGGTAAGGGTACCCAGTCGGCGAAGATTGTGGAAAAATATGGATTGGTGCATTTGTCCACCGGTGATCTGCTGCGTGAGGAGATGGCCAGGAACTCCCCGCTGGGCATTGAGGTCAGGAAGTTCATAGACAAGGGCCTGCTGGTGCCGGATGAGATTATCATGCGTGAGTTGTATGAGAAGGCTTCGGAGTACCTGGATGCCCAGGGGATGATCTTTGATGGCTTCCCACGCACCATCATACAGGCTGAAATGCTTGACCGTATGCTGGTTAAGCGGGAGATTCCTGTCAGCATTGTGCTTTCGGTAGAGGTGGAGGAGGAAGAGCTCTTCAACCGTATGATGGGCCGTGCGCAGGATTCTGGAAGGAGTGACGACCAGGCTCACATCATCAGGCATCGGATTGAAGTGTATAAGAACCAGACCCTTCCCCTGATGGATTATTACAAGAAACAGGGCAAGATCGCTGTCATAAATGGTATGTCACCTGTTGAAATCGTGTTTGAGCGGATTACCAGGGCCATTGACACCTATTTGTCAACAGAAGTGATCCTTCCTGAAATCAATTAAATGCTTGCACCAGCCAAGGCCTTTCGTGCGGGCCGGGAGATGAAAGGATGAATTCAAACTTTATTGATTACGTAAAGATTTTCTGCACCTCAGGAAAGGGAGGAGCAGGCTCGGCCCATTTACGCCGCGAAAAGTTCGTGCCCAAGGGAGGTCCCGACGGGGGCGACGGAGGGCGTGGAGGAAACGTGATCATGAAAGGCAACAGCCAGTTGTGGACGCTCTTGCATTTACGCTATACCAGGCACGTGCACGCCGAGGCAGGCCAGGCAGGCGGGAAGCAGCAACGTAGCGGAGCCGCAGGCAAGGATGTGCTCATTGAAGTGCCCCTGGGTTCTGTGGCCAAGGATGCCGAGACAGGCGAGTTGCTGGCCGAGGTGATGGAGGATGGACAGACCATAGTGCTGCTCCCGGGTGGACGCGGTGGACTGGGTAATACCCATTTTAAATCGAGCACCTTTCAGACGCCCCGCTTTGCGCAACCCGGTGAGCCGGGACAAGAGCTGTGGGTGATCTTTGAACTGAAGGTGCTGGCTGATGTAGGGCTTGTGGGCTTCCCCAACGCCGGGAAATCGACCTTGCTGTCCGTGGTTTCGGCTGCAAAGCCTGAGATCGCCGATTATCCCTTCACTACTTTGGTGCCCAACCTGGGGATGGTGGCCTATCGCGACATGCAGTCGTTTGTGATGGCCGACATCCCCGGCATTATCGAAGGGGCCCACGAAGGCCGCGGACTGGGATACCGCTTTCTGAGGCATATTGAACGCAACTCAGTGTTGCTGTTTATGGTCCCCGCCGATAGCGAGGACATTGGAAAGGAATACGACATCCTGCTCAGCGAACTGGGGCAGTATAACCCCGAACTTCTGGATAAGAAACGCCTGCTGGCCATCAGCAAATGCGATCTGCTGGATGAGGAAGGCCTCGCGGCATTGGAGAAGAAAATTCCCAAAGTGCCTTTTGTGATGATCTCATCGCATACACAGATGGGCATTGTCAAGCTCAAGGATAAGCTATGGCAGATGATGAATGAATAAGTTAGGGGTTTGGGGTTCAAGGTTCAAAGTTTAAGGTTTAAAGTTTTAAGGGGGTCTGGTGCTTCATTTATTGCAAATCGTTAATCTCTGTCTGCCGGAAGCCAGGCTTCTTCCCAAAAAAAAATTACACTATTAACCCGACCGCCAACTCCTGGAAGGATTAAACCTACCCAAGATCCTCTAATAAAGGGAAGTAAGACTAAAAAAACCTTAACTTTTATCTCCGAACCTTGAACCTTGAACTCCAAACTCCAAACCTAACATATGCTGGATTTCCTTCTTGACCTTGACAAGCAACTGTTTCTGGCACTGAACGGCCTTAACAATGGCTTTTTCGACCAGGTGATGTATTACATCAGTGAGAAGGTCACCTGGATTCCCTTGTATGCCCTGTTGCTATTCCTGATCTTCAAGCGCTTCCGCTGGCGGGGCTTGGTGGTGCTGTTGCTTGTTGTGGTGCTGGTGACGCTGAGCGATCAGTTATCGGTGCTGATGAAGAACAGCTTTTTGCGTTTGCGCCCTTGCCATGAGCCGGCGTTGGAAGGGCTGGTGCACATCGTCAGGGGGCATTGCGGGGGGCGATATGGCTTTGTGTCTTCGCACGCCGCCAACACCTTTGCCCTGGCCACCTTCATGACATTTCTGCTGGGGGACAGGTTTCAGTGGGTGCTTCCCCTGATGTTTGCCTATGCCGGCCTTAACGCCTACAGCCGCATTTACCTGGGCGTCCATTACCCTGGCGATGTAATCTTCGGGGCTTTGTTGGGCGTGTTTATCGGGTTATTGGTCTGGTGGCTTTGGGATATCTTCCTGGGGTTTTTTCCCGAACACAAAACGGATAAAACAGTCTGAGGGCTATGAGCCTGATACTTTTCCTTCAATTTTTACGGGCTCCAACTTATAGATCTCCACATTATTCACCGCAGGCGCATTAAATGGAAATTCCTTTCCCGTGTATTTACGCATGATGATGTTGAGGGCGCGCACCTTTTCATCGTAATCCTCAATGAAAGCCACTTTGCCAAAGGCCAGCACACTGCGGTAATCCATTCCATAGCTGCAGGCCACGGTTTCATGCCTGAAATAGATCTTGTGATCTGTGCTGAAAGCAATGCAGGTTTCGGGATTGTTCTTCAGGATATCCAACTTGTGGCCCGTTTTCCCCGAGTGCAGGTAAATGATCCCATCCTCATAGCCAAAGTTCATGGGCACCACATAGGGCAGGCCTTCCTGATCCACCATTGCGGTGAAGCAAGTGTCGCACTTCTCGATGATGTCTTTGATCTCCCTGGAGTCAGTGGTCATTCTGGTTCTCATACCGATTTTTTTTTAACAAAAATAAAAAAAAAGAAGCCGCAAAAGCTTTTGCTGATACGGCTTCTTTACAATTTTATCCGTTGATTAATAAATGCTCAGGGGTTTGACCAATCGGCCCTTTTGGGTTTCCACCATCAGGAAGTACAGGCCTGCATTGAGTCCGTTGATATCCAGCTCATGGTTAAGGCTTCCCGATTTCTGAACATTTTCGGAGCGCACCACTTGCCCGCGCTGATCAACAATGCGAATGATAGCTGGAGTGGATCCTCCATTAAAGAAGGAAACATGGACCCTGCTGTTTGCTGGATTGGGGAATATTACCAACTGTTCTTCGGGACTTTCAGGCAATTCTGCATTAAGGCAGGAGTCAAAGGTGACGATTACAGAATCAAGTGCAATACAGCCAAATTCATTGGTGACTTCCACCCAGATCGTGGCTTCCTCCCCGAACTCTTCGTGAGTGATCCAAAGGTAGGGTTTTGTCTCTCCGTTTGACCAAAGATAGCTGCTGTATCCTGTACCGGCATTGAGTAGTGTCACGTGATCGACACAAAGGGTGAAGTCGTCTCCCAGATCCACTTCAGGGGCAGGGATGAGGGTCAGCAGCATGGAGTGTTGGGCTTTCACATCATTATCTCTGAAAGCTTTAAGCGTAAGGGTAACCTGTCCAATGATGATGTCCTGGGGTCCCGGCGTGTAGGTTGTCTCAACCTGGCTGGAGTCGCCAAAAGAACCATCCCCACTGGTGGTCCAGGATACCTCTTCATACTGGCTGGCAAATCCTTCCAGAATAAAGGGCTCTGAACCGCATTGCTGGTTGTCGAAGCCTGCAAAGGCCACTGTATGAATGGTGGCAGGCATTTCAATGTTATCGATCCAGGCGGCATCCGCTCCACTCGAAACAGAATAATCCTTAGTATAAATCCAGCTGAAGGTATGGTTGCCTTCTGAAACGGCATACGAGAACTTTTCCCATTCCTTGATGCCCGACCAGCGTTCGATGCGCACCCCGTCCACGTGAAACTCGAGCCAGTCGTAATTATTCTCGGAAGACACCTTGCGATAGAAGGAGATGGTGTCGTTGGCCACCACGTCGAGGGTGATTGATAATCCCGAAGTGGAGCTGTGGCTGATGCTGCCGCTCCTGGCCGCATAACCGCCTTCAAAGACTTCATCTGAAACGATCTGCCATCCTGCACTTCCTGTCTCTTCCCATTCAAACTGCTCAAAATCGGCAGTCTCCCAGTCTTCCACAATCAAGCCCACCTTCAGAAAATAATCCTTGTTAATGTAGTAAGGCCCTGAAACCAGGTCAAGGTTGATGGTGGAGGTGGTCCCCGGAGGAATGGAACCGTGAGCGGTGACTTCAAAATTGGCCAGGAAGGTGCCATCCTGTGCAATTGGGCCTGCCGTGATTTCCTGATTGTCGATTACCACCAGTGGATCATTGGCAATAAGGCTAAGGTTTAAGCTTTCAGAAATAACCTGTCCCGAGTTTTCTATCCTGAACTGCAGGGTGGCTGATTCCCCCGGATCCAGTCGCCCGTTGCCGTTGCCGCCCTGGTTGTCAATGATCTTGAGTTGGGTAACAGCCAGTTTTGGGGCATAGCCCGTTTCGGTGAAACGGCTCCTCCAAATGGTCTCCTCTCCCTCAACAAAAGCTTCGATGATAAAGGAAAGCTCGTGCTTTCCGGGCATATCCTCTGAGGTTTGGAAGCTGAAAACATTGGAAATGGTTTTTACTTCCCCTGCAAGAAAATCACCGAAAACAGCCATGCTGTCCACAAGTTCAGCATACTCAGAACTGAGGAGCAGGCGGGCTTCCACGCCCTGAATATCCTCATCAGTGGGGTTTTCCATGATCAGGTTCAGGGTGATGAGCTCACCCGGGTTCACCAGGCTGTTGTTGTTGCCCTCGGTTTCCTCAATCTCATGCGAAACGTAGCGAATGCCCATATAGGGTGTCTCTTCCACTGCAGCCAGGGCGTTGATCCTGCCGCTGCCAAAAGTGTTGCTTTTTCCCAGTGACATGGGCACTGCGGTGGTCTCGAGTATCTCGCTGATCAACTCAGGAGTGATTCCGGGGTTCTTTGAGATCATCAGGGCCATCAAGCCTGCAACCGCAGGGGTGGCCATTGAGGTACCGCTTTTGTTGGTATAGCCTGTATTGTTGTTATAAGTCAGTGAAGTGATGCTTGAACCTGGGGCTACAATATCGGGGCGGATCAGTCCTATACCGGGGTTGTAGGGGTAATCGTTAAAGGGGGCGATGGCTTGCCATGTCACAGGTCCGCGACTGGAGAAACTCGAGATGGCATCGGTGTTGGTGGTGGAGCCAACCGAAACAACGGCTGAATTACCCCCCGGGGCTGTTTGGTTGGGGTGGGTCCATGGGGGCGGGATGTCCCCGGGTGTCCTCACCTGGCTGGGAGGACTATCTGAATAAGAGTCGCCTTCATTGCCGGCAGCTACCGAAGCAACAACGCCTGCCGCCAGGGCATTGTTCATGGTGGTGCGCCACATACTTCTGTCGGGGTTCCAGGCGTGTTTCCAGCCCAGCGAAAGGCTCATGATCCTTGCGCCATGCTCCACAGAGAATTGTATAGCTGCCCATACTCCGGCTTCTGTCCCGCTGCCGCCCGAGTCGAGTACCTTCAGCGCCATGATGGTGGCCGAAGGGGCTACCCCTGTTTGCGTGCCTGCCGTTCCATTTCCTGCAACAGTACCGGCGCAGTGGGTGCCATGGCCGTTGTCATCCATGGGGTTATTGCTGTTGTTAAGGAAGTTGTATCCGTGAAAGGGAAATGCCAGGCTGGTCCACATATTGGCGGCAATGTCCTGGTGGTTGTAATTCACTCCGCTGTCGATCACCGCAACGATCACATCCTCGCCTGTATAACCCTCTTCCCACACCTGGGGGGCATTGATAAGGCTCAGGCTCCATACGATGGCTTTGCCATTGCGCAATTGGTCGGGTTTGGCCTCCGGAACTGGCTCGTCCAGGATAGTGGTGTCGAGCACCTGCTGCATCCTGTTATAATCCAAGCGGGCCAGGTCTTTACGGGTCGAAAGCAAGCCCACTACCTCGGGCAATACCTGGCAGGTGACCAGGTTGCCGATCCAGAGAGCCTGGATTTCCTTTACCTTAGCTTGGGATTCAAGGTCCCTGAGCAGGGCCAGCAGCCCCGCTTGCTCACGCTGGCTATATTCCTTTAGGGTATTCACTACATATTCTCTTCGCTCCGAAGCTTGCCTGATGCGACGACTGTCCTTAAGCAGCTTCGTCTCATCATACTGGGCGCTGAGCCTGATGTTGATCGAAATAAACTCATCAGCCGATTTTTCGCTTACGGCTCCCTGAAGGGAAGGGGTAATCTCAGGCTGGGCCAGCAGGGGCTGAACCCATGCCAAACTGAATAGCAAAACAAAAGCAAAGTAGAATTTTTTCATTCGGAATTAATTATGGGGTGTTTGTAACTGGAATTGCAGAAGACAAAAGGATCGTTTTCCGATAAGTGGGGCTTTATAATCATGGATATTACAAAAGTATCATTTTTGTTTTAATTGGTTCAGTTTTTGCACTGAAAAACTACGGGTGGTTGTTTTATTTAAATAAAAAACTAAGGAATTAGTTGTATAACTAATAATTTAGTTACCTTTGGTCTGGTATTTGGAGCTTAATAGCAAATGAATATGAAAGAACTTACGAAAGCTGAAGAGCAGGTCATGCAGATCCTTTGGGAGATCAAAACGGGTTTTGTAAAGGACATCCGCGACAAGTTTCGCGAACCCCGTCCTGCCATCACCACGGTTTCCACAATCGTGCGCATACTCGAGCAAAAAGGCTTTGTAAAGCACAAGGCCTTTGGGAAATCTCATGAATACTATCCTGCCGTGGAAAAGAAAACCTATACCCGCGTCATGATGAAGGGGATCCTGATGAAGTACTTCAGTAATTCTTTAAGACAAATGGTCTCCTTCTTCTCTCAGGAGAAGGGACTTACAGTCTCTGAATTGGAAGAACTCAAGCGGATCATCGATGAAGAAATCAGGAAACAGGAAGAATAAGAAGCGAGAGGTGAGGAGTGAGAGATGAGAAATAGGCAGTTGCAGAAACTGTCAAATAAAAATGAAACTGACAGTAAAAAACTTAACAAAATGAGGGCATTGCTTAATTTCGGGTTGGTCTTCATAATTTCCTTCCAGGTGATTGGGCAGGATCGCATGGACTTACGGGCTCAGATCAGGGCATTGCATGACCTGGAGGACCATCGTTCAATCATTCTTTTGCTTGATTCTGTTTTCGGAAGGACTCAACCCTCGGAAGAATTTACCTTTTATAAAGGCAGGGCTCTTTTTAATACAGGCCAGATTACAGAGGCCCGCGGGTTGCTTATTCCCCTTGAAACCGACAGTATTCTGGGCCCCGGGGCCACACAGCTCCTGGCTGTCATTGCCCAGCAACAAAGGAACAATACGGAAGCCCTTGGCTATTTGCTTAAATTAAGTCAATATTACCCTGATAACCCCCTATATCTTCAGCGGGTGGCACGGATCTTTTATTCGGAAGGGAATTTTCCTGCAGCCATGAATTATATGCTTTCTGCTTATCGGTGCGACACCTTAAACCAAACTTCCATAGCCGAACTGGCTGAAATATGGATGAAACTTGAGATGCCCGGGAATGCCTATCGCTTGTTAAGCGATGGGATTAAAATTTTCCCGGAGAGCTTACTTTTCAGAAAACAAATGGTTCCCGTTTGTTACCGGCGAAATAAGATGGTTGAAGTGATTGATCATGGTTCTTTCTTAACTGCGAGGGGCGATACCACTCCAACCGTGGTGAGGTTAAAGGCCTTTGCCTATTTCGATCTTGGTGAAATGGATAAATCGGAATTCTGGCTGGATTATCTTTTAAACAAAGACCTGACCAGCGAGGATGTTTGGTTTTATAAGGGGAAGGTGACCGATGCCAGGGGGAATAAAAATGAGGCCCTGGGGTATTATGAAAAGGCGGTGCACATGACCCTTTCGCCCAACTTTAACCCCTTCCTTCTACAATTGGCTATTACACTTGGGGAGAACCAGCAATACCAGGAATCCATCAGATGGCTGCAAACCGGACGGCTCTTTAAGGATAGCCCTGAACTGATATACCAGCTTGCCAGAAACTTCGACCTGTTTTACCAGGATAAGCAGCCAGCTCTGCAACATTACCAAATGTTCATAGAATTGGCAGGTGAGAACTCTGAAGACCAGCGTGCCTATGCCATTCAGCGGGTCAGGGAGCTACGTGAATTGTTGCATCTTTTGGGACAATAAAAAAACTTTGATCATGGAAACCTTTTTCAAATTTCTGTTCTGGACCTCTGCCTATTTCTTCCTTCTGGGCCTTACCTATCAATTCCTGGTAAAGCCGCAGGATAATCCAGCCTTCTCAAGGGCTTTTATCCTGGGAGGGCTGATGCTCTCCTTGATTTCAGGTCTGGGTTTCCTGCTTAGGACCTCCCTGATCACGGTCTTACCTTCGCCCGGAGCCCTTACCTTGCCTGAAGTTATTGTATATGCCTTTGATGGACTTGAAAAATCAAGCGGGGAGTTACTTCTGCGCCTATTCTCGGTTAAGAGCCTGGTGATTTTGACCTTAGTAGTGAGTGCCCTGATTGCCCTACGCTTTATGGGTAGTCTTTTTTATCTGCTGGGTATGGGAAAAATTCAGAAGAGAATAAGGATTGACGGCCTGTGGGTAATCCCGATCCGGGGAGAGCGCTCTCCCTTCAGTTTCTTTCGTATGGTTTTCATTCCTGAGCGACTGATCGGTGAGCCTTCCCTTGAACAAGTGTTGCTCCATGAACAAGCCCACATTCAAAAGCTGCATTCCTTGGATCTGATCTTTACCGAATTTCTGACAATCATATTCTGGTTTCATCCTGCCATCTGGTACCTGAGGCGGGAACTTAAACTCCAGCACGAATACGAAGCCGACCGCTACGTCCTCAGGTTTTCCGACAGGCTGGAATATCAGCAATTGTTGCTTAATTTTTCCTTTAATAACGATGGCTTGCCCATCACCAACCCATTTAATTTTTCACCCTTAAAAAAACGAATTAAGATGATGAACAAGACAAGTATGGAATCCCGCAACAAGGCCGCGCTAAGTCTTTTTGCCTCGCTGGTTATGTTTGCCGGGATGTTCCTTCTGCAATCAATGGATTTGCAGGCCAATCAGTTGAGCCTCAACACCTCCGCCCTTTTAGAGGTATCGGTTCAGTCCCTGGATTTTCTCAGTGCCCCCCCACCTGGACGTGCTGCTGAAACCCAGGTCCCTCCCCGGGAGGCCAAACCGGACAATGAGGAGTTCTTTGTCGTTGTGGAAAACGCGCCAAAATTCCCCGGGGGAATGGAAGCCCTGGGTCAATTTATGTCACAAAATGTCAAGTATCCCCCCGAAGCACGTCGGGCTGGGGTTCAGGGGACTGTTTTTGTTTCCTTCATCGTTGAAAAAGACGGGAAAGTTTCCACAGTCAAGGTTATTCGCGGAGTCTCTGAGGCCCTCGACATGGAAGCCGTCAGGGTGGTCAGTGCCATGCCCGACTGGGAACCCGGCACTCAGCGAGGAGAAAATGTACGGGTCCAGTTTAACCTGCCTGTCCGCTTTGCCCTGGATGTGGATAAGGAATCGGGTTCAGCCTCTGTTGAGGAAAGCATCAATGTTAGGATTTCTGACCAGCCTGTCTTCTTTATTGATGGGGTCAAAGTAGATACCGGCAACAAGAGCCTCGATGAGGTCATTACCCCTGATGAGATCGAAAGCATTACGGTTTATAAGGATGGGAAGGGCCGCGAGTTGTTTGGCTATGATAATGTGATTGCCATTACCCGCAAAAAGACCCGTGAAGAATAAAGCTTTTTGATGGATTTTCAGATCATACTCAGCACCTGCGAGAAGATGATCATCAGCACCAGCGCCATGGGATATACGGTGGCATAGCCCACCGAGGCAGCATCAGTCTCGGTTTTCGAGTCGGCTGCCGCAAGTCCCGGGGTGCTGGTCATGCTTCCTGCCACCACACCAAGCAGGGTGAGGAAATTTAGCTTAAGGAAGTAATGCCCAATCAGGGTGGTAAAAACCATTGGCACCACGGTAATGGCCATCCCGATCCATAGCAGCTTCCAACCGTGCTCGGCCAAGGTTTCCACAATATGCGCCCCGGCATCAGTCCCTACCGCAGCCAGGAACATCAGCAGCCCCAGCTTACGCAGCAACTGGTTTCCGCTGCCCGACATCGACCATACGATGGGCCCTGTCTTCCCGATGCGGCTTAATAGTAAAGCAGTTGTGAGCACTCCGCCAGTTAATCCCAGCGAAAAATCGAACAGCCCGAAAAAAGGAATATTGACCGAACCCACCAGGATGCCTAAGACGATCCCCAGGCTGATGGGCAGGAAATCAGTCTCACGCAGCCTTTTCTCATCATTGCCCAGCAGTTTCATTACTTTGCTCATGTTTTCTTTCCCGCAGGCCAGCAATACCTTGTCGCCAAAGCGAAGGGTGGAAGTCCTCTGGGGGCTCAGGTCGATGCCGCTTCGACGGATACGGGTAATGGTGCCCCCGTAATATGCGGTCAGGTTCAGGGCGTTCAGGCTTTTGTTGATCACCTCCTTATTGGTCACCAGCACCCAGTTCACATCATAATCTTCCGCTAGAGATATTTCTTCTTCCGAAACCTTTCCGATCAAAAATTCTACTTGGTGCAGGGCTGCTTCTGTTCCCACCCCTTTAACGATATCGCCCAGGAACAGACAAGTATCTGCATTAGGGGTGAAGGCTTGGTTCTCGTGTTTCACACGCGAGATGACCGCTTGGGTCATGGTGCCGATCTTCAGTTCTTTCAAACTCTTTCCGTGGATGTTCTGGTTTTCAACCACGAAGTTTTTGTTGATAACCCGGGGGAACTCCTCGGTGATTTTATCAATGTATTTCTTTTCTTCCTTCTTCAAATCAACCCCCATCACCACAGGCAAGAAGTGGATGATCAGTATGGTCAGCACCGCCCCTGCAGGGTAGGCTACCCCGTAGCCAATGGATGCCAGAGGCGAGCCCGTGATGTCAATGGCTGCTGCAAGGCCGGGGGTGCTGGTCAGGGCGCCGTTGAACAAGCCCACGCCCAGGAAGGGATCGATATCATAGGTGTATCCCAGGATGTAGCCAATTCCCGCCGCCAGGGTAACCAGGATAATACATACAATCAACAACTGCCGTCCGAACTTCTGGAAGGCGCCAAAAAAGCCCGGCCCCGCCTGTATCCCTATGGTAAAGATAAAAAACAACAGGCCGATGGTCTGAAATGCAGGGGGTACAATAAAGCCGTAATGCCCCAGGATCAGTGCTACAAATATCACGGCCGAAATGTCGAGCGAAAAGCCCCTGAACCTGATATTCCCAAGCACAATCCCAAGGGTGATGATCAGAAACAGTACAAAATATCCTTCAAAAACAACCTGGCTCATAAGCTGAACAATTCACTGAAATTAAGTGTTTTACTTCCTGAAAAAAATTACCTTTGCAGGCCGTAATTGGAACATTTTTTGCTGTCCAAAGGTAAGCTTAACTCACATAATGTAATTGCGCTTTCTGTAATATTTTTCTGAATTAATGATCCTGAGATTCCTCCTGATTGCGCTTGTCCTGGTTTTTGTTGACATCTATGCCTTCCGTGGCCTCCGCCAGCTTTTTGCCCACAACCGGCTTACCCCATTCCGTAAATTGGTTCTGAAAAGCTATTGGCTGCTGGATTTGGCCCTTGTGGCATTTGCTTTTTTCTGGGTTCTTTTTGTGCACAGCTCAGGGGTCGAAGATTATGTGAAGTATCGCAGGTTTTATGTCCTGATAGGAGCATTCCTCCTTGTGATCATCCCCAAGGTGAGTTTCTTCTTTTTTGTGTTCCTGAACGACTTCAGGCTGTTGGGTGGACGTGTGTTTGACAAGGTTTTGCCATACAGGGCAGGTTTCCTTCGCCCCCTTAAAAATATGCGCCTTGGATTGCTGTTTCCCGTCCTGGGGCTGGTCTTTGCCACCTATATGTTTTCGGTTACAGTCTATGGTTTCAGCTTTGGCAGGTTGAACTTTCAGGTAGAAGAAGTCGAGATATGGTATGATGACCTTCCCGCAAGCTTTGATGGCTATCGGCTTGTACAATTCTCTGATGCCCACCTGGGCAGCTTCACCCGTGAGGAAAAAGTTGCCCGGGGCTTGGAGGTGATTAATAGTCTGAAACCCGACCTTATCCTATTTACGGGCGATCTGGTCAACAACGGAGCCCTTGAGGCCGAGAAGTTCATCCCTGTGTTTCGCAATCTGCAAGCCCCTGATGGGATTTTTTCAATACTGGGTAACCATGATATTGGCGACTACCGCAGCTGGGGTACCATTGAAAAGAAAGAGCCCGATACCCAACGCCTTCTTGAAGTGCAAGCCCAAATGGGTTTCAGGGTGCTGCTCAACGAACACGTCTTTATAAGGCAGGGCAACGATTCCATTATGCTGGCCGGGGTCGAGAACTGGGGCATCCCTCCCTTTGGACAACATGGCGATCTGCAGAAAACCCTGGGCGATAATGCCGGATTCCCTTTTAAGATACTCCTCTCACACGACCCCTCGCATTGGCGACAGGAGATCATCCCCAATACGGATGTGAACCTGACCCTTAGTGGCCACACTCACGGAATGCAGTTTGGCATCAGTAACCAGTTAATCAACTGGAGCCCAGTGCAGTATAAGTACAATGAATGGGCAGGGCTTTATTCCGAAGGCGATCAAAAACTCTATGTCAACCGGGGCTTTGGATTCCTGAGCATCCCTGGCAGGGTGGGGATGCCGCCTGAAATCTCCCTGATTGTCCTCAGAAAGAGCAGTAAGCCAGTTCTTTAATCAAGCCTGGATGGTACAGGGTTTTGGTCAGCCCTTTTTGATCAATTTACCCCCTTCCTTTGTTTATCCCTTTTTCAAACAAACATAGATACACTTCCATGCCGATATCCGTTTTCTGGTTCCGACGCGACCTGCGACTGCACGACAACAAGGCTTTTTTCAAAATTTTGAAAGAATCCTCTGGGGTATTGCCCCTGTTTATCTTCGATGAGAATATCCTGGAACCCTTGCCCCGCAATGACCACAGGTTAGAGTATATCCTCAATGCCCTTACGGGAATGAACAAAATACTGGGGAAGGAGGGTAGCGGCATCCTTGTAAAAAAGGGTAAATCCCTTGATGTGTTCAGTCAACTCATTGAAAATTACGATATTGAGGCAGTATACAGCAACTCCGACCATGAACCTTACGGCATGGAACGCGACGAGAAGGTGCGCGCCCTGCTGGCCTCTCATGGCATTGCTTTCGAGCAGGAACTCGATCACCTGATCTTCGGGAAAAGCGAGGTGCTGAAAAGCGACGGCACGCCTTACCTGGTCTTCACCCCCTACAGCAGGCGCTGGAATGAGTTGCTCGACGACCGTCACCTGGCAAGGTATTCTTCAGAAACCCTCCTGAAGAATTGCCTGAAAGAACCTTTTCCTGAGTTGCCATCCCTTGAAGAACTGGGGTTTAAACCCTCAGGCATGCCGATGCCTGCTGCCGGGATCCGCGAAGATATCATTAGGCATTATGACAAGACCCGCGATTTCCCGGCCCTCGATGGTACCTCGCGTCTGGGAACTGCCCTGCGATTTGGATTGATCAGCATTCGCCAACTCGTGCGGCAGGCAAAACAATGGAACAATACTTTCCTGAACGAACTGGTATGGCGCGAGTTTTATGCCATGATCCTGGCGCACTTCCCCAAGGTAGTCAGCGCCTCCTTCAAGCCTCAATACGACCGGATTGAATGGCGCAACAATGAACAGGAATTTGAACGGTGGAAGGAAGGGCGAACAGGCTATCCCATGGTGGATGCCGGGATGCGGCAACTCTCGGCCACCGGGTATATGCACAACCGCCTGCGCATGATCACAGCCAGCTTCCTTACCAAACACCTGCTCATCGACTGGCAATGGGGCGAGGCTTGGTTTGCCGAAAAACTCTTTGATTTCGAATTATCCTCCAACAATGGCGGCTGGCAATGGAGCGCCGGGACCGGAACCGATGCCGCCCCCTATTTCCGCATCTTCAATCCCATCGAGCAAAGGAAAAAGTTCGATCCCGATGAGCTATTCATCAGGCATTGGATTCCTGAACTGAATACGCCCGGCTATCCCGAGCCAATAGTGGACCACAAGTCCGCTCGCGAAAGATGTCTGGCTGCCTTTAAAAAAGCCCTTACCTAAGGTTGGTCAGCCGATGATGATTGATGATCACCTCGAAGTGATCAGGGTCAAAAAAAGAGGCAAAACTAAGACGTTCTTTTCGTTCCTCTAAGTTCATCTTTTCAAAAATATCCACGCCTGCTTCTTCCAGGAACAGGCGCCAGACAAGCTCCGAACAAAAGAATCGGCTGCTGTCTTCCAGGCTGAAGCTATGGTCGAAGGGAACCTGCCGTTCCAGGTATTTTCGGGCTGCCTGCTCCACGCGCAGGTTCAGCCCAGGCTGAGCAGCATATCCCTTAAACCTGACCACCACGATGCTGTGGGTTTCGCTTTCGCGCATAAAAGAGGGGAGGTCTTGCTTCTGCATTCCATCCACTTGCGAGACCCGTTTGGAGATGGACTGTATGACCTGCCACTCGCCCCGGCGGTTTTGACTCAGCAGGGCCACATGGGAGACCCCGGATTCTTCATTCAAATACTCGCGTATGGCCTGGCTCACTACCCCAAAACCCTGTCGCAGGATCAGATCTCCCGGCTCCAGCATGGCCAGCTCCTGCTCCGATAGCCGGTAGTCCTGATTCTGATCCTCCTTCCCTGCAATGATGCTGCAGGAATGGATTGCCGGCATCAGTGCCAGGCAAAGAATCAGAAAACGGGCAAACAAAGCACCGGGCTTCATTGTTCCTTTTTTGGATGATGAAAAACTTTTTCCTTATTTTGCAAATGTAAACCTTTTGAACTTCTCCGGGAGCCCTTATGCCTGTCATTGAAAAACACCCTGTCCCTGATCAGATAAGCCTGTTCAGCACTTTTGTCCCCTTCCTGAAAAGTTTGCCCTTTGACCGGCTTCCCGGCCTGGAGTCACAGCTAAAAATGGCCCCCCTGAATCGAAAGCAGGATATCATGACCCTGGGCAAAGGCATGGACGCAACGCTCAGCGCTGTGCTTTTCCTTTTCTATCCTCTCGAAAACGGCCATACCGCCACTGTTTTTATCCAACGGCCAAGTTACAACGGGGCCCATGGCGGGCAAATCTCCTTTCCAGGAGGCCGGCTCGAGCCCACCGACCCTGGCCTTGACTTCACCGCCCTCCGCGAAACCCACGAAGAAGTCGGGGTGCCGCCTCATACCGTCGAAATCCTGGGAAAACTTTCCGAACTGTTTATCCCGCCCAGCAATTTTATCGTCAGCCCTTACGTGGGCATCACCCAAAAAAGGCCCCGCTTCATTCCCGATGAGAAGGAGGTGGAAAGCATCCTGGAAATTGAGCTAAGCGATTTCTTCCAACCTGCCCATTGCCAGACACGCGAACTCAGCCTCATTGGAGGATACCGTCTCACAACCCCCTGCTTTGTCATCAACGGCCGTATTATCTGGGGCGCCACAGCCATGATGATCAGCGAATTCCTCGAGCTTGTCAGAAAAGGCTAAAGGCAGAATCTGCTAAATAAGCCCGCCCGGATGCTTTTCTTCTGCAAGTCCAACCTTTATTTATTTTTTCTAAAATTTTCTTAAACAATAACTTATGTTGTTGATCCCGAATATTTAGCGGTTTTTAAAAATGAAATTTTCATATTTTTTAAAGCTATCTGTTTAATGAATAATATAGTGCCTTCTTCATACCATGGTCGTACCATGCTCGTGTAAGATTCGAGCACACACGGCCGTGGTAGGTCTGTTGCAGGTCTTTGGAGGGGAATAAATGAAAAGCTAAAAATGAAAAAATAAAAATGTGGGGGCGGTTGAAGGGGGAAAGCAATAGAGGGATTTTTGGGAAGGCCTCTTCTTTTTGTTTTTCAAGCTTGCCGGTTATTCCAAAAAAAGAGGCCGTCTCAAA
>LSQX01203851.1_pt1 | contig 18870 bp, 17 predicted proteins | sample 654561 | NCBI WGS metagenome assembly LSQX01 (sample SAMN04489861, study PRJNA283612) | anaerobic digester metagenome | isolation source: 4 biogas reactors fed with cattle manure at either 37C or 55C with and... | place: Denmark: Kongens Lyngby | collected 2014
TCGGCGGCCAGCTTCGAGTAGACGAGGCCCTTCGGCTCCACGCCGAGCATGCACATCAGGGTCACACCGTCCATGAAATCCTGCGCGTACGTGGCGACGATGCGCCGGGCGGAGGCGGCGGTCTCCTCCTCCACGGCATGCAGGGCCTCGGGAGTCGGGCGGGTGTCAGTGACCTTCGGCGGCACGGATCCTCCTGTAAAAGTGGTGGTCAGGGCACAGTAGAAGCACCATTCTACGCTATGCGCCCGGGGATTTCCGCACCCGCCTGCCCGGACGTTCCGCCAACTGCTGGAACGTGACGCGGCGGGCGCGTCGGAAAGCACGGTACGGGCGCAGCGTCGGCGGGCGGCGCAGGCGCGCGGCGATCCACTCGCCGAGGACCACGCCCGCGGCCAGGCCGGAGGCGATGGCCAGCGCGAGGGCGATGTTGGTGAAACCGGTCAGTGTCTGCTCGTGCAGGGACGCGTACATGCCGCGGTAGACGGACAGGCCCGGCAGGAAGGGCGTGATGCCCGCCACCGCCGTGATGAGCGGTGGGATGAGGAAACGACGCGCCAGCAGACCACCGGCCAGGCCGATGACCACCGCGGCCATCGACGCCGCGATCACCGGCCCCGCGCCGCTCGGGATGAGCACGAAGTAGTAGAACACCGAGCCGGCTGTCGCGGTCAGCCCGGAGGTGACCACGGAGGACCACTCCGCGTAGCTGGCGATCGCGAAGCCCGCCGCCGCCAGACCGCCGCACGCCACCCGCACGCTCAGCGACGTGAAGTTCGGCGGCGGGTACGTCTGCAGCGGCGGCAGCGACATGCCGAGCATCGCCGACAGCTGGATGCCGATACCCACCCCGGCGACGATGGCGCCGGTGAACAGCATCGTCTCGAAGAAGCGTGCCGACGCCGTCACCGGTGCGCCCGTGATCCCGTCCTGCAGCGACTGCACCAGCGTCAGCCCCGCGAGCAGCACGATGATCCCCGACGCGATGACCTGGCTCGGGGAGATCTGCACGCCCTGTTCCGCGGCCAGCGTGTAGATGACCGCCGCCGGCACCGTCGCGATGATCCCGCCGAAGACGTTCTGGAAGAAGTAGGGGAGCTGGTGCCGCGCCAGGAAGGTGTTCACCGACATGATGAGCACCGCCGTGAGGAACGCCGTGACGACGACCACCGGGCCACCACCCAGCAGGCCCGCCACCGACCCGCCCATCAGGCCCCACCCGAGGATCGACGTGACCACGCCGTAGGAGGCGGGGCGGCGGGCGATCTCGTCGAGGATCCGCTCCGCCGTCTCCGGCGGGGTCGCGCCGGCCTGGATCGAGCGGATGAGGCGGTCCACCTCGGCGAGGCGGGAGAAGTCCGTGGTCATCTGCCGTACGACGCGGAACACGGTGACCGGGGTCTTCCGGGTGGTGCCGATCTGCGTGAAGATCGTGATGGTGTTCATCGTGATGTCCACGTGGCAGTAGTGCAGACCGTAGGCACTGGTCACGGCGTGGATCTGCGCCTTGGTGTCCGAGTTGGACGTGCCCGAGGACAGCAGGATGTCACCGATGCGGACGGCCAGGTCCATGACGGCGGCGACCTGCGCCTGGTCGGTGAGGTCGACGGGGGCGAGCGGGGAGGGCGGGGGCGCGGCCTTGGCGGCATCAATGGTGGCGATGCGGCCGGACCCGGAGAGCAGTGCGCCCAGGGGTCGGAGGCGTCGAAACAGAGTTGGCACGGGCGCCACCCTAGCGTCTGAGCCGGTTTCTGACACCCGCGGATCCTGCGGTACCATCTGCAGGCAGGCGGGTACATGTGCCTGCCGGTGCTGGAGTGGCGCAATCGGTAGCGCAACGGTCTTGTAAACCGTAGGTTGCGAGTTCAAGTCTCGTCTCCAGCTCTGCTCTCCACGAGGTGGGGTCCGGGTGAACCGGCCCCGCCTCGTTCCCTTTTGTGGCACACATTTCTATTGACTGACCGGTGATGGGCCGTAGAATGGGCGGCAGCAAGCACCGTCCCCCACCTCAAGGAGTCAGCACATGGCCAACATCAGGGTCGCGATCGTCGGTTACGGCAACCTCGGCAAGTCCGTCGAGAAGCTCATCGGCCAGCAGCCGGACATGGAGCTCGCGGGCGTGTTCTCGCGTCGCGACGCACTGGACACCCTCGACCCGGCCACCCCGGTCCTGCCCGTCGCGGAGTTCGGTGAGCACACGGACAAGTTCGACGTCGCCGTCCTCTGCCTCGGCTCCGCCACCGACATCCCGGAGCAGGCCCCCGAGTTCATCCGCCACGCCAACACGGTCGACACCTACGACAACCACCGCGACATCCCGCGCCACCGCGCCGAGATGGACAGGGTGGCCAGGGAGAACGGCACCGTCGCCATCGTCTCCACCGGCTGGGACCCGGGCATGTTCTCCCTCAACCGCACCATCGGCCAGGCGCTCCTGCCGGGTGGCCAGCAGCAGACCTTCTGGGGCCCGGGTCTCTCGCAGGGCCACTCCGACGCGGTGCGCCGCGTCGCGGGCGTGAAGAAGGGCGTGCAGTACACCATCCCCTCCCCGGAGGCCCTCGAGGCGGCCCGCAAGGGTGAGTCGGGTCTCAGCGGCAAGCAGGCCCACCTGCGCCGCTGCTTCATCGTGGCGGACGAGGCCGACCACGAGCGCATCGAGAACGAGATCCGCACCATGCCCGACTACTTCGTCGGCTACGAGGTGGAGGTCAACTTCATCGACGAGGCCACCTTCGACGCCGAGCACACCGGCATGCCCCACGGCGGCCACGTCATCACGGCCGGCGACACCGGCGGCTACGTCCAGTCCATCGAGTACAACCTCGACCTGGACCGCAACCCGGACTTCACCGGTGCCGTCGCCCTGGCCTACGCCCGCGCGGCCCACCGTCTGCGTGAGGCCGGGCAGGCCGGCGCCTACACCGTCCTCGAGGTGGCCCCGTACCTGATCTCCCCGACGCCGCTCGAGGAGCTCATCGCGCGCGACGTGTAGGGTCCACCACCGGGATCAGCAGGAGTGCGCCGACCAGCAGGATGAGTCCGATGCCGAGGATTCCGAAGCGGTCGGCGCCACCCAGCAGGACGAACAGTCCGAAGGCGAGCGGGGAGAGCCAGGACACGGCGCGTCCGGTGGTGACGTACAGGCCGAAGAGCTGGCCCTCCCGCCCGTCGGGGGCGACGCGGGAGAGGAACGAGCGGGCCGCCGACTGGGCGGGGCCGACGAACAGGCACAGGATGAGGCCGAAGATCCAGAACATCTGCGGGCCCTCCACGAAGTAGAGGACGCCCGCGGAGGCGATCATCAGGACCAGCGAGGCGATGATGATCGGCTTGGGGCCGAGGATGTCGTCGAGGAACCCGCCGAGCATGGCCCCCGCCGCGGCGGCGACGTTGGCGGCGACGCCGAAGAGGAGGACGTCGCCCGGGGTGAGCCCGTAGACGGTGACCGCCAGGATCGCGCCGAACGTGAACACGCCGGCCAGGCCGTCGCGGAACACGGCGGAGGAGAACAGGAAGTAGAGGGCGTTGCGGTCGGCGCGCCACAGGTCGCGGATGGTGTGCAGGAGGCGTCGGTACGCGTCGAGGACGCCCTCGGTGTCGGCGGCGCCGGAGGGCCGGATCTCGGGCACCCGCACGAGGACGGGGATGGCGAACACCGCGAACCACACGGCGGCGAAGACTGCGACCAGGCGGATGTTGAGGCCGCCCTCCGTGGGCAGGCCGAACATGCCACCCTCCCCGGCGACGAAGCCGAAGTAGCAGATGAGCAGCAGGACGATGCCGCCCGCGTAGCCCATGCCCCAGCCGAAACCGGACACCCGGCCCACGTTCTCCGGCGTGGAGATCTGCTTGAGCTGCGCGTAGTAGTTGACCTCGGCGAACTCGAAGAGGACGGAGGCGACCGCCATGATGACGGCGCCGACCCAGAAGTAGACGGGGGCGTCGTTACGCACGGTGAACAGGGAGAACATCAATGCGATGGTGATGAACGTCCACACCCCCAGCGAGCGGCGCCGCGTGCCCTTGAGGTCGGCGCGTTGCCCGACGATCGGCGCGACCACCGCGATGAGCACGCCCGCGACCGCCATCACCAGCCCGTAGAGCGTGGTCGGGGTGTACCGCGAGTCGAGCGTCGTGCCCACCGAGTCCGTGAGGTAGACGGAGAAGATGAACGTCACCAGCACGGCGTTGAAGGCGGCGGAGCCCCAGTCCCACAGCGCCCAGGCTGTGACGGTGGCGCGGTCGGTACGCAGGGTGTTCATGCCCGGATTCTAGGTCGGGATACGCGCCAGCGCAGCGGATATGAGCCGCTCACGGTCCTCCGCGGACAGCGGCGCGTGGTGCACGTGGTCGTGCGCCCACAGGCCGTAGGCCAGCAGCTGCACCAGGTAGGCCTCCGTCGACGAGGGCTCCGGCATCCACCGCCTGTCGACGCCCTCCCACACCGCCCGGTACTCCCCGTCGTGGCGGGAGTCCAGGATCATGAGCAGCTCCGGCAGGTCGGCGTTCCGGCCCATCGAGAGGAGCACGGCACGCAGTCGCTCACCCGCCGTGAGGTCCTCCGCCCGGCCCCCGGCGATCTCCTCGAGCTCCTCTTCCCAGGCGGCGGCCAGGTGACGGTGCACCCCGAGGAGCAGTTCGTGGCGGGACGGGAAGTGGTAGATGACGCCGGACTTGGACAGGCCGGCGGTGTCGGCAAGCGTCTCGTAGCTCAGCCCCTCGAGGCCGTCGGCGGCGACGATGTCCACCGCGGCGGCGAGGATCCTCCCGCGTTTACTGTGCCGCACCGGGACTCCTCGGGTTGCCGCGGAAGCACCACGCCGTGAGCAGCGTGAACACGCCCGACACCACCGCCAGCAGAAGGACGATGGTCAGGTACGCCACGTCGTAGGCGGGGCCGTCGATCGGGCCGGACAGGTCGAGCCCGCCCGGCACCTGCCGCGCGTAGAGCACCGGCAGGAGGCTGCCCATGACCGCCACGGACAGGAGGGCGCCGAACTCGTAGGAGACATTCTCGACGCCCGCCGCCATCCCCGCCCGCCGGACAGGGGCGGCACCGACGATGGCGGTGGAACTGACCGACATGATCGCGCCCGCGCCCGCCCCGATCAGCGCCAGCGCCGCGACGAACAGCGGCACCGTCTCCTGGTGTCCCGCCCACGCCGCCCCGCCCGTGCCGAGCGTGACGGCCAGGAAGCCGCCCGCGATGAGCGGCTGGAACCCGACCCGGTGCAGCACCGCGCCACCCAGGATGGAGAAGGGAAACGCCGCGATGGTCACCGACACGACCAGCAGCCCCGCCTCCAGGGGCGAGTAGCCGGCGACGAGCTGGAAACGCTGCGTCGTCATGAGTTCGAGGCCGACGACGGCGAACATCGCGCCCGCCGCCGCCAGGACGCCGCCGGTGAAGATGCGGGAACGGAAGATGTCGAAGGTGAGCAGGGGGTCGTCGAGAAGCCTCTGACGTCGCGTGAACAGTACGGCGCCACCGACTGCCAGCACCGCGGCGCCCGCGAGCAGCCACCCGGTGCGCGCCGGGTTGGCCAGCTCCTTGATGGCCGTGACCAGGCCGGACAGGGCCAGCAGCGCCCAGAGGGAGCTGAGGAGGTCCCAGTGCTTCGACGGGTTGGGCATGTTCGGCGGGGCGACGACGATGGTCGCGAGGATCGCCGCCGCCGCGATCGGCACGTTGATGAGGAACACCGACCCCCACCAGAAGTACTCCAGCAGCAGGCCACCGAGCACCGGGCCCAGGGCCGCCCCGATCACCGCGACCGACCCCCACACGCCGATGGCCGTGTTGCGTTCGCGTTCGTCGGTGAAGGTGATCCGCACCAGCGCCAGGGTGGCGGGCATCATCGTCGCCGCCCCCAGGCCGAGCGCGGCGCGGGCGGCCACGAGGAACCAGGGGCCGGGGGCGAAGGCGGCGGCCAGCGAGGCGACGCCGAAGGTCGTCAGCCCGATGAGGAACATGAGGCGGTGGCCGATCCGGTCGCCGAGCGTGCCCGTGCCGAGCATGAGCCCGGCCAGCACGAGGGGGTAGGCGTTGATGATCCACAGCGCCTGCACCTCGGAGGTGTGGAGCTGTCTGCGCAGCTCGGGGAGCGCGGTGAAGAGGATCGAGTTGTCCACCCCGACCATCAGCAGGCCCAGGGAGATGATGGCGAGGAAGGCCCACCGCCGGGCCGGGGTGGAGTCGACGTTGTCGAGGTGCGTCACGCAGCGGAACTGTACCGACCGTTCGTTACAGTTTCAACGCGGGGCATGAATCCTCCGTACGCTCGGGACCATGGCACGCACCTACGCACAGCAGCTCGTCGACGCCCTCGAGAGGCAGGGCGTGGAACGGATCTACGGCGTCGTCGGGGACAGCCTCAACCCCATCGTCGACGCCGTCCGCTCCTCCCCGATCGAGTGGATCCACGTCCGCAACGAGGAGGCCGCCGCCTTCGCGGCCGGCGCCGAGTCCCTCCTCACCGGCCGCCTGGCCGTGTGCGCGGGCTCCTGCGGCCCCGGCAACCTCCACCTCATCCAGGGGCTCTACGACGCCCACCGCAACGGCGCCCACGTCCTCGCCGTGGCCTCCCACATCCCGAGCAACCAGATCGGTACCTCATACTTCCAGGAGACCCACCCCGAACAGCTCTTCGCGGAATGTTCCGGTTACTGCGAGATGGTCAACTCCGCCGACCAGGGCGCCCGCGTCCTGCACCACGCGATCCAGTCGACGATGGCCGGGCAGGGCGTGTCCGTGCTGGTCATCCCGGGGGACATCGCCACGCAGGACGCCGGCGACGACCGGTTCCTGCAGTCCACCGTCGCCACCGGCCGCCCCGTGCTCCACCCCGACGCCCGCGAGGCCGCCGCCCTGGTCGCGGCCATCAACGCCGCCGACACGGTGACCCTGTTCTGCGGCGCAGGCGTACGCGACGCCCGCGACCAGGTCCTTGCCCTGGCGGAGAAGATCAAGTCGCCCGTCGGCCACGCCTTCGGCGGCAAGATGCACATCCAGTACGACAACCCCTTCGACGTCGGCATGTCCGGACTCCTCGGCTACGGCGCCTGCCACGACGCGATGCACGACGCCGACCTGCTCATCCTCCTGGGCACCGACTTCCCCTACACCGAGTTCCTGCCCACCGGGAACGTCGCGCAGGTCGACAGCGACGCCGCGCACATCGGCCGCCGCACCACGGTGCACCACCCGGTGGTCGGCGACGTCGGCGCCACCCTCGACACCATCCTCCCGCACCTGGAGGAGAAGACCGACCGCAGCTTCCTCGACGGGATGCTCCGCAAGCACGCCCGGACGCTGGAGAAGGTCGTGGAGGTGTACACGTGGGACGTCGGGAAGCACACCCCCATCCACCCGGAGTACCTCGCCGCCGTCCTCGACGAGCTCGCCGCCGACGACGCCGTGTTCACCGTCGACACCGGCATGTGCAACGTGTGGGCCGCCCGCTACCTCACACCCAACGGCCGCCGCGCGGAGATCGGCTCCTTCCGCCACGGCACCATGGCCAACGCCCTGCCGCACGCCATCGGCGCGCAGTTCGTCGACCGGAACCGCCAGGTCATCAGCCTCAACGGCGACGGCGGCCTCGGCATGCTCCTCGGCGAGCTGCTCACCGTCAAACTCCATGACCTGCCCGTGAAGATGGTCGTGTTCAACAACTCCTCGCTCGGCATGGTCAAGCTCGAGATGCTCGTCGAGGGCATGCCCGAGCACGGCACCGACCACGAGGAGGTCGACTTCGCGGCCCTCGCGGCCGCCGCGGGCATCCACTCCGTGCTCATCGACGACCCCGCCACGCTGCGCGAGCAGCTCGCTGCTGCGCTCGCGCACCCGGGCCCCGTGCTCATCGACGTCCGCACCGACCCCGACGCCCTGTCCATCCCGCCGAACATCACGTGGGAGATGCTCATCGGCTTCTCCCGGGCCGCCACCCGCTCCGTCTTCGGCGGCGGTGTCGGCGACATGGTGCACCTGGCGCGCGCGAATCTGCGCAACATCGGTGCCGCGGGAGCGGTGTAGGGGCCGGCGTGGCAACAACCGTGCAAGTCTGGCCGTCGCCGCGGAAAGTGGTGGGCCGGTAACCTGCAACGATGACAACCTTCCCGGAGCTCAGTTGCACGGTTGTTGCACCGTCTAGTCTGGGCGGCATGACCCCGACCGTCCGGATCGACCTCGCCCGCCTCGACGCGAACATCGCCGCCATGGCCGCCCAGCCCGGGCAGCTGCGCCCGCACGTGAAGACCCACAAGATCCCCGAGATCGCCCGCCGTCAGCTCGCGGCCGGCGCACACGGGCTCACGGTGGCGACGGTCGGGGAGGCGGAGGCCTTCGCCACGGTCTGCGGCGACCTCTTCATCGCCTACCCCGTCTGGGCCGACAAGCGGCTGCGTGACCTGGCCACGCAGGTGCGGTTGACCATCGGGTGCGACTCCCTGACCGCCGCCGAACGCCTGGTCGGGGCGAAGGTGGGCGTGCTCATCGAACTCGACTCCGGCCACCACCGCTCCGGCGTCCCGGTGGGCGAGCTCGAGGACCTGGCCCGCGGCATCCTCGACCTGGGCCTCGACCTGCGTGGGGCCTTCACCTTCCCCGGCCACTCCTACACCCCGGACGGGCAGGAGGCGGCGGCCCGCGACGAGGACCAGGCCCTGTCCGCGGCAGGCCAGATCCTCCGGGCCCTCGGGGTGGCTGCCCCGGTGCTCTCCGGCGGCTCGACCCCCTCGGCGCGGTATTCGCAGGTGGCCACGGAACGCCGCCCCGGCGTATACGTGTTCAACGACGCCCAGCAGCTGGAGCTGGGCACCTGCGACTGGTCCGGTATCGCGCTGACGGTCCGCGCCACAGTGGTCTCGCGACGGACCGACCTCCATCAGGTCATCGTCGACGCCGGCTCCAAGATCCTGGGCTCCGACCGTCCGGCCTGGGCCAGCGGCTTCGGGAGGATCAAGGGGGTGCCCGATGCGCGGTTGACCGCCCTGTCCGAGCATCACGGCACCGTCGCCTGGCCGGAGGGGAAGCCGTTGCCGCAGGTGGGGGAGCAGGTGGCGGTGGTGCCCAACCACGTGTGCCTGGTACTCAACCTCGTCGATGAGGTCGAGGTGGTGTCCGGCGGGCGCGTGGTGGACCGGTGGGCGGTGGCAGCGCGGGGCCGGAACTGAAGGGGAGCGCGCCGCCGCGTGACCTGATTCCACGTGATCCGGAAGGTGGCACCAACATTTCCCCAGGTCGCTGAGGACCCGGGAACACGGACACGTGGAATCCGGCGCGAACACTTGCGCTTGACCCGGCGTCAACGCGGAGACTGGGAACCGTGACCGACTACACCATCGGCGAGGCCGCCGACATCCTCCACGTGACCACCCGCACGCTGCGGCACTGGGACCACATCGGGTTGCTCGTGCCCGGCTGGCGGACGTGGGCGGACCACCGCCTCTACACGGAGGACGATCTCGACCGGGCGCTGCAGATCCTCGTCTACCGCGAGGCCGGCGTCCCGCTCAAGGAGATCGCCGGGATACTCGCGGAGCCGTCCACGGCACGCGCGACCCTGCGGCACCAGCGCGAGGTCCTCACCGAACGTATCGCTCACCTGCACCGGATGGTCCGGGCAGTCGATGACCTGCTCAAGAAGGAGGAACCCATGTCCATCGAGGACCGTATGCGCCTCTTCGGCGACCAGTGGCGGCCGGAGTACCAGGAAGAAGCCGAGGAACGCTGGGGCGGCACCCCGGAGTGGGAGCAGTCCCAGGCCGTCGCCGCCACGATGACGGACGAGGACTGGCTCGCCGTCCGCCGGGAACAGGACGACTTCGTCGCCCTGCTTGCCGACGCCGCCGCCCGCGGCGTGGAACCGGGCTCGGGGGAGGGACGGGTGATCGTCGAGAAGCACCGGGCGACGATCAGCCGCTGGTACCCTGTGACGCCTGCGAGGCAGGTGCTCCTGGCGCGGATGTACGTCCAGGACGAACGCTTCAACGCCACCTATCAGGGCCATGCCGCCTACCTCTTGGACCTGGTCGAGGCGCAGGCCGCGGCCGAGGGCGTCGACCTGGACGCCGTGACCTGGGGGTAACCCGGCTGTAAGGGAATTCCCAGACACCGTCCAGCCTGGTGGGAGCGCGGGCGGGTTGACTCGGCACCACAGATCCAGAAAGTGGTGGACAATGGGAAACATGACTGACCCCTCCCAGAACCCGGTCAAGGTGCTCGTCGTCGATGACGAGCCGAACATCGTCGAGCTGCTCACCGTGAGCCTCAAGTTCCAGGGCTTCGACGTGCGCACCGCATCCTCCGGCACGGAGGCGCTGCGGGTGGCCCGGGAATTCGACCCGGACGCGTACATCCTCGACGTGATGATGCCCGGCATGGACGGGTTCGAGCTGCTCACGAAGCTGCGCAACGAGGGCCTCGACGGCCCGGTGCTGTACCTGACGGCCAAGGACGCGGTCGAGCACCGCATCCACGGCCTCACCATCGGCGCGGACGACTACGTGACCAAGCCGTTCTCCCTCGAGGAGGTCATCACCCGGCTGCGCGTCATCCTGCGTCGCGGGCAGGGCCGGGAGCAGGACACCGAGGACGCGGCGATCTCCTACGCCGACCTCACCCTCAACGACGAGACCCACGAGGTGACCAAGGACGGCAAGATCGTCGAGCTCTCCCCGACGGAGTTCAACCTGCTGCGCTACCTCATGCTCAACGCGGAGGTGGTGCTGAGCAAGTCGAAGATCCTCGACAACGTGTGGCACTACGACTTCGGCGGGGACGGCAACGTCGTGGAGTCCTACATCTCCTACCTGCGCCGCAAGATCGACACGGGTGACGTCCCGCTCATCCACACCGTCCGCGGTGTCGGCTACGTGCTCCGGACGCCGCGCCAGTGACGTTGCCGCCTTACCCGCCCTACCCGGCGGCGTCGGATCCTGATCCGGCGCCGCCGACCGCACGTGCGCAACGCCGGCAGGACGCGCTCTACCCGCCCCGGCAGCCGGACGTCCCCGACCGGGCGTGGCCCCTGCGGACGTGGCTGGTGGTCATCATCGTCCTGCTCTCCGGGCTGGGGCTGGCGGCGAGTTCGGTGGCGGTGTCGTCGATCATGCGGGAGGTCATCTACTCGCGCGTCGACGAGGACCTCATCAACTCCCTCGGTGGCTGGGCGCGGAACTCCGAGATCTTCAAGTCGGACTCCGCCTCGCGCCCGCCCTCGGACTACGTGGTGATCAAGCTCTTCGAGGACGGCTCCTCCGTCGTGTTCAACGACCCCGGGGAGCTGCCCCGCCTCTCGCCGGTCGTCGTCGGCGGCCCGCCGCAGACCGTGGACTCCACCCCCGGCTCCGGGACGAAGACCCGCTGGCGGGTCATCGCGCACCGGGAGGAGGGGGTGACGACGGTCGTCGCGAAGGATCTCACCCGCGACTCCGCCCTGCTCTACGGTCTGGCGATGGTGCAGTTCATCATCAGCCTGCTCGTCCTGGCGGTGCTGGCACTGCTCAGCTACTACGTCGTGCGGCAGGCGATGGCTCCGCTGCGTGAGGTGGAGCGCACCGCCGGTGAGATCGCCGCGGGTGACCTCGACCGGCGTGTCCCGGCGTGGCCGCGCACCACGGAGGTCGGCCAGCTGGCGTACGCGCTCAACACGATGATCGGCCAGCTGCAGGAGTCGGTCGAGACGGCGCAGAGCAAGGAGGAGCAGATGCGCCGCTTCGTCGGCGACGCCTCCCACGAGCTGCGCACCCCGCTCACCTCGGTCCGCGGCTACACGGAGCTCTACCGCTCCGGGGCGACCGACGACGTCGACATGGTGCTCAAGCGCATCGACGACGAGTCCCGCCGCATGTCCCTCCTCGTCGAGGACCTCCTGGCCCTGACCCGCGCCGAGGGTTCCCGCCTGGAACTCAAGACGGTCGACCTGCTCGAGCTGTCCCTGTCGGTCGCGTCCTCCGCGCGGGCGGCGTTCCCGGGGCGGACCGTGCACGTGAAGAACGAGACGTCCTCGGTGCCGGTCGTCGAGGGCGACGCCTCCCGCCTGCACCAGGTGCTGCTCAACCTCATCTCCAACGGCCTCACCCACGGCGGGCCCGAGGCGGAGGTGACGGTGACTCTGCAGCTGGAGGACGAGGACGTCGTCCTCACCGTCGCCGACGACGGCCGCGGCATGCCCGCCGACGTGGCCGCGCAGGTCTTCGAGCGCTTCTACCGCGAGGACGCCTCCCGGTCCCGCGCGTCCGGCGGTTCCGGCCTGGGCCTGGCGATCACGAAGTCGCTGGTGGACAAGCACGGCGGCACGATCACCGTCGACTCGGAGGAGGGCGTCGGCTCGACGTTCACCGTCCGCCTCCCCCGGGTGAAGGACTAGTCGTTATACCCCGGTAGGAAGTGTGTGTAACCTTCCGGGGCTTAACATCTAGTCCAAGGGCGCAGCTGCTTCAATGTGGAAGGCATCGAGTTCAAGCGCCGTCATGGTTCCACCGAGCTGAGTCTTGTACCTGACGACTCCGTTGACTTGCACCCAGGCCTTGAAATGGTCCCCGGAGACAACGTTCTTCTCCAGATGGTCGCAAGTGGCCTCATTGGCTCCAGCGATAAAGGTGTTCTCGTTGTACTCCCATGACCTCGAGTGTTCTATGACGTCGGTATTGGCTCGGAACGTGCAGCTGCCGGTATTGCTGTCGAATTGTGTGACGACTCCTTGGATCACAATCTTGTCCCCCTTGCGCGCAGTTGGATCCTTTGCGAGCAACGCATATTCCCGCTCGCTCAACTCGGCGAAGTCAGAGGGGACGAAAGGTTGGTCGCTACCGGGGCGATGGTTGCTGCCAATTGTATTGGTGTCCGGCTTGGGGGAACCGGAGTTGTCACTCAAGAAAAGCAGCGCAAGCACGAAACTCAGGGCCGAGATGCCGATCGCGATCTTCGAATTGGATCGATCCCTCGGTAGAACCAATTCGTGTCGAAACGCCCGAAACGCCATGAAGATCGATACGGAGGCGATGAGTAGTGCCCAAAGAGGGCTCCACAGGAAAAAGAGGGAAACAATGGCCAAGATAAGGCCCGGGGTGGCTGAGGGGGGTTTCTTTCCTGATTCATCATCCGGAGCTGCTTCTAGACCGGTCGTCCCAGCCTGACTGGAGGCATCTGGCTGCAGAGGGCCCCACTTTTCTCCGTCCCACCAACGGAGTCGATTTGAACCTTCGGGATCCTCGTACCAGCCAGCAGGGGGCGGAGGGAAAGATGAACTGTCCACGTAAATGCCGTTTCCTAATCAACATGAATGGCCTCAACTGCCGAGGCCAATTGGCCACTTTAGTACAGTCAAAAGACCAAACGGTGCAGAGGTTGAACCAACCTCTGCACCGCGTCAGAAATGTGGTGAGGCCGGGGGATTCCCGGGCGCAGGCCTCGGATACCTAGTCGGCCTCCGCCTCCAGCGCGGCGATGGCGCCGGCGACGTCGAGCTTCTCGACGCCGTGCGTGTCCGGGTCCAGGTCCGCCGCATCACCGAGCATGCGGCGGACGTAGTTGACGTCCTTGTCGCCGCGGCCGGAGAGGTTGACCAGGTAGACACGGTCCGTGCGGCCCTCCGCCTCGTCCAGCTCGGCCAGCTTGAGGGCGTGGGCCAGGGCGTGGGAGGACTCCAGCGCCGGGATGATGCCCTCGTAGCGGGTGAGCATGCGGAAGGCCTGCAGGGCCTCCGCATCGGTGGCGCCGACGTAGGTGGCGCGGCCGGTCTCCATCAGCCAGGCGTGCTCCGGGCCGATGCCCGGGTAGTCCAGGCCGGCGGAGATGGAGTGGGAGTTGAGCACGTCGTCGTCGCCCTCGCCGAGCATGACGTAGGAACGGGAACCGTGGAGGATGCCCACGCGGCCGCGGTTGAGCGGGGCGCCGTGCTTACCGGAGTCCAGGCCCTCGCCGGCGGGCTCCACGCCGATGAGCTGCACGTCGGTGTCCCCGTAGTACTCCGCGAAGGCGCCGATGGCGTTGGAGCCGCCGCCGACGGCGGCGATGACGGCGTCGGGAAGCCGGCCGACCTCCGCGAGCATCTGCTCACGCGACTCCTTCGAGATGACCCGGTGGTACTCCTTCACCAGGCTCGGGAAGGGGTGCGGGCCGGCGGCGGTGCCGAGCAGGTAGTGGGTGGTCTCGTAGGACTCGACCCAGTCGAGCAGCGCCACGTCGACGGCGTTCTGCAGGCCGTTGCCGCCGTCCTCGTCGACGGCCACGACCTCGGCCCCCATGAGGCGCATGCGGTACACGTTGGCCTGCTGACGGGCGATGTCACGGGCACCCATGTAGATGGTGCAGTCCATGCCGAAACGGGCCGCCGCCATCGCGGTGGCGGTGCCGTGCTGGCCGGCACCCGTCTCGGCGATGAGACGGGTCTTGCCGAGCTTCTTCGCCAGCAGGGCCTGCGCCATGACCTGGTTGCCCTTGTGGGCGCCGCCGTGGACCAGGTCCTCACGCTTGAGGAAGATCCGCGCGTGCCCGCGGCCCTTGCCCTCGCGGGGCAGGTTGACGCACTCGGTCACCGGCGTCGGACGGCCCAGGTAGGAGCGGTAGAGCTTGTCCAGCTCAGCGATGAACTCCTCGTCCTCGAGGGCCTCGGCGTAGGCGCGCTCGAGTTCGTCGAGCACCGGGTAGAGCATGGGTGGGACGAACTGGCCGCCGAACTTGCCGAAGTAGGCGGGGAGGATGGTCTCGCGGGCCTCGCCCGCGGGGATCTCAGGGTTGTCATGCAGACGGGGAGTGAGGTTCATGCATGCAACTCTAGGCGGGGAGGCCCGACGAAACGTACCGGATCATGCCCCCGGGGTGCCCCTGGAGGGGTGGTCCCGGTACGTTTCGCGGGCCTGGTCCATGCTCAGTCGTAGCTCACCCGGTACGGACCCTCCCCGTCGCGGATCGTCTGGCACGCGAGGGTCTGCTCCTCCTGCTCCACCTCGTACCGCGACAGGACGTTGTTCTGCCGCATGTGCGAGGGCCCGCCGGTCAGCGTGCACTGGCAGGTGCCGCACTCCCCGTCGGTGCAGGAGTACCAGGCGGGGATCGCCGCGGCGATCATCGACTCCAGCAGGGTCCGGTCCTGCGGCCAGTCGAAGGTGTACTCGGTGCCGTCGATGTCGGCGGTGTGTTCGGCGGTCATGGTGTCCACTCCAGTGCGTCGATGATGGCGGATGCCTGCGCGGGGAGGTGCTCGTGGAGCACCCCGCGCAGGGGGCGTACCTCCCCGAGGGAGGCGGAGGCGGCCGGGACGATGGTGTCCCCGTCCGAGACGAGGGAGACCACCCGGGTGCCCTCCGGGATGGCGGCGGGGAAGGGGGTGGCGGTCATGAGGTCACCGGCGCCGCGGCCCATGACCAGCGGGACCGCCCGCCGCACCAGGCGGCGCGGCGGCAGCGGCAGACCACGGAAGCAGGCGCCCACCCCGACGAGGGTGCGCACCGTCCCGGGGCGTTCCGCCGCCAGGCGCAACCCCAGGTAGCCGCCGAGGGAGTGCCCCACGACGTCGAAGGTGGGGAGGGAGGCGGTGGCGTCGAGAAGCTCCCGGAAGGACTTCTCGACGCCCACCGTCCCCCGCTCCCCGTACAGCGGGGCGACGACGGGCGCGCCGCAGTCCAGGAGCGCCTGCGCGGTGGCCCCGAAGTTGCCCGGAGACCCCATGAGGCCGTGCAGCAGCACGACCGGCGTGGGGCCGCCGGGTTCCAGCGGGGGAAGCGGCGGCAGGGTCCCCCGGTGCGGCACCCAGCGCAGCAGGGACACTACTGCGGGCGGCCCTCGGCGTCGGTGCCGAGAGCGGCGCGGATACGGTTGGCGGCGTCGTCCATGAGCTCCGGGTCGGTGGCGTCCATGGCCATGGCCCGGGAGAAGTCGTACTCGGACATCCGGTCCGTCGGGAAGACGTGGATGTGGGTGTGGGGGACGTCGAAGCCGGCGATGATGTACCCGGCGCGGGCGGAACCGAAGGCCTCCCGGACCGCGACGCCGACCTGCTGCGCCACCTCGTTGAGGCGCGCCCACAGGGCGGGGGAGAGGTCGGTCCAGCGGTCGACCTCCTCCACGGGGACGACCAGCACGTGGCCGTACCGCAGGGGCTCGATGGTGAGGAAGGCGACGACCTCGTCGTCGCGGTAGACGAAACGACCCGGCAGCTCGCCGTTGATGATCCTGGTGAACACGGTAGTCATGGCGCCCAGGCTACCTTCCGGGTCGCCCCGTGGGCGGTTTCCCGAACTCATCCCACCGCCGGGGGCGGGCGTCTCCTAGACTTGATGGTCATGCGCATTCTCGTGATCGGTTCGGGCGGCCGCGAACACGCCCTCCTCCAGGGTCTGTCCGCCGACCCCGCCACCACTGACCTCCACGTCTGCCCCGGAAACGCCGGGATGACGGGCCTGGCCACCGTCCACGCCGACGCCGGCCGGGCGGATGATCCGGCCGCGATGGTGGCCCTCGCCCAGCGGATCGAGGCCGACCTGGTCGTCATCGGCCCGGAGATCCCGCTGGTCGCGGGCGTCGCCGACGCCCTGCGTGAGGCCGGTTTCCGCGTCTTCGGCCCGAACCGGGACGCCGCCCAGATCGAGGGCTCCAAGCAGTTCGCCAAGGACGTCATGGCCGACGCCGGCGTCAAGACCGCCCGCGCCGAGCAGCTCGTCCCCGGCACCCCGGACGCCGACATCGAGGCCGCCCTCGACCGCTTCGGCCCCACCTGGGTGGTCAAGGACGACGGCCTGGCCGGCGGCAAGGGTGTGGTGGTCACCCCCGATCGGGAGGCCGCGCTCGAGCACGTCCGTGCCGTCCACGAGCTGGGCAACCCGGTCCTGCTCGAGTCCTTCCTCAACGGCCCCGAGGTCTCCCTCTTCTGCCTGGTCGACGGCGAGACCGTCGTCCCGCTCATCCCGGCCCAGGACCACAAGCGCGCCTACGACAACGACGAGGGCCCGAACACCGGCGGCATGGGCGCCTACACCCCGCTGCCGTGGCTGCCCGCCGAGGGTGTCCAGCGCATCGTCGACGAGGTGTGCGTGCCCGTCGCGAAGGAGATGGTCAGGCGCGGCACCCCGTACTCCGGCCTGCTCTACGCCGGCCTCGCGTGGGACACCGACGGCCCGTGGGTCGTCGAGTTCAACGCCCGCTTCGGTGACCCGGAGACCCAGCCGATCCTCGCGCTGCTGAAGACCCCGCTGGCCACGCTTCTCGACGCCGTCGCGTCCGGCACCCTCGCCGAGCACCCGCCGCTCGAGTGGGAGGACGCCTACGCGCTCACCGTCGTCCTGGCCGCCGAGAACTACCCGGCCTCCCCGGTCACCGGTGGCGTCATCACCGGTGACGTCGTCAATGACCCGTCCAAGGTCCTCCACGCCGGCACCGCGCGCAACGAGGCCGGCGAGCTGGTCTCCGCCGGGGGCCGCGTGCTCAACATCGTGGGCGTCGGCAGGACGCTCGAGGAGGCGCGTGACGACGCCTACGCCACCATCGAGCAGATCCAGCTCGAGGGCTCCTTCTACCGCGGCGACATCGCACTGCCGGCCGTGGAGGGACGGATCTCCCTGTGACCGGCCGCCAGCTCGTCAGTGACCGCGGCCAGGTCCAGCCCTTCCGCGTCATGCAGATGCTCGACATCGTGCACCGGCGCGCCCGCGAGGGGAAGCACACCATCATGCTGTGCGCCGGGCAGCCCTCCACGGGTGCCCCGGCCCCGGTCCTGACCGCGGCGGAGGAGTCCCTCCACGCCTCACCCCTCGGCTACACCGAGGTCGTCGGTGACCGCGACCTCCGGGAGATCGTCGCGGCCTGGCACTCCGACACCTACGGCGTGCACACCAGCGCGGACAACGTGGTGATCACCACCGGCTCCTCCGGTGGCTTCGTCGCGTCCTTCCTGGCCGTGCTCGACCACGGCGACGCCGTCGCGCTGTCCTGCCCCGGCTACCCGGCCTACCGCAACATCCTGGAGTCCCTCGGTGCGCGGGTGGTCAACCTCGTGTGCGACGAGTCGACCCGCTTCCAGCCGACGGCCGCCATGCTCGACGCGCTGCCGGAGGCCGACAGGCCGCGGGCGGTGATCGTCACCTCCCCGGGCAACCCCTCCGGCACGATCATCGACCCCGCGGAGCTCGAGCGCATCGCCCGCTGGTGCGAGGACAACGACGCCGTGCTCATCTCCGACGAGGACTACCACGGCATGTCCTTCGGCCGCCCCCTGGCCACCGCGCGCCAGTTCTCCGACCGGGCGATCGTCGTGGGCACGCTGTCGAAGTACTACTCCATGACCGGCTGGCGCGTCGGCTGGCTCATCCTCCCCGACGAGCTGGTCACCCCCGTGGAGAACCTGCAGGCCTCGCTGGCGCTCTGCCCGCCGGCGATCTCGCAGGTCGCCGGGCGTGCCGCGTTCACCCCGGAGGCGCGCGCCGAGCTCGACTCCCACGTCGAGCGCTACCGCGCCGCCCGTGCGGTGCTGCTCGAGGAGCTGCCGGAGGCCGGTTTCACCACCATGGCGGAACCGGACGGCGGGCTCTACCTGTGGCTCGACGTCTCCCACGTCACCGACGACTCGGAGGCCTGGTGCCACGAGCTCGTCGAGGAGATCGGCGTGGCCTTCGCGCCGGGCGTCGACTTCGACCCGATCAACGGCCACAAGTGGGTCCGCCTCACGCTGTGCGCCCCGGAGGAGGAGACCCGCGAGGCGATCCGGCGCCTCGGCGAGTACGTGCGTCGCTGAGCGCGCGGCGACCTGCGGCGCGGGGGAAACGGCCCGGATCCGGGGACTCCCGGGCCACCCCCGCCGCTGGTCATGCGATAATCGGGGGCGTGGCTGAGAAGAAGAAGATCGCGAACGTCCTGTCCAACCGCTACGCCTCCGC
>LSQX01273911.1_pt1 | contig 18866 bp, 27 predicted proteins | sample 654561 | NCBI WGS metagenome assembly LSQX01 (sample SAMN04489861, study PRJNA283612) | anaerobic digester metagenome | isolation source: 4 biogas reactors fed with cattle manure at either 37C or 55C with and... | place: Denmark: Kongens Lyngby | collected 2014
GATGTAGTCATCAGTTTAGGTCTTTCCTTCTTAGTATCTCCAGAATCGCTTGTGATTTCCTGCTTATATGCGACTACAGGAGCAGTAGCCCGAACCTGTGGGAATATGTCAGTCCAGGCAAGCAGAGGGTTCATTATCTCGTACATTTTCGGGATAAGGAACCGCTTAGTCAAAAATTCTTCATTTGGTGCTGTTACAGACATTTTTCATCCCTCCCTTAAGTTGTCACCGTTCCAAATCCTTTGAAGCCAACGAGAACAGAAACAGTTGCGTTTGCCGACTTAGCTGCGTATGTTAGAGGTATCATGTCAGATGATCCATCTTGAGCAACATCTACGACTGAAAGACCGTGAAGTGCCTGGCTTGCGCTTGCATCGATGTCAAGGTTTCCAGTGGTTCCGGGGGTAATGGCTGAAGCATTTGCACATACAAGGGTAGCTTTGAAAATACTCATCGGGATAAACAGCTCAACGGTTGCAATTCTGTAATACCCGGCTGCAAGCATATCAGCCCATGTGGACTGGTTTGCGGTTGGCTGCCTAACCCATTTCGGCTCATCAATTATTCTACCAATGGCAAGATCTACACCGTCTGCAAGGGCGGTAACTACAATATTGTTGTCTGTTGCGTCTGCTGTGTTTGCAGTGTCCGTTGAGAGTGCTACCACGTCGCCCTTAGAAATTTCAGAGGCGAATGTGCAAACTGCCATTTTCCCGAAAGGACCGTACCCAGAAGAATTGTAAGTAATGTTACCCTCCTTAAGGATACATGGGATTTGAGTTACAAAGCCATAGTCACCGGATATTGAGTTAGTTGCCATGCTTATGCCCTCCCAAGTAATTCATTGAACCTCCGGTTTATGGATTCGTAAGACTCACCGTCATCTTCAGGCTGATAACTCTGAGATGTGCCTGGACCCTTTGAAAGATCCACTTTTTTACCTGCAGTCAGAATCTTTATCTGTTCAATGCTTGGATTAGTAGACAGGAAAGATTCAACAAACTCCTTACTATGAGTCTGTTTAAACTCTTCTATAGCGGTACTTCTTTCGGTTTCAGCAATGATTTCAGCCCGTCCGTCCGCTTTTCCTTCGGAGTAGGCAAGTTTAGTCCTCTCAGCTTCTCCAGCTTTATAGGATTCAAACTCTTTTCTTGTGGAAGCAAGTTCAGTCTCCAGTTTTGTTTTTTCAGATTCTAAAGCCGAAACACGGCTTACGAGCTGTGCTTTTTCGGAGACAACACTCTCGTATGTCTCCACTGATATGGCGGGGGTACCGCCTCCTTTGGTTTCTGACATAGTATCCTCTATTTGAGTTGGATATTTTGAAGCAAGAATAGCGGAAAGTTCGGGCCTGATTCCTACACCCATGCCCTGATTAGCCGCAGGCTCGTAAGGTGCTGTAACAATAGTTACACCAGTCCCAAAACCTCTTACAACATCCATTGAATTTTTAGCGAATTTCACAGGGATACACTCTTGAGAAAGACCCCTGTAATCTTCGGAATAGATGAGGCTCACAACCCATTCAGGTAAGCCTGAAAAAGAGCAAATGACTAATTCGTTTTCTGGGTCATATTCTGGATCGTAAAGAGTAGCTTTGACCCACTCGTGATTGTTTTCATGGTTGATACTTACAAGACCTTCATCCCATGTGGAAAAGTCTTTTGATAAAAATTCTTTCGTTAGTGTGGCCTCTTCTCCCCGCATCGAATATGCTTTCTGACCTGCTTTCGCTATTGCCATGCGGAGATCGCCATTTTCGAGTTTTTTAGGAGCAAAAGAACGTAATGGTTCTGTTATGAAATGTTGTGGAGGATCGCCGATATTTTGTGGCATGTATGAAAAATAAGAAGAGTATATAAATAAAGGAAAATTAAAAACGCCTTTTTGAAAAGACGTTGAATGCCTGGAAAAACGACTTAATGTGAGGCTCTGTATTGAGCTAAAAATAGAAGGTTAAGGTATTTAGACCTGAGTAAAAAAGATAATTGATTATAGACGCTTAAATAAGTCCCTGTTCTTTTGCACACTTGTTACAGACAAATTGACGTTCTCCCCTCCATGCAAGGTGCACACGGAGTGTGCCCCCTTATCAAGTTTGTAAGCCTTATCAAGTTTGTAAGCTGACATTTGGGAAGTTATAACCCCCTATTATGTATCGCCCAATATCTTTCTATTTTCTCTTTATCCGAACGCCATTCAGCAGTTAATACATTCAATTCCGCTTTTAATTTAGCCACTTGTTTTCGATAACGGTTAATGTTTTCTTGAACGTATTTACATCTGGGATTCGGAAAACACCCTTTCTCGATGTCTCTATTGATGTATTCCATATAATCTTTTATCGTGTCTTCCATTTGCTCTATCTCGAAGTTTACATTTATAATTTGAGAATTGATAAATGAACGATCACACCATTCATCAGAACACACTTTAAAAGGATTGTTTGTTAGTATTTCCCATTCGTCGATAGGCATATGTTAAACCCCTTGAAATCGTTATCAGCCCCGCACCGCTTCTAACTCTTTTATTCTCTCTTTTAATTTCTCAGATTTTTTCACCATAAAATTAAATATCTCTTTATGGGCTTGCCACTCTTGTTCATCCCTCTCCGAAAATTCCAGAATCTTCTTTAATGTCTCGATTTCCCTATCTTTTTTCATAATTTCGGCTCTGAGATCCTGTATCATAAGGAATTCATCGAAACCCCTGTATTTTTGAAATTGTTTTATCTGAGCTTTTAGCTTTTCATTTTCCTCATAGAGAGTGTTTGCAAATTTGTAGGCTTCGTTAAGCTTCTCGTCTTTTGTTTTGAATGGCCACATTTCACAACACTTCCTTTATATTTTTAATGCGCTCCTCTAGCTCCTTAACCTTCTTTTCAAGTTCAGAAGCGTACTTATCTCTCGAAATCAGATAAAAGAATTCTGAGCGGTAGTTAATAACATTTAAGCCACGGCCTCCAGATTCTCAGCTTAACCCTAACAGTTTTAGGGTATTTTCGGCCCACTGGAACGATGTAAGCCACTTAGAACCACCCCATGCCCTTAAATATACCGACGAAAGCAAAGAATTCGTAAGCTGAGAAAAGAAGGGATGAGGGTTTAGACCCGGCTTTCCAGGCATTATAAGCGAGTATGGGATTAGCCAGGCAGAAAAGGACCTGAGCTATTAAGCTGTTTCCTGCAGCTAAATAGATGGAGCCAGACAGCCCCAGGGCGGCGGAAATCCAATCGGATTTACCTAAATAATTAATTCTATAACTGTTCTTTATGGTCATGTTCATAATAATATATCTCCTGGTTATACAAATCTAAATTTAATTAAACTGTTTTTCTTTGGTACTCTTTATTAGATTTCTGAGTATATAAATATATCTCAGGGTAGAGGGTGAGATACTTTTAAATACTAACCTGGACATATAAGGAAGCGTTAAAGGATTTTAACTTAAGAGGTGACACAGTGACCGCAGAAAAAACCAGGAAGCCGATACCGAAAAAGATTAAATTCTCCAGTCTTCCCCAGGGAGACCAGGAAAAAATAAAGGCGTTCCTGCGACAGGAGGGGGATTTAAACTCGAAAAAATACCCCCCACTCTCGCAGCTTGGGGCGGCCTTCTTAGATTCTTTTCTAGGGAAGGCGGACAGAACTGAAAGAAAATACGACCCTGGGGACTTCTTAAAAGTCCTGGACGATAAGCCGGCAAAAACTAGAATAGTAATAGAGAGGCTGGCCTCTCAGGTGGACCCAAAATATAAAGGGATTCATCCAACATGGGCCCGCGAAATACTCCTCCAGCTCCTCGCAGAGGACCGGATCGGAGGAGGGCTCGACCCTAACTTCGGCGGCTACGTATGGCACAAAAAGAAACAGGAGGCTTAAAGCTATGGTATTAGACCATAGCTTTAAGGTGGTCCAGGATGCCAGCCTCCCCGATGGTGAAAATGTCGAATTATGATACTCATAAATTCCTCGGACTCCTCCCCCTGCCTCTCGTCGTGGTCTTTCTATGGATGGCATACGACGGAGGCTTCGCCGAGATCGAGCCTTTAATTTTAATCCTGGTCTGGTGGCTGCTGCACACTCTCGTTATAACTCCAGATATAGACACGCTTTCGATACCCTCTAAGCGACTGGGACCACTAGGCTGGATAATAAGGAAACTGTCAAAGCATAGGAAAACCTGGCACTCTCCGCTATTTTGGGCCGTATATTTTGGCCTGAGTTACAATTATCTCGGCTGGTGGACCCTGGGTGGTGTCTTCCCTATATACTGTCATATTTACGTGGATATAATAACAAGCTGGCTAAACAGACGCAAAATAATAAAACTATTAAAGAAGTTATTTTAAAACGGTCTATTGTAACTGAAAAAACAAACGCATACTACTACTAACTAATAAGATAGATAGATAGATAGATAGATAGAAGATAGTATAGTATAGGAATGGTGTGTACACATAGGTACACACAATCCCTTTAATATGGAGGTCTTATCCTTGTCTCCTCTCACTTCCACAAACGTAAAATTAGACTCTGAAAAGCTCGAACTTATAAAAATAGAAAATTAAAAAAGAAAAAGAAATGGAATTTACCAGTAAGTCACCAAACTAGTCACAGTACAATTTTATATACGATAAGATAAGATAATATACTATTGTCTTATACAGATACAAACTTTACCCAAGGATAGATACGTTTATATTCTGTTATCTGTATAAAAGGAGGATATGGCTATAATCAAAGGCACTGTTAAATGGTATCGAATGACTAGAAAAGACTCTGATGCAATATCAGGAAGATTGAACATAAAAGATAAACTCGCTTCAATTATCGATTTTCCAGAAAAAGAAGAGCTACATGCAGAATATGATACAGAAAAACATGAACTAAGAATTAGAATGTTATAATTTTTGCACTGATGAAGAATAAGAGTAATTGAGGCCCCGGCCTGGACCGGATTGTAAGTTACAAGGGAGATATAATAGCATGAAATTAAAAGTGTTATCAATTATAAGTATTATCGCAATCTGTATGTGTAATACAGCATCCGCTGAATACCTTCTCAATATTGATGGGGAGTATTTAGCCAACCCGAACCATGAAAAAATGGAGATTCACAACAATAAATATGCAAAAGACCCGACTTTTAAGGAAGTAATAAAAATCCTCAAAGAGACTACAATAGACGATAACGATTATTCTCATACATATTACTGCACAGAATTTGCAGCTGATCTTCACGACATTTCCGAAAACAAATATAAGAAAAAATGTATAATTGTCACGGCTGATTCCAGAGACGGGTCATTCAATCACTGTTTTAACGCGTACAATACGAAAGATAAAGGAATTGTGTACGTTGATGTGTCGTCCGGAGATAGATTAGTAACAATTGACAATGGGTACTTTAATGCGACTTCGATTTATGATCCCGAAGACGTAATTAGTTTAGATTTCCGTAAGACTGGAATTGAATACGAATATTATTATTAAGAAGTCTGGAAGTTACCCAGCTTCAAAAAACGATTTTACTCTTTTTTATAGGAAAAGTCTTTCAATCTCGTTTTTACCCTAATATCCCGTAAGGCCTGACCAGATTCCGAGAAAATGACGGATGATAGGAACGATTCTAAGCCCTTTAGAGCGACTTTTATCTCGGTAGAATTCAGGAACGGACACATCCACACAGTAAAATCCCACGGATCATGAAATATGTGGGTAGGATCGGAAGCTGGAGAACTTGAAAATCAGATTGATTATATTTTTTATTTACTTTGTTCAGTGAAGATAGTAAGTTTTATATATGTTGTGTGCCTTGTATATTATAGAGGTTGAGTATTATGAAAAAAATAGGAGAAAAATATACTAAACAGTTCGGAACTTTTGAATTCTACCTAAATGAAGAGGTAGATCAGGTAAAACTCATTTGTGTTCATGGTGATAAGACCGCAGAAACCACTTACTGCGGTAAAATCCAGGGGCACAACGCAATGAATATAGAAAAACTCGGCATTCGGCAAAACGGAAAAACGATGGTGTTCATAGGGCTTCCCGATGACGTTTACAATGCATTCCAAAACGCGAAATCAAATTACGCGCTGAAAAATATCCGCCTCGTATATGCAGGACGGAGCGCAGAGACCGGGATAACATGGTATTCATTGAGTGCAGTAGTCCCCAGGGAGACCTGGAGAAAGATCTCGAAATACTTCGAGAGATTTTGGGACGATGAGGACGCACTTGACGGAGAGTTGAGAGGCTGGCTCACAGCGCAGCCCGAAGTCGTTGAGAAAATCCTCGGTGTAAAAGAGGAGCTTACCCTGGCATATAGGAGAAGGGAAGCAAAGAAGAGGAAAGAAAAGAAAGAGCAAAGAGCTAAGGAGCTACAGGAAAAAATTGACGACATCAAAAAAGCCTTCGAGAATGCAGAATACCCAGATCCAAAGAAGGAAGCTTCAGATGAGGCTGCCGAATTTATGAAAGGACACGAAAAAATGAGAGTGGAAGGTGAGGTGATCCAACACCCAACAAATCCCAAAAACCCGTGGGGTGGTGGTGAATGGTGGGTGATCCAGGAAAGCTGGATCTGGTACATTCGTAACAACGGCTTCGACGGGGACGATTGGGGCCGGAACAACGTGCAGACAGGAGGAGCCGGCGCGATTGGCGTAAGAGTTCCATTCAGTGAAGAGCTCGCCGCACAAATTAGGAGCTTGAAAAAATGACAGCGCGGAAACAAAACACACCGAAAAAATGGCCAAATCCCGGCACAGGACAAGGCAAAAACCCTAGAAAGTTATGCCCAGAGTGCTTGAAACGGGGCGAAAAACACTATCTGAAGAAGTCAAGCACTCAATATACTGTAGACAAGAAACGTAAGACAGTTAACGTCTTACGTTTCTGTATTAAATGTAGACATGTAGAAAGAAACGAAGAAGAAATTAACAAAATTCCAGATTGATTATATTTTTTATTTACTTTGTTCAGTGAAGTTTCGTATAGGAAACTGGAATAAACAGCCATCATAAAAAATCACGGAGCCAAAATATGGATTCAATAGAAAAACTACTGAATACAGGAAGACCTGCCCCACAGCCAGAACACAATTTTCAGATTATATTTGAATGTTCAGAACCTAGCAAGGAGAGTTTGGTAATGTCAGACGATAACAAACCTATTTTCATTGACCCCCTAAAATACCCTTCTCCGCATATAATTATCTATGAACCTATAACCGATTATAAAATGCTTGAAAAAGTCAAGGGAGATATGATAAAACTCGGAAACGGAGGCACAACATTCGATCCAATAGCTGCGTTCACGAAATTACCTGACGATGAAAAGGACAAGTTGACCGCAGAAGCAATAAAAATTATTGAGAAAAGAGAGGAAGAAAAGAAAGAATAATCAACTAAAATCAAAAAACCGGAGCCACAAACTATGACAAAAGACATTCCAAACATAACACTAACTGTAAACTATCCCGATGAACTGCCAGAAAACCTATTCCGATTTTACGACAGCCTAACGCGAAATTCACGTGTAATCTCCCTATGCTCCTTCGGCGGCGAGTTCGTCCAGGCAACAACAAAAGAGGGAGATACCGGACTTTTCAGAAAAGATTTGATCCCGAAAGATTTGAAACTGAAAGAAGTGAAAATGTACCTTTCATATGAAAAGCATTCGCCTCTGTTTATCAGGATATCAGGATGCCTGGGAAGATTAAGGTTATTGCACCTTGTGAAGTCAAGGGGTGAATAATGTCTGAAATCGAAATCCTCAACATGCGTAATACTCCAATAACCCCCGATCTCTGCGTAAGAATCGACAGAAAATCAAAATGGGGAAATCCTTTCAAAATGCGCTCAGAACGTGAACGCATGCACGTAATCAGGAGATACGCCTACTATATTTTAGATAGTAAGTTACTCGATGATCTCCATGAAATCAAAGGTAAATGGCTTGCTTGTTGGTGCTATCCTAAACCTTGTCATGGGGATGTCCTAAAGTACCTCGCTGAACATCCTGAACTAGTCGGGATGTATCGAGGCGGGGCGATTTCGAGGGATGACGTAATACAAAGGATCTGGCAGGCTAATGGATGGAAGGGGGAGCAGGTAGGACAGCAGATGAAGTTATTTTAAGGAGCAGCCATGAAGATTATGAAATTATAAACGACGCGATAAACAAAGGAGAGTTATCAAGATAACTGCTTTCTGTAATCCTCTATAATCTCTTTTTTCTAAGTTCCTAATGTATTTCTATTAACTTTTTATTTTGGTTTCCTCAATTTTAACATGACCTACCGTAAGTTATTTATACTAATAGCTACATTATAGCTATTGTAGTAAGATACTATGGAGGAAAAGAAAATGATACTCAATTTGACCCAACACAACGCAACAGCTGAACAAAAGGCTCAACTTGTTGTTGAGCCCCGAATGACTAAAGAAAGTATGAAAATGACCTCAAGACTCAACGCACTGGAGGACAGTTTTCCTCCAGAGATAATTAATAACACATTCAAAAAAATAGTAAATAAAGTCTTGTACGCAAGACTTAGAGAACTTGAAATCAATGGCGCATCTGATAGACAGATGTATTCTGAAGTATTCAAATACGTTGACCCTTCCGAAATTCCCGCGTTTCCGGGGGGGCTGAAATATGTAGAACGGTGTTCATATTGCTTTAGGTTCGTAGCGAATAGAAAATACTATCGAAGCCCGTGCTTCGTAGTAGAGCCAGTTCCAGATGTAGATCAAGCGCTCAAAGAGATTAATATTAGATTTAATTATGATCTCACATCTGAGGATTGTAAAAAAGCCAAACTTCTTGAAATAGAAGGGCTTCCATATGACAAAAAATATTTGCGCCCTCCCAGGGCAAAGTGGACGTTGTGAATTTAGGAGGGTAAAATGACAGCGATTACAATAGCAATATCGACTGTATACAATGAATGCCCATACATCCGCTCATGTGAGCGGGTGTATGGAACTATGCAATGTGATGGAAAAAAAGATAGCATCAAAAACTGTGGATGGCTTGAATACTTTGTAAAGTATTCAAGAAAGGATTGTGAAATCTGGGAGGTCTGAAAATGACCTCCCTAAAAAAACTTAACGATGAAATCACCGCAAATGCTGTAGAACTTGATTTCGCTAACCGATTATTCTTAATACGTGGATATGAAGCAATTGAACGAACAGCAACCCCTGTAAGTGCAAAGAGTAAAACCAACCGGGTGTATGTCCCGAAGGATTGGACTAGAGTAATGGTTGTGAAGTTAGAGTAAGGGATAGTTATTTATACTAATAGCTACATTATAGCTATTGTAGTAAGATACTATGGAGGAAAAAGAAAATGATACTCAATTTAACCCAACACAACGCAACAGCTGAACAAAAGGCTCAACTTGTTGTTGAGCCCCGAATGACTAAAGAAAAAATCAGGAAACTCCTCACATTTGAGGAGATCCCTTCAAAAGAAGAAATCGAAGCAAGAGCCTCAGAGCTTGCGGAAATCGCAGTGTCTGAGGCAAATCATTATGCGGGCGAAACAGACAATAAAATCTGGATCACCCGCGTAATGATCGGGGGTGCCCCATACCTCATGGGAGCACTCGAGAACGCAGTCAGAGAGTGCGGGTTTACCCCCGTGTACGCTTTCTCAAAAAGGGAAAGCGAGGAAATCCCACAGCCGGACGGGTCTGTAAAGAAGATCGCAGTATTCCGGCATATCGGGTTTGTGGAGGTCTGAAAATATGGAATGTAAGGATTGTAAATTTTATACTGTACTTGAAAACGGACATCATGGACAATGTGTGGTAGTGCCAGAAAAACATATTGTAGTACATCCGTACAGTTGTCAATGTACAGAATTTGAGAAAAAAGAAGAGGTTTCAAACCTCTTCTCTTTTCTGAATTCATTTTAATAAATTGTCTCTGTGGGTTTCATACTCTGAAAAGTCCGGCTCTCCATTTGCCAGGTATACGTCGATTATACTGCTTGCTTCTATCAAGAAACTTTTATACTCGCTGTTTATCGCTCTGTTTTCTGCACTCATTCCAGAATCACGGCTCGCTGTCTGCCATTTCTCCGTTATATACTGCTGCGAGTTTTGGCAGTCTGCCCGGAAATATCCGACACTTGAATTATTATAAGCCAGCTTTAACGCCTGGATCTCGTTATCTACCTGGGTAACGTTTGCTCTGATCTGATCCTCAAAGCTGTTCTCCTTGATCTCCTGGAGCTGGACGTCATGCGCTGCGTAACCGCCGACTAATCCACCGACAGCGACGAGTAAAGCCAGTATAACAGTAATAGGGTTTAATTCAGGTAACATAAGATTATTTCCTCACGAATACTTTAACATTCATACCTTTTTTATATTTTACGCAAATATCGCCGTTTCCGAAGATGTTTAAAAGATCGCCTGCGTTTTTCCCTCTCGATTGAAAGACCTCTTCCCACTTTGTCGGTCCTGTTTTGGGTAATAATATAAGATTACATTTTTTCCTTATGTCTGCAGATTCAGAAATAAAAACCCAGATATCTGAGTCGAGATATCCAAGAGGCAGATGTACCCGCCCTTTATTGCCTATCTGGAGAACCGGGAACGGATCATCCCACACATCCAGGTCAATAGCGTGATACATCCCCTTACCGACTTTCTCCTTTTTCATTTCATTTGACTCTTCTCTAGTCATTAAAATACAATCACAGGAGACATTTAAAAAGTTATTCATCTCGGAAGCTCCAGTATTACCAACCTGTTACTTTTGTGTTACTTGTTCATAAGTTTTTTACTTGTTTCGTGCACCGGTTTTTCTCCGTTCCCTCCGGGCTCAGGCCCGGAGGGACTGGACATTAATGGACTATAGACGAGCGTATGCCGGACTTATCATAGTCCGGAGCTATAGCGAGTCGTATGTCCTATTATGGACAGTGCCGCCAGGAGTTAAGCCTCCTGAGCAGTCGATTCGCAGGAATACACGTTTAAATCAGGCGGATTTCCTGAATCCTGGTTTTCTCCGCCCTTTAATTTTTCGTCATCGGCTGCCCTCTTTCCTGTTTTTACGCAAGCGAGTATTTTTTCCCTTAGCCTTTTGCCTCTGGGGGCTGAATAATCGGGCCCAACGGCGTCGCGGAGTGTCGTTTTATAATAATCATGTGTTCCCGTGAAAATTATATGGTCAAATTCAGGCTTCCCATCGCGTTTTCTCATTAATAACCTGTCTCGTTTTTCCTGAAGTTCCTTTGCCGTATGCGATCTTTCGATTTCAACTTCAATCCCGATTACAGTTTCGTTATCAGTCCCCTGGTTGAAGACTAGCTTAACGTCTACTTCTTGATGTGTCCCATAGTCGTCAGTAGTTGCGACTGCTCCCATTAATGAGCCTTCGCCTGCGAGAGCGCAGGCAAAGAGGTAATGTTCCTTCGTCTGGTTTTTGATGTGCCCGTCCTCTTTTTCGAGCCCGACTTCAACATAAACCGTCTTTTTTCCTGCCTTGAATGGATGGTCGAATTGCTCCATTTCGTAGCCGGGTACCCGTATAACCTGGTTTAAAGGTATGCCGGTAAGCCAGTCTTTTAAAAAGACTTTATGTTTATCCTTTACCCACTGTACCCTTTTATCCAGGCAGAATCCAGCCGACTGCTCTGTATTCTCAGAATCAACTTTCAACGATTTCCCAAAGATTACCCTCTCATCATCCTTAGTAAGTGAATTGAAATAGTTTATACGCGTGTCTCCGACGATCAGGAGGCCCTTTCCTTTTCCTTTCGCTTTAAGTCTCCTTATGTCGTTTCTAGTGAGGTTGAATTCTTTAACTAACGGCTTTATGTTATAGGCTGACATGTTAGAAAGCAGGAGCACGTAGTCGGAATTTGTTTTCATCATAAGTATCGTCTCCGGGGGCACGCCTGCTAGGTCCTGGAATACTATTTTTAAATGACCTCCGAAGCTGCGGAGCTCCCGAAACATCCTTTCTATTACCTTCCTCATGCGTGGGATTTTAACCAGGTTGGCCCCCTCGTCTAAGGTAATGAAAATATGTTTTTTAACCTGCCCTTTCGGTACGCATTGGATCTTTGTGTTAATGATCCCTGTAATAAGCAGGATCAACGCGTCCTGAATATTAGGCGAGTCTATGAGCTCGGAAAGGTCAACCATTGTAAATCTATTCCTAAGCTTTAGGATGTTGTTATTTACAAGGAAACCGTAAGGCCCTTTCCGGGTTATCATGGTTGTATTGTTATAGATGGCAGCAAGGACAGAATTCACATTAGGGGCTTTGTGCTCATCGTCTTGCATCCACTCATATATGAGAGCCCGCCAATCATCGAAATTAGGCCAGAAGTTGCCATCTTCCCATTTATCTAGGTTAATGACGTTTCCGTTGTCGTCTGTCACTCCTCGCCTGTGGTATAACTCTACCAGCGAGCTATATACCCAATTTTTCTGAGGGTCTGAAAAACTGTCACCAATTAGGAGCCCGATAACATCCGGCAAAAGCGACATATGTTTAGAAAACGCAAGCTGGTATGATCCTAATGAGTTATCCATTCTTTCCGGATCAAAGAAGACCTGGAACATGTTAGGGTTAGTGTCTGCATCCTGTGCCCCTGCCTGCATATGCCCGATCTTAATAAGCTGCCCACCAAGTTCTTTACATACGTTGATATGGTTAGTATCCTCGTCAGCCTTCGGGACAATGTGGAACGCCTCGTCTCCCATCTCAAGAACTCTTTTATTGTCCTTAAGAAGCTCAGTCGACTTTCCAGATCCACTTTTTCCTATTACTATAGCATGACCAGAAACCAGGCTTCCGTCTTTGAAATTTAGGAAAATTGGGTTATTTGTGTCCTCATTGAGCCCTAGCCAGTGGCCCGACTTCGCTAGCCTCGGATTTTTATTCCGTAATGGGCTGGTCCTGGCGACCATCTCGCCGGTTGTGGTCGAGAGAAGCCGTTCCTTAATAAACGGCGTCGGCATCATCATATAATATGCGTCAGTCTGTCCATACTCTATGATTTCATGTATTACCCTCTTACCGTCCAGGAGAGCGATAATAAGGCTCATAAGGTCGTCTACGTCTTTTGTAGTCTTCCCCTTAACCGCAACCAAGAGTGAGAATTCAAACATTCTCATACGGCCCTCGAATACTGCCCGGTTATACTCGTTTATACCCTCAGCTATATAGTCGATAATCTTATCGTGAATATTTTTAAAGACGCCCTCGTTTTCTGCTTCCTGCATTGCAGCCGCTAGGATATTTTCGCGCCTGGCGTTCTCTAAGGCATCGATCTCGTCTCTCGGAGGCAGGGGTATAGCAGTCTGCGTAATTCCTATGCAGGCATTTTCCCCAGTTGGGATGTCTAGCAGGTCATCTATAAGCCTAAGATCCTTTCTAGGGGGTATTCCCTGCCTATTAGGATTAACTGGACTTGGATCTCCTACGCTTATAATCTGCATATAGCAGCCGTCAGCGTATAGATACCGCCCTCCCCATTTTGGCTTAAAAACAGTAGGAGAAAGGGACAGGACGAGCCGCCTGTCGATCTCCTCAAACTGTTCAAACCAGTTTTTAACGTTTACAAAACATTTGAATTCTGCCCAGCTCCTCTTTATGGGCTTTGGAAGGATCTTATACATTATTGGGATACTCATACAGTAACCACCCCTATATTTTTCATGCTCCGCATTTGCCTGGTTATCAATTCGTACTCGTAAGGCGAAGTTATGAGCCTTGACTCAATACCGGAATTTTCGAGAAAGAGTTGATAGGCTTTAATAATCCTAGATACTTCCAGGTTAGCTTTTTCTTCATCTGTATAATAGCCAGTACCGAGGAAAATGAAATAAGCCCAGTTAACTCTCCCTGAAAGACTTTGTAAAAATTGTTTGGTGTAAAAAAGCCCGACTCTCTCAGCAGGTCCAAGCTCTTCTGGGGGCAGTTTAAGACGTTCCTCATACTGCTCTGCTATATCACTCATGTCCTGGCTTTGGAGTGTGTGGTATTTTTGTAAGATCCCAGGCTGTAGGCTGTAAAGTAGTAAAGCAGTCGTTTCGTTAAATTCATCGAGGTCCTGGACGTCCTGGGGATTGACTACGAAAATAACCCCGGTGTTACACTTGTATTTTTTGTATATTGTCAGGATCTTAAACCAAATTATACCGAGCTCAGACATTTTCTTAACTTTTACGTGCTCGTCGATGTCTTTGTCGCTTGTTTTTTTATCATCATGTTTATAAACGAAATCTTTTCTCATTATCCATCTATACAAAAAGTCTAAGAAATTACCGACTTTATAAAAGATGGCGTCGTCTTTTAGGCAGATCCAGACGGTAGCAGTAACCACCAATCCGAGACCTATATAAAAATGAAGTAAATAATTATCATACCCGTAAACTCGATATATCTCTCTGGCACGGCTCGCGAGCTCCAGGTCTAAAAAAGCAGTCCCAGCAGAAATAAAGAACTTTTTAGATTTTTCCCTGGTCCCTGAGAGCCCCGTATAAGCCTTCTTCAACGTCGCGGGGGGTGCGTTTGTCATTTAATAAGCCTCCTTATGCGATTTTTGCGATCCCTACAACTGACCTTAATGTGTTAGGACTAAACAATTTTATCCATATCGGGCAAGTGAGTGCTATGAAACAAATTAAAGACATTAAGATTGCTAGACCTCCGTATACTACCATATCAACGAGGAAAAACCCGAAGCCTCCGTCTAAAACGTAGCCGACCGTTTCAGTTAACAGACTAACTAAAACAGGCTGGACGAAAACTTGAACCGCGATATATTCGAGAATAAGAATTCCTACCCATCGTGTCTTTTTCCAGGCGAGCATTATACCTAGATAATACCAATATCTTGACGCAAAAAGCAGTATAGCCGTCCTTATCGACATGTAAATTTTAAGGCCCTTAGCTGATAACCCAAAAATTACATAATTAGGGAGGTTATCTGAAGAGACAACCACCTGATCGAGGACCGATGTATCCATCCGACCAACCCAGTTGTTGCAGAGCCAAAACATACCGATTAGGAGCCCAGGACCACAAAGGAACCATAAAGCGAGGTTTATTCCCGTTTTAAATACGTCCTTCGGCTCGTAATATGTCGCTCTGCCGTGGAAAAATTCTGTTATTCCCCCGGCTGCATCCGGGTCTAATATCTGCACTAATGCAAGCAGAGCGACGATAATAACCAGGATTTTCGCCAAAATAATAAAAATTTGTATTGTCTCTTTCTGGGTTTTCTGGAAGTTTTTATCCTCTAATATTGTTATTGGAGAGGTAATAAAATCGAAAACGCCGACTCTCGCTTCATCGCCGGTATTGTTTGAACTTACGAGCTTTGAGTCCTTGACCAGCCCGTCCGCTTGTTTTGTAACCCAATCATCGAAGGCCCCGGTTATTATTCCTTTGAGAGCTGCAGTATTATCGTCGTCTGCAGCCATGACCGGGACGACTGAAAAGGAAAATAAAAAAATAATACCGAAGATGGGAAGCAGTCGCATAGTTTCCGCTCTCCTTTTATGTTATGTAGAAGACAAAGTCGATAATCATCAAGGCCACTTTCATATAAACTATAATTTTAACGACCTTAACGAGTCCTGCCTGAGCTGTCAGCTCGTCCCTTATTGCCTTTGGGTCTCTTTTCCCGGAAACGATGCCGAGGATAACGAGCAGGGTACAATAAAGAGCGACGGCAATCGCCCCGATATAAACCAGATAGTTAAGCAGGTCCAAGAAGTTCATTAAATGACTAAATAAACTGAACCGTGACAGCATATTATACCCGTTCACTGCGTCGGGCTGGATATAGACCGACGTGCCATTCTGTGAGACTGCAGCCGAGGCAGTGCTCGCTAAACCTGCCAGGGATAACCAGGCAGCCGTAAAGACTTGTTTAGTTTTCATATAAATCCAATATGTCTCAGAAGTATATAAATTTTAGTGTTCTTTATATACAACACTAAAATAAGAACACTAAAACCCTATCAGAAGAAATAATAAAAGAAAAGAGTATGTAATTTATTCGGATAAACTACATACTTAAAAATTAAAAAATGATTTTTAAGAGTTGGTATAAAGCAAAGAGAGTCAGGCAGATTTTAAGGATCACAATAATATTCTCGAAGCTTAGGAGCCTCTGAGCTTTGTACTCATGGAGGAAATACTCTGACTCTGTGGGGATCTCCTCGTATATCGTATAGGCTCGGATCTTTAGTTTGTCCTGGTCGAATTCTCCTTCAATATATAGGCCGTCTCCGAAGTGGTCGAGATCTCCATCCCAGTAACTAACCTCTGTTATATTTGTGTGAATTATACCGTTATCCCCTCTTATGCGTTCTCCGACTTCTAAAACGTGTTTTACTATCTTCCCATCATATTCATACTCTACCCTCTGCAGGCCCTCTGGTGCTTCCGGGTAAGGCGCGACCGTGGTATAATTTTTAATTCCTCCTGTGTATTGATCTATTCGGAAATTTACTTTATCAGGTCGTGGAAGGACCGCCGGAGCTGGTACCCGCTTCGCCTCGAAGACTTCCTTAGTAGTCTTTAGCTTTGTAACCTTCTCCCCTTTTGAGTTTTTGCTGCTTACGGTATAGTGCATTGTTACGGTCATTTTCGCGTAGGCTTCCCCGTTTTCGATCCCTTTCTCGATCTGCTTTTCTGTCCTGTGGACCCCAGCATTAAAAATATTGGCGGGTGAAGGCGTGGCGATTGCTTTAACGAGGACGCTTTCGTTATCCGGGATATAAGGCACACCTTCTTTATAAACGACGTCGGCGAAGCCTGCAATAATTATACCTCCTCTTATCTTCCCTTTGCCCTTTTCCTCTACTGGTATTTTGAGGCTTTCCTCTGTCTGGTTATTCCTGGCAGTATGGACGAAATCAATATTAAGGATTTTAAGGAGGCCCCCGAAGACCTCCTCGCTCATTTCGACACTCGGCTGGTTATCGAAGGATATGTCGCCGACCGGAATACCCATAGTTATTAGTTCTTCAGCATTGACAAACTCGTTATCATGTATATACACATTTTCCCCGCCATGATACCAGATAGCCCTAAGCCCAGGATCAGAGAAAACGTTGTTAAAAACTTCAATATTTTTAGTTTTAAATGGCTTGTTGCGTGCATCGTACCCGTGGGAGACTCCCGCGTTCCCGATTTGCAAACCGTTGTGCCCGCCCTTATACGCTCCGAAACTGTCCCCTTTATATGCGAAAAATATGTTATCGTGGATTTTGCAGTTCTGACAGTTATCAAGCCTGGCGCAGTCGCTTGTTATACCTGCAATCTTATTTTTATAAATTGTACCATTGACCACACATGAAAAGAAAATCCCTTCGTGTTGGCAGTTTGATATGAAATTATTATAACAGGCGACTCCCTTAGAAAATCTAATATAAATCCCATCACTGAAAGCATTATACAGCTTCATGTCGTGGATTTTTATATTGCTCCCAAAATTGCTTGACCAACCGCCTATTAAAATAAGTTTTTCGCAGTCGTGTCGCGTGTCGCTTCTTGAATTCGCGTAACTCTTAGGCAGGTTTGCAATATTCCCGTCGATCTGGAAGCCTGATATTTCGACATTATGCACAGACTCCCTAGGGTTGCATATTACCCCGATCTGCCCTTTAAACCATTGCGAAGAGGTGGAGGATACCCTTATAATCGCGTTAGGGTCTCCGGTTAAGTGGACATTAGATTTTATAATTACTGGACCATCTACGAGATAGACACCAGCCGTAAGGTAAACTGTACCTCCGCCTCTCTCGCTTGCTTTTTCTATCGCTTTGTTAATAACGTCCTGGTCGTTAGTCGCTCCCGTCGGGCTTACGATGTAATCACCGGCAGCCGACGCTGCCCCTGTAAAAAATAAAGACGACAAATATAAGAATAAAATAAATGTTTCCCGGAGACTCATAAACATTTAAACGTCGGAAAGTTATTTAAATTTTAGTGTTGTTTATATATATCATTAAAATATGGAGGTTTAAATCTCTTGAATAGATACATAAAAGCGTTATTGGTTGCGGCCCTCCTTATTTCCCTAGTAGGTGCTGTAGGTGCGAAGAATGAAACCGAACTTAGAAAATTTTTAAAATCAGATACTACCGAAGCGATCCCGATAACTGCAAACTTTACGGACCTTAAGGCCGCCGAGAAGATAAAGGATACTGTTAAAAATCCGGTCCGTGATACTGTTGAGATAGTCCAGGATGAGGAGAAGCTTAAACAGGCCATAAAGAACCAGGTGAAAGAGAAAGCTAATAATATAAGCGTGCCTCGTGAAAGGTGCGGGCAGATTATAAACGCGCGGGCTGCCTGCACTCAGCTAGTAGATAAGGCGAAGGACTACAGCAGCTCAGGGATAGGAATACCCAAGGGGGCAAATAACAGTATCGATTTGATAGATTTTGATAGGTATTGATACCAAAATAACTACCTTTTTTAGAAACGCATTCGGTTAAACCTGCCTATACGTTTCTACCTATTTTTTGCATTTCCATCTCTACGAAATGCCCTAAAAACATACTTCTTAAATTCTCTGTATAACATTATACATTAATGTCTAAATTTGAGGATGTACAAATATTGTACATTGAACTCATAAACACTATATTATAATTAAGTGTAGAATAATACAAATTTAGAATGTATTTTTATGTACATTGTTCTCCCGATAGCGTTTCGAGTATACGTTAACCTAAATAAAATTAGTTTCTAAAATTAAGGTTTTCAATATGTTAAACACGGCTCAATTTTGAGCTATGTTTTTGTTAAGTCGATCATTCTATAGACTATAGGAATAAGAGGTTTTCTGCCGATTACATAGAACTT
>LSQX01012141.1_pt4 | contig 18863 bp, 4 predicted proteins | sample 654561 | NCBI WGS metagenome assembly LSQX01 (sample SAMN04489861, study PRJNA283612) | anaerobic digester metagenome | isolation source: 4 biogas reactors fed with cattle manure at either 37C or 55C with and... | place: Denmark: Kongens Lyngby | collected 2014
GGGGCCTGCCCTTCTACAACTTCCCCGCCTTCGACAAGGCGTGCTCCGAGCTGAACCAGCAAGGGTTCTGGTACGATCGACGATAACAACCCAAGGAGTTAGAATGGCCAAGAAACCGATTTTGATCACGAAGGGCTATCTGAACGGCCTGCATTGCCGCGTGTACGGACATCCGGAATGGGAGGAGGGCAGCGGAGCCGGGGCCCTCCCCAAGGAGAACAATGCATTCATCGAGCTGCACGTATCGCTGCAGGGCTCGTGGCAGGAGGTGGTGGACACGTTCCTGCACGAGCTGACCGAGATGAGCATGGTGCTAAAGGAGTTGTGCTACACTCAGGTCAACCAGGCGCATTATGACTATACCACGCGACATTTCCACATGGACCACGGACAGTTCACGGAGATGATGTCCGTCGCGTCCGGGCTCGCCGTGCAGGTGCTGACCGGCGAGCGCCCGCTGGAGAAGGCGTGGTGCAGGGTGAACAATCGGAAGGTGGTGAAATGAGCAACGACCCCAGACCCGTCTGTCCCGCGTGCGCCCTCAAGCATCTGGCGGCGTCGTGGGCGTGGCACGAGTTCGGCACGACGGTGGGTGTGTCGAGCCTGTCCGCCCACGACCAGGCCATGTTCTGCCTGTGCAAGGCGCGGATACAGTGGAACGAGTTCCTCTCCGGGTACGAGGGCCACGATATGCTGGCCATGGGGTGGATGGCCGTGGCGGAGGAGATCATCCGCGGCGTCAACAAGGAGATGGCGGACGATATCCGCGGCGCGCGGAAGGACCCGGCCCAGCGCGGCAGGCTGCTGACCCAGCCGTCCGACGGCGGCATGATGTCGCTGGCGCACTTGACAGAGGCCATGTCGGAAGGTAATATGGCCCAGGATGCCCCCGACCTGTCCGACAAGGCACGCAGCCTCGTGCTGCGCTACCTGGAGACCATGATCGATAGGTGGCCGAGGGAGCTCATCGAGGAATACAGGAAGCTCTATGAACTCTGACACACCCGCAACTACCGACAAAGGTCCGCCCGCCCGGTACGAGGCCGAGATCTACCCGCGGGTCGACGACGCCGCGGCCATGGAGCAGGCGTACAAGGACTACATGGCCGGGGAGGATCTGGACGTCGTGGCCGCGAACAACGGGCTGGAGCCCCGCACGCTGCGCCTGTGGGCCAAGCGAGGAGGCTGGGTCGCCGAGCGGCGGGCAATCGATCAGGTGGTCATCGACGAGGCGGCCAGGAAGCTGGCGCTCAAGCGTGCGGAGAAGCTGCTGGCCATGGTGGAGTCCACGGTGGAGGTCAACGAGAAGATCGCGGAGCGGGTGGCGGAGAGGCTGGACGAGGAGAACTCGCCGGGCAATCTCAAGGCCCTGTCCGAGGCGCACCGCAACGCCGCGGACAACAGCTTCCGGGCGCTGGGCATGGGGGAGGACGGCACCACGTCGGGCGAGGAGAAGTCGAAGGACAAGGAGGGGCGCAAGCCCCTCATCGTCGTGTTCAACGGCGGCGGCGTGCCGCCCGTGGTCCGCGGGGACGGGTAGCACTACCCGTTGGGCTTCCAGAACGACTGGCTGTACACCTCTTCCCGGGTGGCCTTCACCTTCTCGGAGATGTTGAGCTTGCCCTTCCGGGCCTCGTCCCGTGTTTTCACGGATGTCATCAAGTTCCCGAACACGAAGTCCATGCGGTGCAACCCGCGGGCGACCTTCTCGATCCGCTTCATATCGGGCTTCTGCCCCTCGCGGCTGGGCAGGGCGGCGTAGTAGTCTCGGTACAGATCGGTCAGTACCTTGCGGTACGCCTCCTTGGCGACCGTCTCCGGGTCGTGGCCGTTGTACTCCGCGGCCTGCATCCAGTCGACCAGCATGGTGTCCACGTTGTTCCAGTAGTTCGGCGAGGACATCATCTTGCTGTACAGGTCATTGCGCGCGTAGGCCGAGAGCAGCTTGGCCATCTCGTCGCGGGCCTTCGAGCGGGACACGCCCTTGCCGATCGGGCCGATCAGGTTGAAGACGCCCGCGTCGGCGTTGGTCCCCATGCCCGAGAACGAGAACGGCACGAACATCGTGGCGCCGTGCTTCAGGCGCCCCCAGAACCCGTCGATCAGGTTCTTGCCCTTGAACTCGTAGTTCCAGTCGGAGTTGAGCGCGCTGCCGTTCACCGCCTCGAAGAACTTCTGCACCGGCAGCGAGGTCTTGGAGAACGCGGACCCGATGAAGTCCGTGAACCACCGCCCGATCTCCCATCCCTGCTTGCCGAAGTGCATGTAGATCTTGCGGTCGCCCTGCGTGGGGTCGAGCCCGAGACTCGCTGGGATCAGCCTCCCGGCGAGCGGGATGTTCTCCTTGGCCCACGGGATACCCGGCGCGCGGGCCATGAGCTTCAGGAACGGGGTGATGTTGAACGAGTGGGTCTTCCCCGGCTCGTTGTGCCAGATGAACCACTTGTCGTCCTCGTCGCCCGTCCCGGTCGCCTTGCCGAGCGCCGTGGATACCATCTGCATGACGGCGGGCACCCCGAACATGACTCCCAGGTACATGCGCATCCAGCGCAGCGGCATCGTCTTCTGCACGCTCTTGTCCAGCTTGAACCCGGACAGCCTCCGCGTCAGCACGCCCATCCCGCCGGCCTCCCACGCGCCGGCAGTCCACTGCCACGAGAACACGAGCCGGTTGAGCCACTTGCGGCCCTGCGGCGTGGCCCAGGGGTACATGACCGGGTCCATGCCGCCCACCTCCGCACCGATGTAGGGACCCCACTTGCGCATCTCCACGATCGGGTCGAACCACTTGCCCGTGCGCATGGCCTCCGCGCGCAGGCGGGTGATGGTGTTCGCCACCACCGCCATCTTGACCGCGTTGGCCACGTACTCGAACGTGTATTCCATCGTGTCCTCGGTCATCACCTTCATCGCCTTGTCGGCGAGGGAGATGAACCGTTCCGGGACCTCCATGCCCTGCTTGCGCAGGTCTGCGACGATCTTGTTGAAGTCCTGCCGCATGATTGTGCGGCTGACATCCAGCGGGTTGCCCCTGCTGTTGGACATCGGGATGTTCACCATGCGCATCAGCGTGCGCAGCTCGATCATGAAGGGGTCGGTCGGTGAGTGGATCATCCGCACGAAGTCGTTCATGCCCGCGGATCCGGGGTCCATATTGAGCGCCCGGCCGAGCTTCGTCCCGCCCAGCTTGCGCATGGTGGCGGGGTCGAGGATGCTCAGGAGACCATGCATGCTGCCCATGGCCCCGACCAGGGACTCCCAGCCCGTGGCCACGAGATGGAACAGGCTGAATGACATCGACATGGCCTTCGACCACTGCAGGACATGATCGACGGCGTAGTGCGTCGCGTGGCGGTCGCGGGTGTCCGCGGCCTCGAACAGCTGGGTCATGAAGCCCGCCGTGTCGCCGCCGCAGAAGATGTTGCCCATGATGCTGCTCTCGGTGTCCCCGGGGCGGGACAGCGCGGTCAGCATCTCCGGGAGTTCATTGAGCCCGGTCTTTTCAATGTGGTGGAACGCCTCGTAGGGGTGCCGGTCCCCGGGCTCGAACCTCACCACGCCATGCCCGAGGGTCTTCTCGGCCGCCTTCTTGCTGCGCAGCTGCTTGAATATCTCGCGGGCATTGTCCTTGGCCGACAGGTTGTCATTGTAGGTGAAGTTGTTGGCCTGCGCCCACCAGCGCGCGAGCACGTTCCACATCTCGTCGGGCACGATCAGGTTGTCGTCCCCGGGGAGTGCGTAGACCACGGGGTGTCCCGCGGCATCCTCCGCCATGAGCGCCATGTTGATGGCCGAGCGGAACCGGAGCCCGTTCGCCAGGTTCTCCGCGCGCGCGGCCAGGGCGGTCAGGGCGTCGACGCCGGAGGACAGGAACCCGTAGGTATCGTAGATCTCCGCGTTGCTCATCCCGCGCACATCGAGCCGCATGTTGTACTTCTCGGCCATGCGCTCCATCGACCGGATGACGGACCCGTACTCGACACCGACGGACGTCTGGCCAGGCGTGTGCACGACGTCCTCGGACCGTATGGCGTTCTCCCCCACCGCACGCAGCGCGAGCCGGTGGATGGCGTACGCAAAGTCGGCGACGGTCGGGTCCGCCGGTATCCCGTAGTTGTGCAGGAACTGACCGTCCACCATGCCCTGCGCGATCTGCTTGGCGGTCTTCCCGCCGAGGGACTCGCCGACGAGGTCCTGGAAGAACTTAAGCTGCCGCCAGGGCAGATTGTCATCCCGGATCAGGTCCGCGAGCCGGTCGGACGCGCTGTGCGCCCTCATGGACTCCTCGAACGATTTATCCAATTCCCGGACCAGCTTTTCCGACGGGCGCAGGAGGTTCTCGGTGTTCTTCGCCACGTTCCCCCGGCGGTAGTAACCGGTGCCGGGGATGAATGGCACCGTGTCGTAGACCCCGAAGAGCATGTGGGCGTCCGTGCCGCCCATGGTCAGGGGAATCTGGTTCATGACGTCCTGCGTCATCTCCTGGTTGAGCTGCCGGAGGAGGTCGGCCAACGCCTCTATGTCGATGATCCGCCCGTTCGCGGGGGTCTTACCAGTGCGCGGGGCCATGGCTGCGGTACGTCCGGTCTTCTCCAGGAACTGCTGCAGCTCCGTGTCGGTGTCCAGGACACGCTGCAGCGTCTTCGCCGGGACCGCCAGCACGGCGGATACGATCCTGCGTTCGCCGGTCTCGCCCTCCGCGGCCCTGCTGCGGCGCACGAGCGCCCATCCGTCATTCGCGAGACGTTCCAGGAACATCTGTTCGAAGGTCCCTTTATTCGCCGTCTGTCCGAGGTCCGCAATGGCCTGATGCACGCTGTCCGCGGTGTCCGCGAGCGTGTTGACGGCAATCTGGACGAGCTGCGGGGGTAGAACATCGTGGATGCGCTGAAGCACCGTGAGCAGCGTGCTTGTGCGGTCTGTTCCACGGGCGTCGGACGCCGCAGTCGGGGAGGAGAGCGCACGGATTTCCGCCCCCGTCGGGCCGGGTCTCTTCCGGTCGGGGCTCTTGTAGTCGACCGTGCTGATCTGGATGTTGGTGTCGGTGGACTTGCCCCCGCCCACCATGGCCGCCAACGTCTTGGCAACCCAGTCCATAAGATCTGTAACACCCTCCGGCTTGCGGTAGGTGTCGAGCACCTTGTCGGCGCCCGTGATGCGGGAATAGCTGCGCTGCATCCGGTCCGCCTCTTCCCGGCCAACAGCCCGGATCCTGTGCGTGGCCTCGTCGCGAACCAGCCGGCGAGGGGCCGAGCGGACACCTCTGGCATGGAACGGATCGTCCAGCATGATCCACATCCGCAGGTCCTGCGCGTAGGCGTTGTACTTCTCGGCGATGCCTTCCTGGACACGGTTGGACACGATGCTGCGGATATCCATGCCCCGGAAGATCGGACGGATGGCGGAGTCGAAGAACACAGACCCGTCCACGAGCTTGAACGCGGACAGCGAGAGCCGGGAATGGTCGACGTAGTCGTACGCCTGCGGCATGGGCGGAGGCGTCCAGTTGCGCAGAAGTTCCTCGTCGCTCAGCGGACGACCGTCGAGATATTCGGCGTTGAGAGCCTCGAGCGCCTCCGTGTTCCCGGTGCGGATGAGCATCTTGTCGAGCAGCCGGCGCGTCTTCAGCATGCCGGTCATGATTCCATGCAGCTGCTGCAGCGCCCGGATGTCCACGGGATCCGTCGCCTTGTCGAAGAGCCGGTTGTACTCCGACTTGATCGCGCGGGTCGCGATGCCCAGCTTGGGCCCCCAGAACTGGTCAATGCCCCCGGGGACCCGGACAATGCGGGAAGCGAGCAGAGCTTCCGCGAACGCACGGGCGTAGTGCAGTCTGCCATCGGGCGTCCGTGTGAAGCCACGCAGCATGGCCGCGCCGTCGAGATGGGCCCGGATGGCGTACTTCATGGTATCCCGGCTGCTGAGCGACAACTCGTCCTGTTCCGTGTTGCCGGGAGGCAGGTTGTTGTGGAGGTCCACGAAATCGTTGAACCCGGTCACATGCTCCAGCGAGCCGCGCAGGCTGCGAAGGTACTGAAGCACCCCGCCCGGGGGCTCCGCCAGCGCGATGCCCGACTTGACGTAATCCTCGTACGCCTCCCGGCTTTTGAATACGTGCTGGATGCTCTCCTGCACGAGGTGCCCCGCCTCCAGCAGGGTCTCCTCGGAGATCCGGCTGCTTTCTCCGGACTCGTTGAGCACCAGGACGGACACGGCGCGGGAGAGGTCGCTCGGGTCGACGATGCTGTTCATCACGGGCGTATCGCCGTGGAAGAGAATGTGGACAGCGGGGTCTACGTCGAACCCCATCCCCTCCAGGAGCCCCTGGTAGCACAGCACCTGGGCCACCTGCTTCTCCTTGATGGACATGTGTCCGTCGTACCGGAGGTTCCAGCTATTCTCGTCGCGCCAGGGCTTGACATCGATCACAGACACCTGCCCCGTGTCCTTTTTGACCGCGAGGATGTCGGCACGCCCGACCATATCCCCGGACTCCAGCGGGACTTCCGTGAGGAAATCGTACAGATCCGCGGGGAATTTCTTGCGCAATTCTGCGTAAGCCGCGTCGACCCACGACCCCTGATCCTCCGCCTTGTCGCCTGCCTTGATGCGATTCTCCAGCGCCAGGTGGTTTACGTCCCCCTGCCGGGCGCGGTCCGGCATGGACGGACCGTCGTAGGCCCCGGCGAGCGAGAGCGCCTGCGTCACCGACAGGAAATCGTCCCGGTTCCGGGGTTGTTTCTTGAGCTTCGACAGGATCTGCAGCGACTGCTTCCGGCGCTCCTCGTCGATGGCCACGGGAGAGAGAGACAGAAGGGAGTTGCCCATCTGCGTGCGCCCCGCGAGCGGCGCAGCCGCGATGTTCCGCTGTCTCTGCTCCCGCAACATCTGTTTCGCTTTCTCCATGCGGGCGTTGAGGGCTTCCTCCGTGGCCTGCGCCGCGGGGCTGTCGACAGGGGCTCCCTCGCCGTCGAGGTTCTCGGCACCGGCGTGGGCCGCCTGCTCTCCGGCACGCTCCGCGGCCTCGGCTTCCGTCTCCGCCCTGTTCACCCCCTGCACCAGACTGGGGAGATCCTGCAATTCCGGGGTGGAGAGAACCTCGGCCCCGGGGATCGCGGAGGCTACCGACTGCAGCGTATTGTGGACGCCGAGCTCCTCTTCCCGCGACACCCATGTGGGCGGCTTCTCGAGAGGCTGGCCGAGATTGGAGAGCGCTGCAGCCGAGGGGATGCGTCGCCCTTCCTCGAAACGGAATACGTCCACGAGACGTAGCCGACCGGACTTGCCGCGACCGTCCTTGTGATTTACCGATACGTCGGCCCGGTTCATATCGTCGTCGGTGTACCAGGAGACTGCACGGGCATGGACCTTGCCGCGGGCGCCGAGGTCCAGCGTCTCGTCGCGAAGCGAATCTTCGACGTACGGCAGGTTCTTGTCGGCAAGGTCGAACTTCCTGCTGGTGAACAGGATGGCGTCGACTGCGGCCGGCGGGAGCCCCCCGAAGGCCTCCGTGCGCACGCGGGAGTGGTTGGCCATCATCTCCGGAGGGAACATGAACCCGAACCCGGAGCCCGACGACGGGACGCTGTCGACGTTCGAGGATACAAGGGCGTTGTACAGGAACAGCATCTGCATGAATTCGCCACGGGTGACCTTCATCGGTTGGTTCTGGCGGTAGGACTTGGTTCCGGGATCGTAGGTCCAGGTGCCGACCTTGATGTGGTTCGGATCGTCCTTCTGCCCCTCCTTGACCACCCCCGTCTCGCGCAGGGTTGCCGCCGCGGTCCACACCTGGTCGATGTACTGCATGATGTCCATGCCGGCAGTGGCGGGCTTGAGGAACGAGTTGTTGGTCTTGCCGTCCGTGGAATTGATATTGATAGACCGCAGGAAGATGTCGGGCACGGAGCGCGGTTTCCCCTCCGCGTCCCGGCAGCGGGCCGGGGCGGCGTAGATGGTGCGAAACACGGACTCCACCGCCACGATGATATTCTCGGCCGTGTCGATCCCGTGGTCGCGCATCCGGTCCACCAGACCGGGGTCCATGATCCGCAGCGCGGAGTACACATCGGCCACATGGCCCGCCGCGGCGGCGAAGCTCCGGGCGGGGCGGAACGCGAGCTTGCGGAGTCCGGACGCATGCTCCTTGTCTTCCAGATCGGATATACTCTTGGATACCGTGTCGTAGGCCTTCTGCAGGTGGCTCACCTCGACATGCCCGTGGTACGCGGAGACCTTCCGGGTGAGATCGGCGTCGCGCTCCGCCACTGCGGTCTTGATGCGCGGGTCCAACTCCACCCCCGCGAGCGCGGCCGCATTCAACGCGGGGACCACCACGTCCTTCAGGTCCATCAATGCGCGGTGGGCCTCCCCCGCCGACTTCACGTAGGTCTTGACGACGGACAAAAGCGAGTCCATCGCGCCCGCGAGCTTGCTGACGGACCTCGTGGGGGCCCAGAGTTCCAAGGCGTCCTTGGAGAAGCCGGTGAAATAGTCGAACCCCTGCTCCAGCAAGCCCGCGCGCCGCGCCTCCGCGACGGGGTCGCCCTTGTAGGCGTCGCTGAAGAGCACAGCGCGCCCGGCCTCCTTGCCCTTGGACCATGCCATCCACAGGTCGTGGAACGCATGCAGCTCCTCGGAGCTCTCCCAGTCGTGCTGCATCAGCATGCCGATGTACAGGGGCATCGTGGCCTGCGTGAACCCGAGGCGGGACAGCGCGGCCTCCTTCTCCTCGTCGAACGTCGCGTTGGCCACGTTGAAGAGCCAGTTGGTCGCCAGGCGCCAGGACTTCGCGGACGGACCGGGCTTGTTGTCCCCGCGCACGGTGCCGTAGAGCTTCCGGGCGAAGATCGTGTGCATCGTGCGCACGCCGGCCATGGCGATACCACGCTGCGCAGCCGCGTCCTGCACCTGTGCCGTACGGCGCATAACCTGGTCCAGGTCGCTCATATCCAGTTCGGCAGCGGGGGAAAACAGATATTCGTCGAGCGTCCTCCCACCCGCGACCTTCGCCATGGCGTCCTTGTACTCGGCGTACGTGGCCTTCGCCGTCTGTCCGGGCACCAGCTTCGCGCGCAGCGGCTCCGGAAGAAGCTGGGGGAACTTGGCCAGGAGCTTCTCGTACACCTCCTCGGCGGGGGCCTGGTACGGGGCCTCGTTATCCACCAGCCGGCGCTTGTACGCCGCGGGGTCCAGGACCTTCGGGTTCACAGGCAGGGTGTCGATGGTGTAGACATAGTCGTAGCGCGCGGTCCTGTCAACGGGGAACTGCACGCGCTCGACGGAGGCCCTGCGCCGGTCGGCGATGGCCGCCATGTGGACATCGTTCATGTACGGGACGGCCAGGAGATCGCGGGCCTGTTCCGGGGCCATGCCCTTTCCGACCAGCTCCCGGAAGTCCGCGCGGTCCTGCTCCAGGGTGCGTCCGTGCGCCGACAGCACCAGCCCCGTGTCGCTGTCGTACTTGAACATGAGCTCCGTGTCGGTGTCGCCGTCCTTGTCGAGGCCGGCGAGCGCCGTGGACACGGCGGTACGCTGGGTGATGTTGATGTCCTCCGGGATCCACTCGTCCCCGGTGTACGCGAGCTCGACACGACGGCCGTCGGCCGTGCGGACGTAACGCATCGCGCCCTTCCGCGCCTTGACCAGGCTCACAGGGGATGACATGCGGTAGACATCGGACGCGTTCGGACTGCCCGACGGTGTGCGCGAGGTGTAGCACAACGAGCCGGCGAGGTATACCCGGTTCTTGCCGGTGGGGTCCTTGCTGTCCCCTCCCCAGTACAGGGCGGGCCAGTCGAACACCAGGCCGTCGCCTCCCCGGGGGTCGGGGACCATGAGGTCGTCGAACGACACCTCGCTGTAGAGCTTCGCGCCGGGGACCTTCGGGTCGTCGAACACCAGCGGCCTGCCCTCGCGGTCCTCGAACATCGGCATGACGACGTCCGAGAGGTAGGAGAAATACGCCTTGCGGTCCCCGCGACGGGTGTACAGTTCGCGGATTACGTCCGCAACCGTCTCGTGGGCGTTGGGGATGTCGGCGCGCACGAACAGACCCGGGCGGGCCCACGGCTGGGTCATGTTGGTGCGCTGCAGGGAGAGACGGCGGGAGAACCCGTGGAAATCCCTCTCCTGCTCCTCCTCCGTGAACACATAGGAGGATTCGGAGAGCACGTCGGGGGCACCGTGCGTGTGGTCCAGCTGGACCCTCCGTCCGTCCCGGTCCATCACCAGCCCGCCGGACGCATCCGTGCGCGCCACCCCGGCGGACGGCACGTTCTGGCAGTGCTGCCCGGTCACCTTGGCGTGGCGGAACCGCTCCTCCCGCGCGCTGTACTCCTTGGCGAGGATGTCGGACACATTGTGGTCCGTGCGCAGGATCTTCCCCTCGGCCAGCAGATGCGCCCGCTCCGGGTGCCGCTTGGAGAGTATCTCGACGTCGCTGGCCAGAAGCTCCTCCGGGGTCATCGAGTCGTGCAGCAGCCGCACCTCCTCCAGAATCATGGAGTCCAGGGCGGCCGCCCGGTCCATGGCGGCCAGCGCGGTCCCGTCCACCGACGTGGACATCGCCGCCATGTCCTGCACCAGATTGGAGCCGAACAGCAGGGGCTGCGCGGCGGCGCCGTGCGCGAGGTGGGCGGCGTCGTGGAACACCACGTCTTTCTGCGTGCGGGTGATCAGGGCCAGGGGCGCAACGCCTTCCGGGCGGAGAACCTGCACGGTCAGTCCGGGCACTGCCTCGGGCAGGGGAACTCCGTCCACGGTGGCCCCTTCGATCCAGCCCGCCAGGTCCACGGGGCCCTCGGCCGGGTTCATCCCGGCAACGAGATCCGCGATGTAGTCCGCGAGCTTCTTCCTGGTGTTGCCCTGCACGACCTCCGTGTCGTAGAACGGGTCCACCTTCGCGCCCTCGCGGTCGGTGTACACCACCGCCGCGCCCTCCGCTTCCCCGAGCCTGGATACCGCCCGGGCGATGGCATCCATGGCCGGATCGTCGAAGGTCTCATCCCCCGCGAGGTAGGTGCCGTTGCCCTTGACCTGCATCCCGGGGCCGTCGATGTGGCTCTTGATCATCTCCCGCTGGAAGGCGGGGCCGGCAAGAAAGTACGCGCCGCCGAGCGTGCTGTCCAGCCGCTCGATCTCTTTGTCGCCCCTGCCTGCCCGGTCGAGCCGGACGGACGTGACGAAGGTAGCCGACGGCACGCTGTACTTGTGGGTATGCGTGAACCCGTTCACGCTGATGTTCTGCCGTTTCACCGACTGCCGCAGAGAAGGCAACGCGTGGTACATGCGTTTGAAGATCATTTTCAACGGGGCGATGATCTCCGTGCCCTTCACCGTCTGCATGGCCAGGTACTGAGGCACGTTCATCATGACGGGGTTGTGGCTGCCTGTGTATACGGGCACGAGCCCGTACCGTGCGCCTTTCTTTACCCGCTCCCATGACGCGTCCGCGATGCTGCGCAGCATGCCCTCGGTCAGTTTGGTGGTTATGACGCCGCGCGAGTCACGGTATCCGGCAATCGCAGCGAACAGCGGCGTGCCGTCCGCGTACGTCCCGCGCTCGCGGATGGACTTGCGGTCCGCGTCGCTGACGCGGAATGCAGCCGAGGTCGAGTCGGCCATGTCATAGTAAACACGTGACTGCCCCCCGGCCAGCGCGGCCACGGACGAATCCGCGGTGACCACACGGGAAATGGGCTGCGTGAGCCTCATGTTCACGCCGAACATCTGCAGCACGGCGTAGTTGTCCGGGGCAGGCTCCATGCCGACCCCGACGTCCATCCTGCGGTCTATCTCGATCGCGGACGCCATGACGGCATCGGCGTTCATGTCGCCGACCTTCACCGCGTCCTTGGCCACCTCGAGACCGCGCAGCAGCGCCCTGGCCAGGTCGGTGCGCTCCTTCCCGGAGAACCAGTTCCTGAGCCAGGTCTGTGTCCGGGAAGGGAGGATATCCCCTCGACGGCCCCGGATCGGGACATCGTGCGCCCCTCCGTGCCACAGCCTGGCCAGCCCGTCCCGGTCCCGCAGGTGCGTGGACACGGGGTTGTGCCGCGAGTTGTACAGGGCGTCGGCGGCCTGCGCCAGCCGCTCCGCGCGGGCCACGATGTCGGGGAGATCGACAAGGCTGCTCTTGTCCCACTCCTTCAGATCAGCGATCACCTGCTCGGTCGCCTGTCGTATCTGCTCCACGCGGGTCTTCCGGGCAGTCTCGTTCTCCGCCGCGAGCCCGTTGGCCAGCGCCCGTTCCCGGTCGGCCCTCAGACCGCCACCGGCCTGCGGATTCCGGGTCGAGATCGTGATCTCTTCGAACGGCGCCCATGAGGCCTCGCCCACCTCGTCCTCCTGCATGGGGTCCGGACTGCCCTCTGTGGCCACGACGGCCTCGAGCGGAATCTGCGATCTCAGCTGACTCACCAGCTTGCGTCCGTTGTCCATGCCGGCGATGCGCAGCGCGAGACCGAGGGCGTACAGCCGGGGGCTTTCCTTCTGATCCGCGGCAATCAAATTGGACACCAGCATGGTGTACTCCAGCTCACTGTTCATGAAGTTCTCTGCCGGCAGGTCCAGCTCCGGGAGGAGCGAGACCTCGACCCTTGTCGGGGCGTCCTTCCCGGCCCTCGCGCGCCGTGCCTCGTCGCGCATGCGCTGCGTGATCCCGAAGTAGGCGTTTGGCTGGGCGTCGTGGGCCGACAGTATCCCCGCGAACATCCGGAACGACTTGTACGCGGGGGAATCCATCAGCTGCTGCATCTTGTCCTCGCCCTGCGAGAGCGTGAAATTCATGAGCCCGGGCAGGCCATGCTCGTCGCTGTTCGCCAGCTTCAGACCGGCCAGCAGCCGCTGGCGCAGCGTGTCGCCGTGCTTGGTGAGGTCGTTGCGCGACGCCACGCCGTCCACGACGGTGAGCATGGACAGCAGGTCTTGCGCGAACATGCGCAGGAAATTCTCGTCCGGGACGTCGAGGTGCAGGTGCTCCTTGTCCATGAGCGCCACGAGCTGCCTCCCGTACTCGGAATTGCCCCGCAGCCCCACGGCGAGGCGGAACTGCCGCGTCATCGCGTTCGTGGCGACGTCCCCGCGCAGCGCGATCTCCATCAGCCCCGCGAACAGCGAGGCGGACAGCACGGGGTTTGTCGTGATGGACGTCAGCAGGCTGTTCCCGGAGGATGGCCCGGATGGGTTGGACCCGGTTCCGGCTTCCTGGCTGAACGTGGCCAGGGCCGCCTTTGCCTGATCCAGCTGGTTCAACAGTTGCAAGCGCTTGACGTCGTCGGCCGAAAACGGCTCCGCGGACTTGAGGCGCTCGAGCTCCTCTTCGATATCCTGGATCTCCTTCTCGTACTTCTCGATCTCGTCGCGGTTGTCCACAATGGACGAGGCGGGTTCCGCAGGCTCGGGAGGATCCACGTTGTCCCGGATCTCCGCGGCCGCCTCCTCCGCGGTATCCCTCTTCCGTGTATCGCCGCTCACGTGCTTGCAGTAGGACTCCTTGGCGGCGATGAAGTTCCAGGGCGCCGCATTGAAGACGTCCCGGTACCGCTGCAGGTTATAGGGCGGCTGCCCAGAGGTGATCCGCTGCTGGTACTCCTGATATTTCTCCGCGAAGAGGTTGGCGTTGGTGGCCAGATCGCGCTTGCGGTCCTCCATATTGGCGGCGCCTCTGGCCTCTATGTGCCGCTGCAGCGCGTCGAACGTACCGTTCTGCTGCAGCGGGGCGTGCCCGCCGAAGGAGTCGTTGACCGCGGCGAGGAAATACTTGTACTCCTCGGACGCGCGGATCTCGTCCTGGATAGCCCGCAGCGCGGCGTACCCGAGGGGGTTGCCGCCGATATCCGATGTGTCGTACCCCAGGACGATCGCCGTAACGAGCTTGGATACAGCCTCCTTGCTGTAGCGGTCGCCGGCGAAGATGCCCCGCATGAGGTTCAGGTGGCCCTCCATTCCCGGAGGGTGGTCGGAAATCTTGACCCCCTCGAGCAGTTCGCGGACCTTGTTGACCATGGCCTGCACCGACGGGGAATAGACCGGCTCCCCGTCCTTGGTGATGGACATCAGCGTGGCCGGGTGCGTCTCCAGCATCAGCTCGGCGAAGTCCTCGGCTATGGCCGCCGGGACGTAAAACGATGGCCGGGTCAGGTACAGGTTGTACCCACCGTCCCGCGACGTCGTCCAGTGCGCGCCAGGGGCCAGCGTCCACGCCACGCGGCCCGTGGCCGCCACCGGCCTGCGGGATATGTTGGCCTTCTGCAGGATGCTACCAGCCGCGGCCATGTAGTCGCTGTACTCTTTCTTGATGTCCTGCAACGCGCTGGGGTTTTCATCGTATTCTTCGCGGGACCCGCCCACGGCTTCGAGGTTGCGGTAGAACTCCTCGTTCGGGGGTTTGCTCTCATCCCACTCGGCGAGAAACTGGAAGGCCGCGTGCTTATTAAGCACGGCTTCCGCCGGATTGTCTTCGCCCCACAGTTCGCCGGCGAACGTGCTGGTGAACGCATTGCTATCGTGGCCCAGGGAGAAGTAGTCCGGGTCGTACATGATCACGGGCACCGCGTCCTCGGAGTACAGCTCCGTGGCCGGCGTGCTGAAAATCCGCAGGGGGCGTGCCGTCCACTGGACGTCCTCCCCCGAGCTCTTCCGCAGCGCCTCCTCTGCGGCCTCCGCTGTGGAGAAGTCCGTGGAGCTGGACGGCCGGATCTTGCCGCTGCTGCTCGCGGCGCTGTCGTAGTGGATCTTGAACCGTCCGGTGTCCTTGTCCTCCCGGATGGTGGCCGTACCCACGCCGGGGGCGGTCAGCGTGCGCCCCATCGCCGACAGGTTGGCGGAGACCACGCGGGCCGCCTCGCGCACACGCGAGAATTTCCCCACCGCGTTGAGGGTGTCGTCGAGCCCCATCGCGGAAGCGAGCTCCAGCACGTCGGGAGTCACGGTGTCCGTGTCCGTGAGCCTCGCCACGCGCTCGAACTGGTCGAGGGTCGCGCTGTCCATCCGCGATGACGCCAGGCTGAAGCCACCCTTCTGCATCTGCTCGATGGTCTGCCGGTCCAGCTTGATCGAGACGCTCATCTTACGCTGGCTGGTCAGGAACTCAAGGGCCTCCTCGCTCCACTTGTCCTTCGCCGCGCCCTGCCGCGTGCTGACGACCGCGTACGCCTCTCCCTGCCTGGTGTAACGGGTGAAGTCGGCGGCCTCGGTCTTCAGCGCGGCCTCGTAGTCGGCCATGCCCTGCTTCACCTCTTCCTCGGACGGCTCGCTGCCGTTGTTGTCGCGCACCAGACGGGAGCGGACCCGGTTCTCCATATCGCTCTCGGTCACGGAGACCACTCCGTGGTGGACCATGTCGGTGTGGAAGAAGTTGGCCACGGCCTGGCGGTACACGCTGCCGGGAGCCATGACAGCCTCCTGCGCCTTCGCCTCGATCTGCTCTGCCGTCATCCGCTTCCCCTCGTCTGTCTTGCGGATCTGCTCCTTCTGGTGCTCGTAGTACTGCCGGTGCATGATGGCGGCGGTGTGGATCTGGTGCCGCAGCGCCCGGTCGGTGTCCATGAGCAGGGCGGACGAGGGGTCCACCAGCATGGCCACGGGGTTTCCGGAGATCAGGGCGTTGGCGAAAGCAGCGGCGTGCGCCCCGGCCTTGCGGATCAGGGACACGGAGCCGCTCGCGGCCTGCCCGACGCGGGCCCCCCATTCCGCGATCCCGTCGATGATGGAGGTTTCCTCCGCCATGATGGCGGCCACGGGCGCCTTGGCTGCCATCTCCTCTTCCGTGGACCCGAACTGCGCCTTGACCTGCGTCTCCTTGCTCGCGGCCGTGGCCTCCGACGCCTGCATGAGGGTCGTCTCCGCCAGGGGGATCGCGCCGGATTTGTCGCGCGTGATCACGAGCCCCGCGCCGCCGCGGGCCGTGCTCTTGAGATAGTCGAACCGGTTCTCGAGCTGGGTCAGCTTGCCGCGCTCGCCGGCCATGAGGTTGACCTGCACGGATTGCAGGCCCCGGCGGGCGAGGCCGGGAAGGGCGAAGCCCAGGGCCTCGGCCATGAACTGGTCGGACGAGCCCCAGCCCGCGTTCTTCCACCCCTTCACGATGTCGAGGAGCTTGCCCCTGTCCGGGGAGTCGTCGAGTCCGTAGAGCCCCTGGATGAACCCGTTGGCGCGCTCCTCCAGCATTTCGTTGATCATGCCGTCGTAGGCGATGTCCTTCAGGAACTTGTCGGCCTCCTTCGGCCCGAGCCCCGTCCTGGCCATGACCCGTCCGAGGATGGCGGCGAACCCGGTCACGTGGTTGGCGCGCAGCAGATCCTTGTGCAGCGTGTCCACTGCCTTCTCCAGCGCGTCCCCCGCGAGCTTGGGGTCGCCCGCGAGCACGGAGCGCCGCGCCACGTCCCGGAGGTCGTCCACGGCCCCCATGATCTCCCTGCCTGCCACGGATTGCGTGACCGCCTTGCGCAGCTGCGCGCCCCGCATGATGTCGTCCAGCTTGGAGGACACCATCCCGCGGGCGCTGCCGATCGCGCGTCCCAGCCCCGTGCGGGAGGCCACCTGCGCCCCCGCGCCCAGGACCTCGCCGAACACGGGTCCGGTGAACTCCGACATATACTCCGCCCACCGCATGCCGAGCGCGATCATCTTGGCGTTCTTCATCAGATACTCGGAGCCCTGCAAAGCTCCGGAGGCGGTAAGCATGAGCTCGGTGGTGTTGACCATCTCCTGGCCCGTGACGGCCTCCACGGCGCTCTCCACCGCGAGGTCGGCGGCCAGCAGGCCCGCGCCCTTGATGTGGGCGTCGTACAGCAGGCCGAGCGCGTTGCCCAGGCGCTGGCGCGCCATCAGGGGGACCGCGTTCTCCGGGTCCATGTAGTCAAGCAGCATGGCCGAGTTCCGCCGGCCCAGGTACGTACCGATGGACTTGAGCTTCCCCGGGTTCAGCATCGCCGCTTCATACTTCAGGGCCTTGGCGGCCATCTTGGCCGCGGCCGACTCCGTGACCTCGCCCGTAACGTACTGGCCTGCCTCGGCGCGCAGCCGCTTCAGCACCTGCGCCTCCGCGGTGTCCTCCACGATGTCGGAGGCCTTCAGAATCTTGAGCGCGAGGTCGTCGACGCTGTTCTTCCCCAGCTTCTCGACCGTCTCGCGCATGGTCTTGCCGGCAAGCTCCTCCGCGCCCTCCCTGGCCAGCTTGATGCCCACCGCCTCGCCGCCCTCGCGCACGGTCTTGGACACGAGGTCGCCGACCAGCCCGCGGATCCCGGCCCTCGCGGCCATCGTGGACGGCTTCGTGAACATCTTTTTGATAATCGTGCCGAGCCCGGCCGACAGGAAGAACTCGAACGCGAAGGCGGGAGCCTGTGATATGATCCCGCCGAGCATGCCCCACTTCGTCTGCTCGGACTCCCGCTTGCTGGCGGCAATGAAGTAGCGGGCCTTCAGGAGCTCCTCCGGCGTGACATTTTCCTTGTTGTAGAGCTTCTCGAACGTCTTCTTCGTCTCGACGGTGTCCTTGATCGTCATGCCGATGGCGGCCACGTCATTAAGAAACGGGGCGAGCTTCATGAGCCCACCGCGCCTGACCCCCTCCCAGAACCCCGCGCGCCCCTCCCGCTCCTGTCCGATGTGCTCGATGAGCTTGCGGCCGACGTCCGTCTGCTCCAGCTCCTCGCGTTCCATCCGCTTCCCGAAGACATTCAGAAACCGGACATTACCCATGCTGTCCAGCGCCCCCTCGGGCGTCAGATTCATGATGTCCTCGCTGCCCGTGGTGGACGGGGAGGGGACCAGCGCTCCAGTGCCGCCCCCCGCCATCCCCGCCTCTTCCGGCTCCAGATCCGGGAACAAGGAGGAGAGGTAGCCGGGTGATGCCATATCCACTGCGGGGGAGGCAATAGGTCCTTCGTCATCGGTGAAAAGTGCCATGAAAACTCCTGTTTAGTCCTCGGGGGGCGGTGGAAGCTCGGCTTCCGTGTCCGGTTTCTGCGCTTCCTGGCGTCCAGTCGCGGACGCGCGCGCACGACTCCGGTATTTCGCAGCCTCGTACTGGTGCACGATTGTATTGAAGTTCAGCACAGTCTCGTCGTTGCTCAGTGCACGCTCCCATTCGTTGACCATCGCGATATCCGACACGGTCTTGGCGTTTTCCCTCATCCATGCCACCGCCGCCATCGCCTGCTGGCGCCGTTGCCCGATATCGACTGTCGTCTTGCCCTGCTCGAATTGGGCTCTGTACTTCCGGATCTCTTCTGGTTTAAAGCCCATGCCCCGGACAACCTGGTCCTGCCGGGTTTTCTGTTCCGCCCGCGCCTTATCCCTCGCGGATTTACTGCTCTCCTCTTTCGCGACGATCCGCCCTGCGATCTCCTGGGCCCGGTTGATAGCGTCGTAGACCTCATCGAAACCCGCGTCTCCAGGCTTCGGCATCCGGATCTTATCGCGCCACCCCAGACCTGGAAGAGTCCTGAGCCCTGAGTTCGCCGCAGCTGTCCGCAACCATTTATCGATGCCTTCCTCGGTTATCTCCACATTCTCGTCGAAGGAGACGCTTGTATGCTGGATATACCCAAGCGACTCCGCCAGGGACCCTACGGCGCCTGTCGCTATTGTACTGATACCTAGAAGTTCTGCGAATTCCGCTCTCAGCTTTTTCTTTTCTTCGCTAGAAGCGCCTCTCCACTGACGGTATAAGGACTCGACCTTCGGCTTAACTTCGTCGGAATTCAGAATTTTCCGGTACTTGAGCACGGCCCTATCCCTATACCCGCGCTTCTCTTCCGTCAACGGGATCGTAACCATACCCAGCGTTTTTTCCACCTCTTCCAACCGGGGGTCGTTGTACTCGGGGCCCAGGTCTTCGCGGGACAGGATCTTTG
>LSQX01334559.1_pt1 | contig 18861 bp, 16 predicted proteins | sample 654561 | NCBI WGS metagenome assembly LSQX01 (sample SAMN04489861, study PRJNA283612) | anaerobic digester metagenome | isolation source: 4 biogas reactors fed with cattle manure at either 37C or 55C with and... | place: Denmark: Kongens Lyngby | collected 2014
TCCTCTAAACTGTCAAAGACGGGATCTTATCATCGCTTCCAATCCTTGTCAACTCTCTTTTATTTCTTGTTTTTGACCTGTTTTTGATCTGATCAAAGTGCTGATTAGAAGGAAGAAATGACCTGCCGGCCAGACAACAACCCACCGCTTTTCCAAAGCAGAGCGGATTACTATTATATAGGAAAAAGCCTGAATTGTCAAATTAACAGCCTGTCTCAAGAACGAGGACAGGCTGCTGCGCAGACGCCGGTTTATTGCGTATAATCAATGTTGTCCGGTGTTTGATCCGGCATCGCGGGATGTTTTGCTCATTGATCTTCCGGCGTGTCGCGATCGGGCTGCTCGGTTTCGGGCGAATCAAAGGTCTCCATGTCATCGTCCTGATCTTCCGCATCACTATCGGTTTCATCTTCATGGAAAACGACAGCAATATCGACAACCTTGTCATCGCGGGTTCGCATCAAGGTAACTCCCTGTGTTATACGGGACAAAATCGGTATTTCAGCCGCGGGCAGGCGAATGATCACACCGGCATCATTGATCATGATCACATCACATTCATCATCGACCAGCGCGATTCCGGCCAACAATCCGGTTTTTTCCGATGGTCTGTAGGTAATCAGACCTTTGCCGCCACGGGATTGAACACGATATTCATCCAGTTCCGTCCGCTTGCCGAATCCCTTTTCCGATACAACCAACAAGGTCTTGCTGGTATCGATTGGCGCCATGCCAATGACCTCATCACCCTCGTCAAGGCGAATACCGCGAACACCCTGTGTGTTGCGTCCGGTGGCCCGAATATCATCGTCGGCAAAACGTATGGACATGCCGTAGCGTGTGACCAGCACGATGTCGTCATGGCTTTCGGTCAGCCGGACACCGACCAGCTCATCGCCTTCACGGAGGTTGACAGCAATCAGGCCGCCTCTGTTGATGTTGGCGTAATCGGACAATGCGGTTTTTTTGACCAAGCCGTTTCTGGTGGCCATCATCAAGCTTCCTCCCTGATCGAAGGCATGAATCGGAATAACCGCACGAATTTTTTCGTTGCTGTCCAAATGGAGCAGGTTGACGATGGCCATGCCTTTGGCTTGACGGCCGGCTTCCGGAATCTGGTAGCCCTTCAGACGATAAACCCGTCCTTTATTGGTGAAAAACAGCAAAATATCATGGGTCGAGGTCGTCAGAATGTTTTCGACAAAATCCTCCTCGCGGGTTTGCATACCCGTAACGCCGCGGCCGCCCCGATGCTGAATGTTACAAGTATCGATCGGCATACGTTTGACATAGCCGAAATGGGTCAGGGTGATAAAAACTTCTTCTTCCTGGATCAGGGATTCGTCATCGATGTCAACATACCCACCCAGCTCTATCGTGGTTCTGCGATCCTCCCCATACCGGTTCCGAACCTGATTTAGCTCGTCCTTGATCACCTGCATCAGCAATACTTCTTCGGCCAGAACGCGATTGTAGTAATCGATTTTTTCGCAAAGGTCATCATACTCCTTTTCCAACCGTTCTTGCTCCAGTCCGGTCAACCGACCCAGCCGCATATCAACAATGTGCTGAGCCTGGCGGTCACTAAAGCCAAAAGCTTCGCTTAGCCTTGCTTTGGCTTCATCCTCGGTCCTAGATGAACGAATCGTAGCGATGACTTCATCAATGTGCAAAATTGCCAACCGCAGGCCCTCAACGATGTGTCTGCGCGCCTCGGCCTTTTCCAGTTCAAACTGGGTTCTGCGGCGGACAACATCCTTTTGGTGGACAATATAATATCGCAACGTTTCCAGCAGGTTGACGATTTTGGGTTCAAAACGACCCTGATCATCCGGAATCAAGGCCAACATATTGGCGTTGAAATTGTCCTGCATTTGTGAGTTTTTGTAAAGCTGGTTCAGCACAACCTCGGCGTTGGCGTCTCTTTTCAATTCAATGACGATCCGGACAGGTTCATTGCGGTCCGACTCATCGCGGATATCCGAAATGCCATCGACTTTTTTATCTTTAACCAACTCCGCCATCCGTTCAATCAAGCGTGCCTTGTTGACCATATACGGCAGATCGTGCACGACGATGCGTTGTCGGTTGTTGCGCATCGGCTCAATATCGGCGTTGGCACGAACAACGATCCTGCCTTTGCCGGTCCGATAGGCATTGCGAACACCCGCTTGACCGATGATGGTCGCGCCCGTAGGGAAGTCCGGCCCCTTGATTACGGTCATCAGCTGATCGACCGTGGCTTTGGGATTGTCGATCAGCATACAGACGCCGTCGATGACTTCGCGCAGGTTATGCGGCGGAATGTTGGTCGCCATACCGACAGCGATACCGGTTGAGCCATTGACCAACAGGCAGGGAAAGCGGGCGGGCAGCACAACCGGTTCCATTTCGTGCTCATCGAAGTTCGGCTTGAAATCCACCGTGTTTTTGTTAATATCGCTCATCATCTCCAAAGAGATTTTGGAGAGTCTGGCTTCGGTATAACGGTAGGCAGCCGCCGGATCACCATCACGAGAACCAAAATTACCGTGACCGTCAACCAGAATATGGCGCATGGAAAAATCTTGGGCCATGCGAACCAGCGAATCATACACCGCCGCATCGCCGTGGGGATGGAAGCGACCCAAAACATCACCGACGGTTGTGGCGCATTTTCGATAGGGCTTGTCCGGCGTAAAGCCCTGCGTAAACATGGAATAAAGAATGCGCCGATGAACCGGCTTTAAACCGTCCCGAACATCCGGCAACGCTCGATCGGTGATCACACTCATCGCATAATCGATGAATGATTTTTTCATTTCCTCCTCGAGATCGATGGGAATAATGGTGTTGTTCGGATTGCGGAATGCAGCGTCAACAGCCTCTTCCTTCAATGCTTGCAGCTCTCTTTTATCGGTTTTGTCCAAGATCTTATCCTCTTTGTCCGGCGGCTCAGTCATCCCAGTTGTCCCTCCGTCATGTCCTGTACTATATCCTTATTATTATACCATATTACCGAAACGATCCGAACCTCTCGGCCCGGAAAATTATCCTATCCGATTGCAAAACCAAGAGCCGACCGGAGTCGGCTCTTGGAGGAAATTATGTCGGCAGATTTTGAGAAAATCGGATCAGCCGGCAAGTTTGGCTTGCAGAACGTCGTAGACCTTTCTTGCCTCGGTATGACCATCGGCGATCAGCTGATCAATATAGGCCTCACGTTGTACTGCAAAAGCATCCGCCCAGACCTTGATTTCGGCTTCGGTCAGACGTGTAACGGTTCCGCCTTTTTCTTCGATAAGATTAATATTCCTTTCGTTAGCATCCCGGTCCCAACCGCCCTGACCGTGACTAAGATTTTTGGCCTCATCATTAAAAAGTTTCTGTAGGTCGGGCGACAGCTGCGACCAAACTTTTTCTGAAATGGCCATGACCATCGGAGCCGTAGCCGTACCGGAATCACCGAACACGGTAGCAGCCTGGATGAAATCCATACAGCCGAAAGCCGCCAGCACATTGATATGGTTAATGATGCCGTCGACAACATTGGTGTTCAGACTGGTGGCATATTCCGTGACCGGCGCGGTTACAGCGGCACCCTGATGGTCGGTGATGTACGCCTGCATGAGGGCTGAACTGGAGATCAGCTTCAGACCTTTCAGATCTTCGGGCGTTCTGATCTCATTTTTCTTGTTGGTGGTATAAATATTGTAGCCAGGCATGGGGTAGTTGGTCCAGTAGTGCAGACCGGCATTGGTGTACTCTTTGCTGATGGCTTCCTGTTCATTGTGCATTTCGGTAAACAGGTCGGCTGTTTCGAGCATGCCGGGCAGGCCCAGGAACGGCGTGTAGGTGATCAGGTTGGAATACGGGAAGAGATTCAGGTGCTCATTGATAGGCACTGCGGCAATGTCGCAAACACCACTATTCAGATCATCCACCACCGTCGGCACAGAAGTGATCGTCCAAGCATAGTAGTATACGAATTTAATCCGTCCTTTGCTGGCTTCCTGAATCCGGTCCAGCGCTGCCGTGATCTCCGTGGTCGAGAACTCCGGAGCAGCAAAGGAGACCTTAAGCTCGTGGACCTTCGTGTCTGCGCCCTGGCAAGCTGTTGCTGCCAGAATCAAACAGACAATCATGACTAGTGCAAGAATTCTTTTCATCTTCATTAATTTTTCCTCCTATATAGTCGAAAATGATTATATTGAATGCCGATTGCCGGCATTAATATCGGAATACGTTTACATGATGCCGGGCAACCACGTAACAATCACCGGGAAAATTGCCACCAAAATAATGACAATAATGTCGGCTATGATGAAGGGCCATAAGCCTTTGTAGATGGTCGTAACCGGCACACCGGACAATCCGGAAACAATAAAGGCATCCATGCCAATGGGTGGGGAAATCGCACCCAGAGCCATCATCAAGACCACGAAAACACCGAACCAGATGGGATCAAAGCCAAGAGCCAGGATCGACGGATAGAGAAGCGGCACGGTCAGAATCATCATGGGGATCTGCGGCATCAGCATACCTAAAACCACATACATGATGCCGATCGCAATGATGATGATAGCCGAAGGTGCACTGAGGTTGGTAATCAGAGCGGTAATGGCGAAAGGCAATTGAGACAGAGCGATGAATTTGATAAACACGAAGGTGCCGACCAGCATAAAGACAACAAATCCCACGGCCAGCACGGTTTCGACCAAGATGTTGACTATTTTTTTGCCATCGATTTCCCGGCCGATCAGGGCAATGACCAAGGCACCGGCGGATCCTAAGGCACCGGCTTCGGTAGCCGTACAAATACCGGCATAAATGCTGCCCAGAACGATGAGAAAGAGGATGATTACCGGAACGACGCCCTTCAGAGAGATCAGTTTCTCTCTGCGGGTAAACTTCTCACCTTTCGGTCCCAAGGCCGGGTTGAGCGTGCAGGTAATCGTAATGGCGATGACAAAGGCGATAATCATCACGATTCCGGGTATGATACCGGCCATAAACAGGCTTCCGACCGAATTTTCGGTCAGCATGGCATACATAATGAAAGCCATGGACGGCGGAATGAGAATGGCCAGCGGCGCGCCGGCGGCCACCGATGCCGTCGCCAACGAGTCGGCATAGTTGAGTCTCTTAAGTTCGGGGAGCGCCATTTTGCTCATGATGACGCAGGAAACATTATCGGAACCGGTTACCGCGCCCATCAGACCGGCGGCCACCACTGTTGCAGAAGCCACACCGCCTCGGCGGCGACCAAGAAACTTGTTGGCAAAATCAAACAGATTCCGGCCGATGCTGGTTTCGGCGATGATCATGCCCATCAGGGTAAACATTGGAATGGCGGTTGTCGTGTAGTTATCCATTTGTGTGAACGGTGCGGTCACGATGACACCGAGCGCCGTATCCCAACCGTTCATGATCACGATGCCGAAAAATCCGACGATGGCCAAAGCCGCGCCGATCCAGACACGAGCGCAGATCATAGCGATCAGGACAACGACACCCAAAAGACCAATTAGTTCGGGACTCACTGTTCATCACCTCCTACCGGAACGCTAGCTTCAGATTGGGGCAGATACCGGGATTTGTCTTTGAAGTTGGCCACCAGCTGAATAACGACGGCAATACTCATCAATCCCATGGAAACGGCAAACAAGAGATAAAAGGGCCAAGTGGGAATTTTCAGTATTGTGTACGTTTGCCTTTGAGCCATCCTTTTGAGCATGTCGATGATTCCCTGGCCGGCCATTACCGCACAAAGAATCGCGGACAAACCGTATCCAAAGACATCAAAGGCCAGCTGACCTTTGCGGCTGAGGCGATCGACAAACAGGCCGACACTGACATGGCGATTCAAGAACAGGGCCGAAATGAAGGCCGGCGACATGCAAATCATCATCATGCGAACAATTTCCACCGAGCCGGTGATCGGATTACGAAATACTTCACGCATAAAAATATCTGCGATCGTAATCACGATCATAACCACCAACGCCAGAATGGAAATCCAGATGATGACATTGCCAACCTTCTTGCTGATATGCAAGACCTTCTCCATTTTTTTGCTTCCTCCTTACAGCATTTTGCTAACATTGATTTTAACAGTTGAAAGGAAAAATAACAAACCATACACTGTAAATAATAACACTGTAAATAATACAAAAATGTTGCGCAGCGGCAGATATTCCTATTTCTCATCCGGGATTTTAATCATCCGGAATGGATCAGTCCCGTATTTTTGATCGGCTCCCGTTCCGGTTTCCCGGCCTTGCGCGGATAAACAGCCGGTGTATCCGTAATCTTCTCAATAGTGACGATCGTGCGTTTCATGTCGGTTCCGGGCAGGTTGAACCGACTGGTTTCCGCCAAGTGACCGCCAAGCGCCTGAATGGCATGATCGGCGGCAGCGATCTCTTCTTCGTCCTGACCCTTCATTGCCAGAAAAACTCCGCCGACGCGCACAAAAGGCAGGCAGTATTCACAAAGGACCGGCAAGGATGCTACCGCCCGGACGGTGGCAACATCAAACCGCTCCCGAAGGGCCGGCTGACGGGCGGCGTCCTCGGCCCGGGCATGCCGAGTGGCAATTCCGGCAAGACCCAGCGCCTCGATAACGGCATCAAGAAACTTGATGCGTTTGTTCAGCGAATCCAGTAGCAGTACCTGTGTGCGCGAACGGACAATTTTGATCGGAAGGCCGGGAAATCCCGCACCGCTGCCCACATCAATCAGTTTGAGCGGTCGTTTGTGGGCGGCGGTCAGTTGATCCAAGATGGGAACCAAGGTAAGAGAATCAAGAAAATGCCGGATCGCCATTCCCTTATCATCCGCAACCGCCGTCAAATTGATCCGCCGGTTCCAGTCTTGCAGCATTTGCCCATAAAGTACAAAGCCATTTATCTGCTGCTGGTTCATGTTCAAGCACAGACGCTCATCAACAATCCGGATCCAATCCATTAATGTGGCCTTGGGTTGATTATCCGTCATTGCGCTCGCCGCCTCCGATCGTTTTTTTGTCCAAGGTCTGAAGATAGATCAGCAATACCGAAATATCCGCCGGAGAAACACCGGAAATCCGGCTGGCCTGCCCGACCGATATCGGTTGGATGTGTTGCAGTTTTTGTTGCGCTTCGATGCGCAGACCACGAATCGCCATGTAATCAAGATCCGGCGGCAACATCTTTTTCTCCATTTTACGGAAGCCGGCCATCCGCTCGGCTTCCAAGCGGATGTATCCTTCGTATTTCAGTTCAACCTCAACAGCAAACTGCTCGCTTTCACACAATGCCGGTCGTGCCGGGTCCAATGGCGCCAACACAGCATAGTTCAATTCCGGTCGCTTGATGAGCTCGGCCAGCGAGCAGCCGCGTTTCAGCGGCGAACTGCCTTTTTGCATCAACAGGTCATTCACCTGTTTTCCGGGCTTGACACGTGTTTTATGAAAACGATCGATTTCGGCTTTAATGCGACTCTGTCTGGCCACAAAGACCGCCCAGCGTTCATCATCAATCAATCCGACCTCCCGCCCGATCGGCGTCAGCCGGGCATCGGCATTGTCTTGGCGCAAAAGCAGACGGTATTCGGCCAGCGAGGTCATCATCCGATACGGCTCCCGGGTCCCCTTGGTGACCAAGTCGTCAATCAGAACACCGATGTAGCCCTGTGAACGGTCAATGATGACGGCCTCTTGTCCCCGCAGCAGGCGGACGGCATTGATTCCGGCGATCAGACCCTGCGCCGCAGCCTCCTCATAGCCGGAAGAGCCGTTGATTTGACCGGCACCGAACAGTCCGGACACGGCTCGGGTTTCCAGCGAGGGCTTGAGGCAGGTCGGATCCAGACAATCATATTCAATGGCATAGGCACTGCGCTGGATGACGGCGTGCTCACACCCGGGAAGGGATCGAACCATACGGACTTGAACATCTTCCGGCATGCTGGTGGACATACCTTGCAAATAAAGCTCCTCGGTATCCCATCCCATCGGTTCGAAAAAAACCTGATGCCGTTCCTTGTCGGGGAATTTCACAAATTTGTCTTCAACGGAGGGACAATAGCGAGGACCGATGCCTTCAATGACACCGCTGTATAATGGCGAGCGGTGCAGATTTTCCCGGATGATTCGGCCGGTTTCAAGGGAGGTCCAGGTCACGTAGCAGGGCCGTTGCTCGTCGCTTTTCAGATCAACGCCATCTTCATTGGAAAAGGAAAACGGCACGATTCTTTTGTCCCCGTCCTGTCGCTCCAACTGATCGAAATCAATCGAATGGGCATTGACCCGAACCGGGGTTCCGGTTTTAAACCGTTGCAACGGCAGGCCGAGGCGCCGCAGGGATTCCGCCAATCCAATCGACGGAAAAAGATTGTCCGGTCCGCCGTCATACTGTCGCTCGCCGATAATAATCCGTCCCTCCATGTAGGTTCCGGTGGCCGCGATGACCGCACGACCCAGATAGACCGCCCCTGTTTTGGTCTGTACTCCGACCACCCGGAGCTTGCCGTCTTCGGATTCTACGAGAATATCGACGATCTCGCCTTGACGAAGCAACAGACGAGGCTGATTTTCGACGACATGCTTCATGGCCTCCTGATAGCGGCGCCGGTCGATCTGCGCTCTGGGAGACAGAACCGCCGGTCCTCGCGAGGTATTGAGCATACGGAATTGGATCATGGTCCGGTCGGCCAGTTTTCCCATTTCACCCCCGAGAGCATCGATTTCCCGCACCAGTTGCCCCTTGGCCGTGCCGCCGATATTGGGATTGCAGGGCAGATTTGCCAGAACATCAAGGTTCATGCCGAACAAAATCGTCCGGCATCCAAGACGAGCCGTGGCCAGCGCCGCTTCACAACCGGCATGACCGGCACCGACAACAATGATGTCCACCTCATCGGCCAGCCAGGCATTCGGACGATTCAATGCTTGTTCGATGTTGGTCATAGGATCCTTTCCTGCACCACCCTTGTTATTTACCGACACAGAAGCGGGAAAAAATCGTATTGATCAATTCCTCACTCACTTGGTCGCCGGTAATCGCAGCCAAGGCAACGGCGCTGCTGTGCAGCAAGGAAGCCGCCAGATCCAGCGGGATGCCGGATCGGATGGTGCGAATGGTCTCAGCGATCCTCGCGGCGGCTTGGTCAAGACAGGCTTTATGGCGACTGTTCGTGATCAGAACCTCCTGACCGGACGGGCTGCCGATTCTTTCATATTGATCAAGAATCAGTCGGCGAAGAACCGGCAGACCCTCTCCGCTGACAGCAGAGAAGGCAACCACATCTCCTTGGCTTAAGTTTTGGTCTAGATAACGGCGGATGATCCGGCTTTCGGCAAGATCGTCCTTGCCGGCAATCGCGATGACGGGAATGCCGGAAGCAAGCACTTGGCGAATTTCTCTCAACTCATCGTTCAGTTCCGGCAACGGTGGTGACGCCAGCCAAAAAACAAGGTCCGCCTCAAGCAAAGCTGAGCGTGCCCGGTCAACACCGATTTTTTCCACTAGGTTGTCGGTCGTCCGCAGGCCCGCCGTATCAATCAGCCGAACAGGGATACCGTTGATATCAACCAGCTCTTCAATCGTATCCCTCGTTGTTCCGGGAACCGATGTGACGATGGCACGATCGTAGCCGGCCAGCGCATTGAGCAGCGAGGACTTGCCGGCATTGGGCCGACCGGCGATGACCACCGTCATGCCCTCTCTTAAGATCCTGCCCTGACCGAAGCTTGCTTGGAGAGCAGCCATCGAATCGGCAAGAGATTCTAAACCCGAGATCAGGGTGCTCAGGGACTCGTCGGTTTCTTCATGCTCCGGATACTCAAGAATGAGCTCAACTTGAGCCAGAAGTCGATAAACATCATCGGATAATTGGCGGATCCGCTTGGACAACGCCCCGTGGAGCTGAGCAGCTGCGACCTTGGTGCTTTTGCGAGCCTCAGCCTGAATCAGATCCATGACCGCTTCGGCCTGGGTCAGATCCATTTTGCCATTCATAAAGGCTCGTTTGCTGAATTCACCGGGTTCGGCGGGTCGCACCCCCAATTTAAACAAACAATCCAAAATGGTTTGTTTAACCGAAACGCCGCCGTGACAACTGATTTCAACAACGTCTTCGCCGGTAAAAGAATGAGGAGCCACAAATCGCGTGATCACAACCCGATCGATCAGCCCGGCATCATCCGGGTCGATCAGATCACCAACGGCGCAGGTGTAGCCGGCCATTGCGGCGACAGAGCAGAAACGCGGGCTGTTCGGGCGAAAGAGGAGATCCACGGCTTGGGCGCTGCCGGGGCCGGACAAACGAATAACCGCCAAACCGCTTTGGCCGGGCGGCGTCGCCGGTGCCGCGCAAACACCGTAAAAAGAATTTCGGCCAAGATCAAGATGCTGATTTTGTCCGTTCATGACAAAGGACTATTCCACCGATTCGGGCGCAATGACAACATACCGTTGGGCGTTCTCACCCTCGCTGTACGTGGTGACTCCGGGGAAGTCTTGGAGCGTTGCATGGATAATCCGGCGTTCCGCAGGATTCATCGGCTCAAGATTGAAGGGCTCCCCGCTCCGAGCCACCTTTTTCGCGGTCCGCTGGGCTATGCCGATCAAGGTATCCTGACGGCGGCGGCGGTAACCGGCGATATCCACAATGACACGGATGCGTGTTTCGCTGACTTTGTTGGCCACCAACGAGGCCAGATATTGAATGGCATCCAGTGTTTCACCGCGACGCCCGATGGCGGAACCACAATCCTGACCGGTTACATCAATGTGCAGCGTGTCATCCTCCCGATAAGAACTGATGCGGCCGTGAATGCCGATTCCGGAAAGAATCGACGCGACATAGTCTATCGTTTCGGTTTCTTCCGGCATTTCCGGATCGCCGGCGTAATCTTCATCGTCACCATAATACTCGGTTGCTTCCGAATCTTGGTCCTGATCGGGTCCTTCAACCGTTATCCGAACCGTCGCCGGACGACGACCCAGCCCAAGCAGGCCGATTTCGCCTTCATCAAGAACCTCAATCACCACATCGTCAGCCGACAATCCCAGTTCATCAAGGGCTTCGTTGATCGCGCGCTGAACAGTTTTTCCGGATTTTTCTATGGACAAAGCCATGTGTTACCTCCTTGAACAGAGTCGGTTCAAGACTTGACGGTCACGGACTCTGTTGATTTTAATTGAACCGGCGGTGAGACCGGGTGCTCCAATTTGCGGGTAAAGAGAAAATAAATGAGCAGCGACTGCAGGATGGCCATAATATTACCGATGGTCCAGTACAAACCTAGAGCAGCCGGCATGGAAAATGTCGTCCAGAGCATAAAAATCGGCATGATGATGTTCATGGTTTTCATCATGGATTCCGTTTTGTCCTCCGGCGCTTGGCCGGCGCGAGCCGGATTGATCTTCTCCCGCGCCTTGTCTTCGGCTCTTTTCTTGCGGTTGGGAATTGTCATCCGCGTGATCTTCATCTGGGCGATGGTTGTGCCCAAAACAATAACCGGAATAATCAGCAAGGGAACGTAGGTTCGCCAAGTATCAGCGCCAAAGAGCAGCGCCGGCCGCCAAGTCGGAATCAAGCCCAGATTCATACCCATAAAATCCAGATCCAGCAACTGATTGACCCGCATCAAACCCTGATTGACGGTCTCGGAAAAAGCCGATGCATGCTCGCTCAGCGCGTTGATCAGCGGTATGTTTTGAGTCGCCGCTACTTTGGCTTCGTTTTCGGTTATGAGGGAGGCCCCGTAGAGCAGTTGACCGATTTTGTCCAGGTTCTCGGCCGAAACCCGCATGATGTATTGAAGCGGCGCGCGAATAATCTGAAAAATCGGCAAAATGATAATGAGCTGAATAATGGACGGTAAGCATCCGGAAAGCGGCGAGGCGCCATGTTTCTTGTACAGCTCCATTTGAAGCTGGCTTTGCGTGGCCTTGTCGTTGGGATGATTGCGCTGAATCTCAGCGATTTCACCCTGAAGGGCCTGCTGCTTGATGCTGCTTTTTTGTTGGTTAATGCCCAAAGGAATCATCAGGGCACGTAAAATGATGGTGAAAACAATAATGACCAATCCATAATTACCCAAGCCATCATAAAGCAGTTTCATAAACCAACCGAAAGCAACGTAAAAAGGGTCGAAAATTCCTAGTAAAACGACTGTAAGTCCCATTATTCATGCTCCTTCATGTATATAGATTGCTCAAATCAACCAACCGGGTCATAGCCACCCTTGCTGAACGGATTGCAACGCAGGATCCGCCAAGCGGATTTCAGACCGCCGCGCAGCGGGCCGTAACGCTCTATTGCCTCTATTGCATACTGGGAGCAACTTGGCAAATATTTGCAACGACTGCCCAGTTGAGGAGATATATGGCGCTGATACCAGCCAATAACGCGAATCATCAGTCTGCCAATCATCTTTCGGCCATCCTGTCTTCCTCAGGCGATATCGCGCCCACCGACTCAGGAGAGGAATCCGACCGGTCGATGCCTGCTTTGCGCAGGAGTCGCCGGACCTCCTGGAGGATAAGGAAATAATCGGGCCGTTCCTGACTTTCGCGACCCACCAAGATGATATCATAGCCCGGCTGCAAATGCATTTCCAACCGCCGAAAACTTTCACGAAGCAAGCGTTTCATGCGATTACGGCGGACACTGCCTTTGATTTTCCGACTGGCGGTTACGCCGAGCCGATTGATTTTCCCGGGGCGGCGAAAATAATGCAACACCACATACCGGCCGACAAGAAAGCGGCCCTTGTTGTATACCCGGGAAAATTCATAATTTAAACGCAAGCGGTTTGTCTTTTTCACAATACATCTGTTTTCTGCATTATCGGCCCCGGTTGCGCCGTCCGCGGCGACCGGGAGAAAAAAGAAGAAAGACCACAGGGTGTGCGGTCTTTAAGCGCTAAGCTGCTTTCTTCCCTTCAACCGGCGTCTCTTTATAATCTTGCGTCCGGATGCCGTAGCCATCCTCTTGCGAAAACCGTGTTCTCGAGCCCGTTGTTTCTTTTTGGGCTGAAATGTCATCTTCATTCTATATACACCTCCCAAGGCAGCAAAAACCAACAGCGTTAAGATTATACAGGCCGCCATCGCGTTCTGTCAAACGCGCATCGTTTTGGAAAACAACTCTGGAAAACAACTCCTTCTTCCGATCAACCGTCGACGGTCATCCGGACCACAAGCGCCCGGTTCCCGGACAAAGGTTTATCACTGCTGACACCGACAAAATCAGACCCGAACAAGGAAAACAGGTTGCCACGGACATTGCATTCTGGCAGACGTCCCAATGTTTTTTCCCCATTGGTCAGCAATGCCATCTGGACCGGCGACGCGTAGTCGCCCGGACCGGTATAATCGCCGCCGCTGGCGATGACAATAAGCATGGCCTCCTCTCCGGCCAGCAATTCCCGCAAGGTTCGATTGCTTGGCGCTATGGTCAGCGGCGCGCCGCCCAGTGACGGCACATCATCGTAAGCGCCGGTAGCGGCGCCGGTGCTGGGAGTTTCCAGCAGGGCGGCGTTTCTTTTATCGGTAAAAGCTCGTAGAATCACACCGTTTTCAATCAAGGAACAAATATCCTGTTTCGTCCGGATGCCTTCTGTATCGAAAAAAGGCACGTGCATCTGTTCCTTCGAGCGATCCTGCCACAGACTGAATGTTGGAGAAAAGACCTCTGTCCCTATTTTCCCACAAAAGAGCGATGCCGCACGTGCGATGGCCTCACCGTTCAGGGATTCCTGCATTTTTCCAAGCAGGAGGTCGGGTTCCGTAACCACCAGCATTGTTTTCCGCGCAGGCAGCGGTTTGGCGACGGTAAACGCACCCAGCATTGCCTCGGCATCACGCAACAAGGCCGCCCGGTCAAAGACACGATCCTGGCGCATAACACCCGTGTCAAAGACATTGAGGGAATCTTTGTGCTTAGCCAGAAGGCCGATGTTGAATGTGCGGTCCAGATTCAAAAAATCCAATCCCTTGTCATTGCACAGACGAACTTCGGTTTCGGTCATGGAAATCTTGTTGCTGAAAATAAAATCGGGATAACCGGATCGAAGCTCATCAAGGACGGCTTCGGCCAGGCGGATAAACTCAGGATCGGTCAGCGAAACCTCCCGGAGATCCCGTGTTCTGGTCTGATCTTTTTCCGGATCAAAGGGATAGGGTACCTTGAGGGCCAAATTGGCTTCGGCCTCGGCCCAGGTTTCATCGGTCGGTTCTCCGAGCCGGCCGCTGATACCGATCAATCCATCGGTATAAACGCGACAGCCGCTTTTGGTGATTTCTTTGTGCCGGACGGCATCAATGCGATTCATGCTGACGTTTAACGCGGTTTCCCGTATCTTGGTCTGGTACAGTTCCTTGATCATCGTCGTTCATCGCTCCCTCTTATTGAACCCGCATGCCGTGAGCCCGGATATACGGTCCGCCAAAGCCGACCGGCAACGGGTACTGTTCCATTTTGCCGCAACCGCCCATGGCAAAGGAAAATAACTGAACTTCGTCGCTGGCGCCATCGATTTCTTCAAGCGTTTTCATGACATTGCCGGTGATGACCGAAACCAGAACCGGTTCGGCCAATTGACCGTTGCGAATCATGTAGGCTCGCTTCGGCGCGATGGTAAAGGTGGACATGCCGGATCCGTGGTAGAGATCATCGATGTAAATGCCTTCCTCTATCGGTGCCAGCAGGCTGGCAAAGGTGTCTTGCCCGGCACCGATATAGGTCGTGGTCATGCGCACAATCGGTTCAAACTCAAAACTGGTCGCCCGGGCATTTCCGGTCGGCTGTTCCCCTAGGATAGCTGCGGTGTAGCTGCTGTGCAATCTTCCGGTCAGAATACCGTCCTTAATAATATTGTTGACCCGGGCTTTGCATCCCTCATCGTCAAAAGGAACATAACCGGCACCGGGCAGCGTGCCGGTATCAATGATGTTCAAGACGGGCGCGCCGACCCGTTTGCCGATCGCCCACTCTTTTATCATTGTTTCGTCGCCAACCATGAAATCTGCCTCACTTTTGTGCCCGAAGCTTTCATGGGCAAAAACGCCAGTGACAACCGGTGATAACACGCAGGTGTACACGCCGGGAACAACCGGCTCGGCCCGGCGGCAGTAATCAAGATCCCGGGCCAGCGCCGCTTCAATCCGCTCTTTGCCCTCGGCCAGCAAGGCAAAATCGGTCTCATAAACATCTTCACCACCGTTAAAGGGTGAACGGCTTCCCTGCAGGGTGTAACGAACCGACAGGCTGCAGCTCTGGCTATCAAAGGAAACATCGGCGCCTTTGCTGGACAGAATATGCTTGGTTGTATATTTATCCAGATAATAGATCCGGGATTTTTGTACGGCTTCCGCCTGTCGCACAATCGGCACATAGCTCTTCGCGAGGTCGATCTTGTTTTGATTGGAAACATCCGAAACCCGTTTGTCGGCAAAGGAAAAGTGGCGGCCGGTATGGACCTCCAGCCAGCCTACCACCGGATTTTGTCGGATATCGGGCGATTCCGTCGCCATGGCGGCCAATTGATCAATGGCATCTTGGATGCGGTCGATTTCGGTCGTGGCGTGGTAATACCAGCGATTGCCGTCATAAATCCGGATCATGGCTCCGGTATCTGTTTTGGTTTTATTTTGTTTTAGTTCGAGATTTTCCAGTAGAATTTGGGTCGAATAAACCGATTCGATCCGAACATCCGTAAAAAGGTGGTCAGGAAAACGGTACATATGGCGTGTCCTCCCGTGGTCCGTCGGCAATTGTTTTGCTGCGCAGGATAATTGTATCTTCCGGCAGTTTCTTCGTCAAATAAACTTGGGCGGCGGCGCTGGCATGCTCGTCGCGAAATACGCCGAAAATCGTCGGTCCGCTGCCGCTCATCACGGCCAAGGCGGCATCGGCTTCGGTCAGCAGGTTTTTAATCCGCCTCAATTCCGGATACGCTTTGAGCGAAACCGATTCCAGCACATTGCCGGAGGCCTCGGCAAGCGCGCCTAAATCACGTCGTTGCACCGCCTCCAACACGGCCCGGTGATCGGGACGCGAGCCCGCATCAGACAGGCGAAACCGCTTGAAGACCCAGGATGTATGAATGTCGAAATTCGGTTTGCAAAGCAGGATCGGAAGCTGCTCCCATGCAGGCAGCGGAGTCAGAATTTCTCCGACCCCCTCCCCCAAAGCCGTTCCTCCCAGCAGACAAAAGGACACATCGGCGCCGATCCGAGCGGCAAGCTCAAACAGCAGCTCTCGAGAAACGTGTTGCGGATAAAGTTGATCCAACGCCGCAAGAACAGCGGCGGCATCGCTGCTGCCGCCGGCCAGACCCGCGGCAACCGGAATGTTTTTTTCCAAGGTGATGTGTACACCGTCTTGGATTTTGGCCGCATCCATAAACAACCGTGCGGCTCGCCAGGCCGTGTTTCTCTCGTCCGAAGGAATCCCGGCGGCGCCACAGGTTATTTTAATGCCCTCCTGATCGGGGCCGACCTCAACCATAACCCGATCAGCCAACGCAATGCTTTGCATCACCGTCCAGAGCAAATGATACCCGTCTTCCCGACGCCCAACAACATCCAACGCCAGATTGATTTTGGCCGGGGCTATCAAGGTTTGGCTCTTCATCATCCGGATCTCCAGCAAAAAAGGCCCGCGGTTACCGCGGGCCAGTCGTTAGACACATTAGTTTTTTAATTCATCAAGAGGTTCAACGACGATCTCTACGTTTCTGGTCAACACATCGACATAACTATAGGTAACCATTCCTTGGTACGAATTGAGTTTTGAACACCGCACGGTAAAAACATTGGGATAACAGTTTTCGAGGACGCCCTCCTGAATGATTGTCCGCTTCCGGCCACCATTCGAACGAAGTCGGACACGCTTGCCGACATGGGCCTGTATACCTTTCCTGCAGATGTCGAGATCCGCTTTGACTATCATCTGGACAACACCTCCGACGCTCACTTCTCACGGTTCACGGTTCAAAATCCATAATCCGAAGACTTGGGCGTATTTTATCACTTTCGTGGACTAAAGTCAAATTTAACACAATCGGTTGTGGTGCCCAAAAACAGATGCCCTAAATGTTGGGGATATAAGCCATGCGGCGCGATGGTCGGTCAGATCTCCGGATTGCTGCCAAACCCCTCACCCAGCACTTCTCTGGCCTCGATAACGATAACAAACGCCGCCGGATCGATTTCGGACACAACGGATTTGAGATCCGGAACCTGTTTGTTGGATAAGGCGCACATGAGGATATCTCGATCCTGCCCTGTAAACATGCCTTTGCCCTTCAACAACGTGACCCCGCGCTGCATTTCTTGTAAAATCCGCTCGGCAATGGCCGGACCTTGATCCGAGATGATATACGCCGTACGAATAAAATCAAATCCCTCCAGCAGAACATCGATGCTTTTGGAGGTCAGATACATGGCAATAAATGAATACATGGCCAGCAAAACCGCCGGTCCGCCATCATCGTGATACGCAACAACCGACGCCAGAATAATGACAGCATCAAGAATCAGCAAAAACTGGCCCATGCTTAGGGTTTTGCGGCGCCTTTTGATGACCGCTGCCAGAATGTCGGTGCCTCCGGTTGTGAAACCGCCGCGGAAAATAATTCCCAAGCCGATGCCATAAAGGACGCCGCCAAAAAGGCAGTATATCAGTGGATCCGGCGCGCCGCCCGCTAGGGGCCGATTGATGTAGGTGCTAAACCAATCCTGCAGAACCGGTGCCAACAGGTCAACCATGGCCGAATAGAAAATCGAACCGACCAGACTGCGCCAGATAAAGGTTATGCTGATCATTCGCCAACCAATCAACATGACCGGTATGTTTAACAACAAGTACAGCAGACCGAAGGAAAGGAATTCCCCCTGTCCCGTAAGCTGAAAAATAATCGAAGCCACGCCGGAAAGGCCGCCCATTGTCAAACGGATGGGAATGAAAAAAACATTGACCGCAACGGCCGCAATAAAGCCACCGATCAGAAGACAAAGACCGTTGAGCACAAGCTTGCGGCCGTTCATGGCGGAGAACCTGCGTCGAAAGGGTGAAGATGACATGATAATCTCCTCCTGCCTGCATTTTAACATAAAAAATCGGCAATAAACCAAGCTGACGGTGTTTGATGGCCATGCTATAATCAGGATAGCTTTGCTGATAGAGACAAGGAGTTAATCCATGGAAAAGATCAGCCGCAACTGTATGCACCTTGGCTTGCGGGTTAAGGACTATGAAGCCACCATGGCATTCTACCGTGATGCCCTCGGTTTTGAGGAGATTTTCACCCTGTTGATGCGCGATTTTTACGAAACAATGGAACTGTCGGCTGACGGTACCGTGCCGGAACGAACGGTGGATGACGATGAGGTCTGGTTGACCTATCTTCGTATTCAGGACGGCCAATATCTGGAGATTTTTCCCGATCGTGGCATCGAATCGGCTCCGGACTATAACCGACAGAGTTTTTTTCACTTTTCGTTGGAAGTTGATGATATCGATGTCGCGGTCGCCAAGTTGCGTCAACGAGGGATAACCGTTTACAATCTCCATATTGACGCCATTAACGGGAGCCCTTCGCCGGCTGCTTTCCAGGCTGTTCAGGGGCGGTGCGGATCCCGTCTGGCCTGGATCAAAGATCCGGACGGAAATCTGATCGAGGTCATGCAGCTGATGCCGGAAAGCATGCAACGACTGCGGGATTCGACGACAAAAAACTGATTGTTGGCACGGCACGATCCCGCTACACGTTTGAGACGCCATATGCTATAATGGCTCAGCATCAAATAACGCCGTGCCCGGCCTGCAGTCGATCGTTGGTCCTGTGCGATACGGCCCGTGAACCCCGTCAGGACCGGAAGGTAG
>LSQX01280486.1_pt1 | contig 18860 bp, 19 predicted proteins | sample 654561 | NCBI WGS metagenome assembly LSQX01 (sample SAMN04489861, study PRJNA283612) | anaerobic digester metagenome | isolation source: 4 biogas reactors fed with cattle manure at either 37C or 55C with and... | place: Denmark: Kongens Lyngby | collected 2014
CTCGGCCTGGTCGGTGTCACCGCCCCGGAGAGGATGTAAGCGCATGACCTCGGATTTCAACGATCTGCCGGCCCACGTCTGGCCGCGCAACGCCGTGCGCCAGGAGGACGGCGTGGTCACCGTCGCGGGTGTCCCGCTGCCGGAGATCGCCGAGGAGTTCGGTACCCCGGTCTTCGTCGTCGACGAGGATGACTTCCGTTCCCGCTGCCAGGACATGGCCCGCGCCTTCGGCGGCCCGGAGCACGTCCACTACGCCTCCAAGGCGTTCCTCACCCGCACCGTCGCCCGCTGGGTCGACGAGGAGGGGCTCTCCCTCGACGTCGCCTCGCTCAACGAGCTGCGGATCGCGCTGGCCGCCGAGTTCCCCGCCGCCCGCATCACCGCGCACGGCAACAACAAGGGCCCGTCCTTCCTGCGGGCGTGCGTCACCGAGAGCGTCGGCCACGTCGTCCTCGACTCCGAGCAGGAGCTCGAGCTTCTCGACGCCATCGCCGCCGGCGCCGGCGTCATCCAGAAGGTGATGATCCGCGTCAAGCCGGGCATCGAGGCGCACACCCACGAGGCCATCGCCACGTCCCACGAGGACCAGAAGTTCGGCTTCTCCCTGGCCTCCGGCTCGGCGTTCCGGGCCGCGGAGGCCGCCGTCCGCGCCGAGAACCTCGAGCTCGTGGGCCTGCACTGCCACGTCGGCTCCCAGGTCTTCGACGCCCGGGGCTTCACGATGGCCGCCGACCGCGTGCTGGGCCTCTACTCGCAGATCCACCGCGAACTCGGCGTGCAGCTGCCCGAGCTCGATCTCGGCGGCGGCTACGGCATCGCCTACACAGAGGACGAGCAGCCCCTCAACGTCGACGAGGTCGCCCACGACCTGCTCACCGCCGTGGCCAAGACCGCCGCGGAGCTGGGCATCGACGCCCCCGCCGTCCTCGTCGAGCCGGGCCGCGCCATCGCCGGCCCCGGCACGGTGACGGTCTACGAGGTCGGCACCGTCAAGGACGTCACCGTCTCCGAGGACGAGAAGCGACGCTACCTCTCCGTCGACGGCGGCATGTCCGACAACATCCGCCCGGCCCTCTACGACGCGCTTTACGACGCCCGCGTGGTCAACCGCTTCACCGAGGGCGAGGAGATCTCCTCCCGCCTCGTCGGTTCCCACTGCGAGTCCGGCGACATCCTCGTGCGCGACGCGCGCTACCCCGACGACATCGCGGTCGGGGACCTCATGGCCGTCGCCGCGACCGGCGCCTACGCCTACGCCATGTCCTCGCGCTACAACGCCTTCGGCCGGCCGCCGGTCGTCGCGGTGCGTGCGGGCAAGACGAAGCTCATGCTGCGCCGCGAGACTGTCGAGGACATTCTCGCGCTCGAGGCGTAGAACCGGCGCCCGGGCCGGGCGTCAGTGGAAGAGGCCCTTGAGGCTGCCGGCGTCCTCCAGCAGCGCCACGACGAGCGAGGTGTGGATGGAACCGAGCGGCACGCCCCTGGCGGGCGTCGGCGCGGTCGTCGGGTCCGGGGTGGAGGAACGGACCGGTGTCGTGGGCGGCTCATCGCGGTCGACGGTGCCGGAGGCTCCCGTGGCGCACATGCGCAGCTCCGCCCGGTAGGCGTCCGCCTCCGCCTGGGCTCCCGGGGTGCGCTCCCAGGCCCGCAGCCAGGCCTCGTCGGCGGCCACGGAGAGCCCTTCCCGGGTGCCGCTGAGCAGCGTCGTCGACCCGGAGCGGCGGGCGGCCGCGAGCTGGGCGCGGGCCTCCGCGGAGGTCATCTGGTACGTGTCGCGCCCGGCCGCCCGGTGGTTGTTGCGTTCGACGAGGATGCGCAGCGGCGCGGCGGCCTCCCCGTCCCGGTAGCCCACGCGGGCGCTGGCCGCGTTGATGCGCTCCAGGGCGGCCCGGACGTTGCCGGGCATGTCGGCCAGCTGCTCGCTGGTCTTGTCCGCGTGCCAGGTGCGTGCCAGGGCCATGTCCTCCGCCACGGAGGGGACGTCCCGCAGGATCTCGGCGGACCAGTTGGCGGCGAACACGCCCGACAGGGCGAGGCCGCTCTCGGTCTCGGCGGGGGAGAGGCGGACGGTGCACACGCCGTCGTCCGTGGTGATCTCGGCGGCGCGCGCGGAGGAGAACCCGGCCAGCGGGATCACCAGGCACGCCACGCAGGCCGTGAGTGCACGGGTGATCCGACGGCGGGACATGCTGACTCCTGTCACTGGCAGAGGCATGGGGGTGGTGAGGACAGATTAATCGTCTGAACGCAATATGTCCAGAGATGTGACCTATCTTATGGAGTGTCGTGACCCCGGAGTCTGAGGAAGTGGCCGAATCCCGGTAGGGTGGTCACGGAAATCTGTCCTCAGTCTGCCCGTCCCCGACGGGCACGGACCCACGACCATGTGCAGGAGAACCATGACCGTCACTCAGCAGCCCAGCTTCAACCCCGGCAAGGGAGCCGGCGAGCCGGTGGGCGTCGCCATTCTCGGCCACGGCACCGTCGGATCTGAGGTGCTGCGCCTGATGGGCGAGTACTCCGACGCGCTCGCGCACCGCATCGGCGGTCCGCTCGAGCTCAAGGGTGTGGCCGTGTCCGACCTCTCCAAGCCGCGCGAGGGCGTGGACCGTGAGCTGCTCACCGATGACGCGCTGAGCCTCATCAACCGCGACGACGTCGACATCGTCGTCGAGGTCATCGGCGGCATCGAGTACCCGCGTGAGCTGGTCCTGGCCGCCCTGCGCGCCGGCAAGTCCGTCGTCACCGCCAACAAGGCCCTCGTCGCCGCNNATCTCCGGCATCGTCAACGGCACCACCAACTTCATCCTCGACGCGATGGAGTCCACCGGCGCCAGCTACGACGACGCGCTCGCCGAGGCCACCCGCCTGGGCTACGCGGAGGCCGACCCGACCGCCGACGTCGAGGGCCACGACGCCGCCTCCAAGGCCGCCATCCTCGCCTCCCTGGGCTTCCACACCCGCGTCAAGTTCGACGACGTCAGCTGCGAGGGCATCTCCCAGGTCACCGCCGAGGACATCGAGGCCGCCCGCGACGCCGGCTACGTGATCAAGCTGCTCGCCATCTGTGAGCGCATCACCGACAAGGACGGCGTGGAGTCCGTCGCCAGCCGCGTCCACCCGACCCTCGTGCCGGTCGACCACCCGCTGGCCTCGGTCAACCAGTCCTACAACGCCATCTTCGTCGAGGCCGAGGCAGCCGGCAGCCTGATGTTCTACGGCAACGGCGCCGGTGGTGCCCCGACCGCCTCCGCCGTCCTCGGTGACCTCGTCGGCGCCGCCCGCAACAAGGTCCACGGTGGCCGCGCCCCGGGCGAGAACACCTACGCGAACCTGCCGATCGCCGACCTCGGCGACGTGCGCACCCGCTACCACATCGACATGGAGGTCGAGGACCGCACCGGCGTCCTCGCCGAGCTGTCCGCGATCTTCGCCACCCACGACATCTCCCTCAAGACCGTCCGCCAGGAGGAGGCCGGCGACCACGCCCGCCTCATCGTCGTCACGCATTCCGCACGTGAGGCCGACCTGGCCGCCACCGTCGAGGACCTGAAGAAGGCCCCGGCGGTCAAGTCCGTCGACAGCGTCCTGCGACTCATCTAGGGAGCGTTGAGCTGTGAGCATCCAGCTTGAGGTGGGCACCCGGGCCACCGTCACCGTCCCCGGCTCCTCCGCGAACCTGGGCCCCGGATTCGACACCCTCGGCCTGGCCGTGGGCATCTACGACACCGTCGAGGTCGAGGTCATCGAGTCGGGCCTCGAGGTCGAGGTCTTCGGCGAGGGCGAGGACGACCTGCCCCGCGACGGTTCCCACCTAGTGGTCAAGGCCATCCGGTCGGGCCTCAACGCCGCCCACGCCGAGGCCCCGGGCCTGCGCGTGGTGTGCACCAACGCCATCCCGCAGTCCCGTGGCCTGGGCTCCTCCGCCGCCGCGGCCGTCGCGGGCGTCCTCGCGGCCAACGGCCTGGCGGGCAACCCGCTGACCACCGACCAGGTGGTCCAGCTGTCCTCCGCCTTCGAGGGGCACCCCGACAACGCCGCGGCCTCCGTCCTCGGTTCCGCCGTGGTCTCCTGGACCACGACCCCGGTCGACGGCTCGCAGCCGGGGTACCGGGCGGTGGCGGTGGACGTCGACAAGCGCATCCGGGCGACGGCCCTCGTGCCGGACTTCCACGCCTCCACCCAGGCGGTGCGTCGCGTGCTGCCGAGCCACGTCACCCACACGGACGCGCGTTTCAACGTCTCGCGCACCGCGGTGATGACCGTGGCGCTGCAGAACCACCCGGAGCTGCTGTGGGAGGGCACCCGTGACCGCCTGCACCAGCCCTACCGCGCCGACGTGCTGCCGGTGACCGCCGAGTGGGTCAACCGTCTGCGCAACCGCGGTTACGCCGCGTACCTCTCCGGCGCCGGCCCGACCTGCATGGTCCTGTCGGTCGACCCGATCGAGGAGGCCATCCTCGAGGAGGCCCGCGCCGCCGGTCTGCGCGTCCTCGAGCTCGAGGTCGCCGGTCCGGCGACCGTCGAGGTCAGCCGGGTCTGACCTACCGGTCGTCGGCGGGGGTCCCCCTGTCGGCGACCACCGAGCACGCGCCCGAGGGCTGGAAGGGGCGCAGGCTCAGCCGCACGGGGGCGGAGCCGACGGACTCCTGCAGGAAACCCTCGTGGATCGCGCAGATCATGAGCGAGGGTCGGTGTCCCTCGGCGACGAAGGGGCACGCCTGCAGTTCGATGTCGACCGACTCCGGGGCGGTGTCCCCGTCGCCCTGCTCCCTGCGCATCGTCGGGTCGAAACCCAGCTCACGGAGGGTGTGGTGGAGACGGTCGAGCGCCGTGTCCGTGCTGTCCGTGCCGTCCGTGCCGTCCTTCCCGACGGCGCCGCCGGGGGCGTCCTCCCGTTCGGCCATGCGGCGGGCCCAGAGCCGCCCGATCTCGCGGGCCTTCTCCACCGTCTCGGGGCTGGGGGAGTCGATGTCGACGATCATCGAGGTCAGCAGCTCCACCAGGGAGATGTACTCGCGGGCGATGGCCCGGTTGTCGGGGATCCGGACCTGGAAGATCAGGGAGGGGCGACCGCGTCCCTGCGCCGGGGCGGTGTGCGCGTGGACGGCGCCGCGGGCGATGAGCTCGTCGAGGTGTCCGCGGACGGTGTTGACGTGCATCCCGAGGTCCGCCGCCAGGTCGGCGGACCGTGCCCCCTGCGGGTAGGTCTGCAGCTGGTCGAGGACCTCGCGCTGGCGGGTGCTCAGTTGCAGTGACTCGGGGTAGAGCTCCGCTGCGGGGCGGGGCGGCCGGTTGTCCGTCATCGGGACCGAAACCTCCTCATGTCCGGTACGGCACCTGCAGTTGAACACGGCACCGTGACATTAATTGTTCGCGAGGCATCGTCACGGTGTCAATTTCCCCTCACCTTCACGGGGCCGGGAGAAATCCGTGTTCCTCCCACACCCGGGCCATCGCCGGGGAGTGCAGCAGCGTCACCAGGTCCGTCGCCGCCTGCTTGTCGACGGCCGTCGTCGTCACCGCCGCCAGCAGCGTGTTGGGGTGTTCCTCAGCGCCCGGGATGTCGATGACCTCGACCGCTGCGCCGGCGTCGAGGGCGTCGGTGCGGTAGACCCAGCCGGCGTCGGCCTGCCCGGAGACGACCCGGGCGAGGACATCGGAGACGGAGTACTCGCGGAAGGCCGGGGTGAGCGGGAGGTCCTGCGCGTCGCTGATCCGCCGGTTGGAGGCGCCGCAGGGGACGCGCTCGTCGCAGAGCACCAGCGTCGTCCCGGCCAGGTCCTCCACGGACGTGATGCCGGCCGGGTTGCCGGCGGGCACGACCATCACCATCGAGTTGATGGCCACCACCCGCGGGGCACGGGCCACGCCGAGTGCGACGGCCTGCTCCATGGACGCCTCATCGGCGGTGATGAGGACGTCCCCCGGGGCACCGTCGGCAAGCTGCTGGACGAGCGTCGTCGTGCCGGCATTGAGGAACTCGAGGTCCGCGTCGCTGAGGGCGGCGAGCTCCTCGTTGATGACGCGTGTCGACGACGCCCCGAGCACCAGCAGCGCCGGACTCTCCGCCTCCGTGGGGACGGGGGTGCACCCTGCCGCGAGGAGCACGGCGGCGAGGGGGACGAGCAGTCGGGGGCGGGGCATGGAGGGGTCCTTCTGTGAGCGGGGGAGATCTCTTCCGCTCATCGGCAGATGTTCTCCGGGTAAGCGTAGTCGGGCTGCCCCTCCCCGGAAGGGCGAACGGGCATTCCCGTGTCAGAGCCGGCGGAACTCCACGGAGCCCCCGCCGGTCCAGCCGACGTCCGCGGAGATGCCCGACTGCTCACCCGCGACGACCGCGCGCAGGCGCTCCAGGGCGACGGTCTCGGCGAAGTCCTCCCGCTCCACGCCGAGGAAACGACGCCCCAGCTTCAGGGCGACCGCGGCGGTCGTGCCGGAACCGAGGTGGTAGTCGAGCACCACGTCGCCCGGCGCGGTGAACAGCTCGATGAGGAAACGCAGCAGCGCCTCCGGCTTCTTGCCGTTCCGGAAGCTCACCCCGCCCTCGGCGGACACCCGGTTGAACTCGGCGTGGAAATCGACGAAGTTCGGGTACGGCAGGGCGGTGACGTCACTGGACTGCGGCACGCCCTGGAAGTAGGAGCCGTTGCGGTTGCCGGCCTTCGGGGTGTGGAAGAAGCGGTGCCCCAGGCCGTCGTCGCCGATGTCCGGCACCTGGATGAGGGTCATGGGATCAAGTCCGAGGTCCTCGAGGTGGGCGACCCAGAAGCGTCCCGAGGAGTTCTTCTCCCGCAGGCTGCCCCGTATGGAGTGGGTGCGGAACGTGCCCGCGCCCGGCCCCTTCTCCACCTTGCGCCACTGGTCCGGGCGGTAGATCAGGCAGGGGCGCCCGCCCAGCTCGGCGGGTGCGCCGGGGCCGGTGAGCTCCACGTCCCAGCGGTACTCGCGGAGGTCGCGTGCGCGGATGCGGCGCGGCATGCGGAAACGGGGGTCGGTGGAGTAGATGAGGATCTGCTCGACGACGTCGTTGAACTGCTTGTCGGCGGTCAGCGCCCGGTCGGGGTGCCGGACGAGGACGTGCAGGACCATGACCTTGTGGAGCCACTCGGTGGCGTCGAGAAGCACCTCCAGGTGGGCGGACTGGTGGAAGCTGCACTGGATGGCGAGGACGGCGTCGTCGACGAGCAGCGGGCGGGCGGCCTCCAGCCGCTCCGCCATGAAGGTGAGCCACTCCGCGCGCGGCATCGCGTCGGCGTAGAGGTAGTCACCGCTGCCGGTGTTGTAGGGCGGGTCGATGTAGACCATCTGCACCCGGCCGGCGTGCGTGCCCGCCAGGTGGCGGAGAACCTGCAGGTTCTCGCCCTGGATGAGCAGATTGTCGACGCCACCGTGCATGCCTGTCCAGCCTAGTCCGGGTCGGGACCGGCCCCCTCCGCGACCTCCTGCGCGTCCTTCTCACCCGGACCCTTGAGCTTGATGATCTCGAACTCGCCGTCCGCCAGGTGCTTCCGCAGGTCCTTCTTGTCGAACTTGCCGACGGAGGTCTTGTCGATGTCCTGCACGAATGTCCAGTACTCCGGCAGCATCCAGCCGGGCAGGGAGGCGCGGAGCTGGTCGCGCAGCTGCTCGGCGGTGTCGCGGGTCTGCGGGATGTCGTCGTGCAGCACCGTCACCGCCAGCGGGCGCTCGCCCCACTTCTCGTCCGGGTAGCCGATGACCGCGCACTCCACGACCTCCGGGGAGTTCATGATGAGGTTCTCCAGCATGGCCGAGTAGATCCACTCACCACCGGAGCGGATGACGTCGCGCGCGCGGTCCGAGACCGTGAGGTAGCCGTCCGCCGTGACCGAACCGACGTCCCCGGTGCGCAGCCACCCGTCCGGGGTGAACAGCTCCTCCGCGTCGTCGACCTCCCGGCCGCGGAACTGGCTGGCGGAACCGTCGCCGTCCTCGGTGGGGGAGTGGTAGTAGGCGCCGGTCACGATGTTGCCGCGGACCTGCAGCTCACCCTGGTTACGGTCCGTCGAGGAGACGACCTTGCCGTCGTTGACCACGCGGTACTCCAGCAGCGGGGAGAAACGGCCCTGGCTCACGCGGTACGCCCAGCGTGCCTCACCGGAGGACCCCGACGGCGGGCGGGCCACCGTGCCCACCGACGACGTCTCCGTCATGCCCCACACGTGGACGACGTCGACGCCGTAACGCTCCTCCCACAGCTGGATGAGGATCGGCGGGGCCTGCGAACCACCGACGTAGATCTCCGTCAGCGACATGCGCTCCGGCGGATTGTGCAGGTAGTGCACCATGAGCTGGATCCACACCGTCGGCACGCCGTGGGCCACGCGGGGGTGGGTGGCCGCGATGAGGCGGGCCAGCGTCGGCGCCGACACGTCCGAGTCCGGGAACACCAGGGGAGTGCCCGACATGAAGGCCGCGTAGGGCACGCCCCACGACAGGACGTGGTAGATCGGCACACAGCACAGGAAGGACTCGCCGTGCGAGACCGACAGTGAATCCGTGGCACGCAGCGACATGGACTGCAGGAACACCGAACGGTGCGAGTACGCCACGCCCTTCGGGGCGCCCGAGGTGCCCGTCGAGTAGCAGATCGCGGCGGTGGTGTCCTCGTCGAGGACGGGCCAGTCGAAGACGGTCGAGCGGCCGTCGAGAAGCTGCTCGTACGAGTGGACCGACAGGTGGGCCGGGAGCTTCTCCGCCAGCGGCTCCAGCGGCTCCAGGCCGGTGAACACCACGGCACGCATGGTGTGGCACCCCTCCAGCGCCCGGCCGAGGAGACCCGCCAGACGCGGATCACACACGATCACCTCGATCTGCGCGTGGTTGATGATGTGCCGTACCTGGTCGGTCATCAGCTGCTTGTTCAGCGGCGCGAACACGGCCCCCATGCACGAGACCGCGAACTGCACCTCCAGGTGCTCCGCGCAGTTGTGCATGAAGGAACCGACGCGCTGGTCACCGGTGATCCCCAGATCATCCCGCAACGCGTGCGCCAACGCCGCGGCCCGCGCGTGGATCTCCGCGAAGGTGGCCTCCTCGGCCTTGTCCGTGCGCCACGTGGTCACCTTCGTCGACGCATGCGCGGTGGACCCGAACTCCAGGATCCGCGAGATCGACAACGGCACATTCTGCATGGTGGAGAGCATGACCAACACTCTAGCCGGGAGGGTCGGTGCGATAGTGTGTGCGGCATGCGGTACACTGTCCGGAGATCGACGGGGGTCTGTATCTTCACTCCAGACCCATAGTCCACCCGGATCACGCGTTCACCCTCCTTCCTCCGCTGCAGGCGGCCCCGGCTGCCCCGGCCCGGAAGGTTGCGGTCCCAGGTTCGGTCCGGTCTGATCAACCACTGAAGTACGGCTCCGTACCCCCGCTGTCCTCACACGAGGACCACCCACGTCTGTGTGGGTGTTTCAAGGGGAGACGTCGAGTCGCTCAACTCCACAGAAGGCTTCCAGTCGGGCGTGTGACGCGCTCCGCCCATGACGCGCCGAAGACTGGTCAAGCAAGGAAAGGACATCCGTGACCGAAACGGACACCGCCACCGCAGCAGCTTCCACCGACCTCGCGTCGCTGAAGCTCACCGAGCTGCGCAAGATCGCCGCGGAGAAGGGCCTCAAGGGGGTCTCCGGCCTGCGCAAGGGCGATCTGATCACTGCGATTCAGACCGGCACCGTGCCCGCCCGCGAGCGTGCCGCCGCGCCTGCCGCGCAGGCAGCTCAGGCCGAGCCCGCCGCAGAGGCTGAGAAGACCGAGCAGGCCGCGTCTGCTGAGACGCAGGACGCCGCCCCGGCCGCCGAGAAGACCGAGCGCCCGCAGCGCACCCGCCGTGCCACCCGCACGACCCGTGCGAGCCAGGAGAAGGCGGAGCCCGCCGCAGAGCAGCCGGCCACCGAGCAGGCCGAGAAGTCTGAGCAGACCGAGCAGCCCCAGCAGGCTGAGCAGGCCGAACAGTCCCGCGACTCCGGCGACTCCGGTGAGTCCCGCGACTCCGGCGACACTGCCGACTCCTCCGAGGAGCCGCGCTACGAGTCCCGCTCCGCCGCCCGCCGCGCGCGTCGCAACCGCGCCCGCCACGGCCAGCGTGAGCAGGAGCAGCAGTCCGGTTCCGAGCAGGAGCGCGGTCAGCGACAGGACCGTCAGGAGCAGGACCAGCAGGACTCCGACCGTGACTCCGGTCAGCAGCAGGGTCAGCAGCAGGGCCGCAACCAGCGTGGCCAGCGCAACCAGGACCAGGAGGGCGAGGGCCGTCGTGGTCGTCGCAGCCGCCGCAACCGCCGCGGTCGCGGTGGTGACCAGCAGGACCACCAGAACGACCAGCAGCACGATTCCGCTGATCTGCAGGACGTCGCCGGCATCCTCGACATCGTGGACAACAACGTCGCGTTCGTCCGGACGACCGGCTACCACGCCTCGCCGGCGGACGTGTTCGTGCAGAACCAGCTGATCCGCCGTTCCGGCCTGCGTGCCGGTGACGCGGTGACCGGCAAGGTGCGCATGGGTGCCGCCCAGACCCACGGTCAGGGCCGTAACCGTCAGAAGTACAACCAGCTGGTCAGCGTCGACACGGTCAACGGTCTCAGCGTCGACGAGGCCCGGAACCGTCCGGAGTTCTCCAAGCTGACGCCGCTGTACCCGAACCAGCGTCTGCGTCTGGAGACGGACCCGAAGATCCTGACCACCCGCGTCATCGACCTGATCATGCCGATCGGCAAGGGCCAGCGTGCGCTCATCGTCTCCCCGCCGAAGGCCGGTAAGACGACGATCATGCAGAACATCGCGAACGCGATCTCCACGAACAACCCGGAGTGCCACCTGATGGTCGTCCTCGTCGACGAGCGTCCGGAGGAGGTCACCGACATGCAGCGTTCGGTGCACGGCGAGGTCATCGCCTCCACCTTCGACCGTCCGCCGTCAGAGCACACGGCCGTCGCGGAGCTGGCGATCGAGCGTGCGAAGCGCCTGGTGGAGCAGGGCAAGGACGTCGTCGTCCTGCTGGACTCCATCACCCGCCTGGGTCGTGCGTACAACAACTCCTCCCCGGCGTCGGGACGCATCCTCTCCGGTGGCGTCGACTCGAACGCGCTGTACCCGCCGAAGCGCTTCCTGGGTGCGGCCCGCAACATCGAGAACGGTGGTTCGCTGACGATCATCGCCACCGCGATGGTGGAGACCGGTTCCGCCGGTGACACCGTGATCTTCGAGGAGTTCAAGGGCACCGGTAACGCGGAGCTCAAGCTGGACCGCCGTATCTCCGAGCGTCGCGTCTTCCCGGCGGTCGACGTCAACCCCTCGGGCACCCGCAAGGACGAGCTGCTGCTCGCCCCGGAGGAGGCCCGCATCATGCACAAGCTGCGACGTATCCTGTCTGCACTGGATCCGCAGCAGGCCATCGATCTGCTCATCAAGCAGCTGAAGAAGACCAAGAGCAACGGTGAGTTCCTCATGCAGGTCGCCTCTTCCGCCCCGATGGCCGCCGACAAGGACGAGGAGGACTACTCCTAGATGAGTTCCACTGTTTCCGCCGTAGACGACGTCGTCTCCGAGTACCAGGGCATCGAGGCCCAGATGGCCGATCCGGCGACCGCCGGTGACCAGGCCCTGTTCCGCAAGCTCTCGAAGCGTTACGCCGAACTGCAGCCGATCATCAAGGTGAACAACGAGCTGGTCGGCACCCGGGAGGACCTCGAGGTCGCCCGCGAGATGGCCCACGAGGACAAGGAGTTCGCCGCCGAGGCCGAGCGCCTGGCCGCCCGTGAGGTCGAGCTGGAGGAGCAGCTCGCCGACCTGCTCGCTCCGCGTGACCCGCACGACTCCGATGACGTCATCATCGAGATCAAGGCCGGCGCGGGTGGCGAGGAGGCCGCGCTGTTCGCCGGCGACCTGGCCCGCATGTACGAGCGTTACGCCGACAAGCACGGTTTCACCTGGGAGGTGCTCGGCCTGTCCGAGTCCGATCTGGGTGGAGTCAAGGACATGACCTTGTCCATCCGTGCCAAGAACCCCTCCCGCGACGGCGCGTGGAGTGTGTTCAAGTTCGAGGGTGGCGTCCACCGCGTGCAGCGCATCCCCGTGACCGAGTCGCAGGGCCGCATCCAGACCTCCGCCGCCGGTGTCATGGTCTTCCCGGAGACCGAGGACGCGGGCGAGATCACCATCGACGACAAGGACATCCGCGTCGACGTCTACCGCGCCTCCGGTAAGGGTGGCCAGGGCGTCAACACGACGGACTCCGCCGTGCGTATCACGCACCTGCCGACCGGTCTCATCGTGACCTGTCAGAAGGAGCGCTCGCAGATCCAGAACAAGGCGCGCGCCATGCAGGTCCTGCAGGCCCGCCTCGAGCAGATGGAGCGCGAGAAGGCCGACGCCGAGGCCGCCGAAGGGCGAGCCGCCCAGGTGCGCACCATGGACCGCTCCGAGCGCATCCGCACCTACAACTGGCCGGAGAACCGCATCAGCGACCATCGCATCGGTTTCAAGGCCAACAACCTCGACTCCGTCCTCGACGGCAACCTCGACGACCTGTTCACCGCCCTCAAGGCGGCCGAGCGCGCCGAGCGTCTCGAGGCTGAATAGGATGGCGCTCCGCGCCGCGCTTGCCGACGCCGCGGAGCGCCTCCGCCGCGCCGGCGTCCCGTCCCCGCTTGTCGACGCCCGCCTCATCGCCGCGCACCTGCTCGGCTGCGGGCCCCTCGACGTCGCGTTCCGCGACGAGATCCCCGCGGGCTTCGAGGAAATGGTCGCCCGCCGCGAGCGGCGCGAACCCCTCCAGCACATCCTCGGGGTCGCGCCCTTCGGGGCTCTCGACCTGGCCGTCGGCCCCGGCGTGTTCATCCCCCGCCCCGAGACCGAGGTCCTCGCGGACTGGGGCGTGCGCCAGCTTGTCGACGTCCCCTCGCCCCGGGTCGTCGACCTGTGCACCGGCTCCGGGGCGCTGGCGCTCTACGTCGCCCACGAGGTGCCGGGGGCGGAGGTGGTGGGCGTCGAGTTGCATGATGAGGCGCTGAGTTACGCCCGCCGCAACGCGGAGGGCGGCACGGCCCGGATGATCCAGGGGGACGTCACCGATCCGACCCTGCTGGGTCAGTGGCACGGCACCGTCGACCTCGTGCTGACGAACCCGCCGTACGTCCCCGAGACCCCCGACCTCGACCGGGAGGTCTACGCCGACCCGCCGCAGGCGGTGTTCGCCGGCGCCACCGGCATGGACGTCATCGACGCCTTCCTGCCGACCATCCACGCCCTGCTCCGCCCGGGCGGGCAGGTCGGCATCGAACACGACGACACGACCTCCCGGGCCGTGCAGGACGTCGTCGCCGCTCACGGCGGTTTCCGCGACATCGCGGTCCTGCGGGACCTGACCGGTCGGGCGCGGTTTGTCACGGCGAGTAAGGTGTAACCCCATGAGCCGCATCTACTCCTGTGCTGACGAGACCTCCCGTGCGGAGGGCATCAGCGCCGCCGTCGACGCCGCGCGCAGCGGCCGCCTGGTCGTGCTGCCCACCGACACGCTCTACGGCCTCGGCTGCGACGCCTTCGACAACCAGGCCGTGGCCACCCTCCTGGCCACCAAGCGCCGCGGGCCGGACATGCCCGTGCCGGTGCTCGTCGGCTCCTGGGACACCATCCGCGGCCTGGTGCGCGAGTACCCGCCGATGACCGAGTCCCTGGTCAAGGCGTTCTGGCCGGGTGGGCTGTCCATCGTCGTCCCGCAGGCTCCCTCGCTGCCGTGGAACCTCGGCGACACCCGCGGCACCGTCATGCTGCGCATGCCGCTGCACCCGGTGGCCATCGAGCTGCTCCGCGAGGTCGGCCCCATGGCCGTGTCCTCCGCCAACATCTCCGGCCACGAGCCGCCGACCACCGCCATCGCCGCCAAGCAGCAGCTCGGCAACGCCGTGTCGGTGTACCTCGACGGGGGAGAGACCCCGATCGGCAAGCCCTCGACCATCATCGATCTCTCCGGACCCACCCCCTACCTCCTGCGCGAAGGGGCGCTGAGCGCCGAGCGCATCGGCGAGGTCATCGGCGTGGACCCCGCGGTCCTGCGGACCCGCCCCTAGGCAGGCACGACATGGGAGCCGGCGTCCCGCTGCGCGAACTCGGCCTGGTGATCCTCGTGGCAGCGACGATCACCTACCTCGCCACGGGCATCGTCCGCTCCGTCATGGTGCGCTCCGGCAAGGTCGCCGAGATCCGGCAGCGCGACGTGCACACCCAGCCCACGCCGCGCCTCGGCGGGGTGGCGATGTTCTCCGGGTTCCTCGCCGCCGTCTTCCTGGCCAACCAGCTCCCGGCACTGACCAGGGGGTTCATGCCCATCACGCCGGAGATGAACGCGGTGGTGTGGGCGGCCTTCGCCATCGTGCTCGTCGGAATCCTCGACGACCTCTACGACCTCGACGCCGTGACCAAGCTCATCGGCCAGATCCTGGCGGCCATCATCATGAGCGTGCTGGGCCTGTCGTGGACCCTGCTCTACCTGCCCGTCGGGGACGGCACGACGGTGGTGCTCGACCAGATCCAGGCCACGATCGTCACCACGATCTTCACCGTGGCACTGATGAACGCCATCAACTTCGTCGACGGCCTCGACGGGCTGGCGGCCGGGCTGGGCATGATCGCCGGGGGCGCGATCCTCATCTTCTCCCTCACCGTCCTCCACGACCAGGGCGGCGCCGTCTCCGCCTACCCGCCGGCCATCATGGCCGCGGGCCTGGTGGGCATGTGCCTGGGCTTCCTGCCCCACAACTTCGAACCCTCCCGCATCTTCATGGGCGACTCGGGCTCCCTGCTCATCGGCCTGCTCCTGGCGGCGTCCGCGACGTCCGCCTCGGGCAAGATCAACATGTCCCTCTACGGCACCGCCGACATCGTCGCGCTCATGAGCCCCATCATCGTCGTGGCCGCGGCCATCTTCGTTCCGGTCCTGGACCTTGTCCTGGCGGTCGTGCGCCGCCTGGCGAACGGCCAGTCGCCCTTCGCCGCGGACAAACTCCACCTCCACCACCGCCTGCTGTCGCTGGGCCACACCCACCGCCGAACCGTGCTCGTGCTCTACATGTGGGTCAGCGTCGTCGCCCTGGGGGCGGTGAGCTTCTCCGTCGTGCCCGCCCGCGTGGCCGTCGCCGGCACCCTCATCCTCCTCATCGTCGCGTTCCTGTTCACCCTCGGCCCCGTGCGGGCCGGCAAGCTGGGACGACAGTCCCCGCCGACGCGTGTGGTCGTCCACACCGATCCCACGTCCTGACGCCGGGTGGGGGACAGGTAGTATCCGGGGGCGTGACTACTCCTGACACCACACCCGAACGCTCCGAGTACGACGATCCGCGCCGCCCGCTCCTGCGCGCCGTGCGTTTCGGCTCGATCGCCCTGGCCATTCTCACGGTCATCTCGCTGGCCGTGTGGGGCGGCATGCGTGACCTGCCCGGCATCTGGGGTGTCCTCATCGGCGCCGCCATCGGCGGCGGCTTCGTCCTCATGACCGCCGCCAGCGTGCTCTTCACGTCCTCGACGAACCCCGCCACCACCGGCGCGGTCGTCCTGGGCAGCTGGCTGCTCAAGATCGTCGTGCTCATCATCATCCTGGCGATCATCCGGGACATGGAGTTCTACGACCGCATGGCGCTGCTGGTCACCCTCATCCTCGCGCTCATCGTGGTCCTGGCCACCGAGGTGTGGGGGGTCATCACCGCGAAAGTGACCTACGTCAACTGACGCGGCGTCGACAAGCAGTCGACAGAGCACAGCCGGGAGACCGCCATGACACGATGGCACGGCCTCCCTGCCCACAACAGGGGGAGTGGGCAGGGAGGTTGTCGTCATTTCGGGGGTGGGCGAGGGGGGAATCTCCCCCTGCCGAGAACTCGTGTGACCGACCTTACAGCTGGGTCTAAAACTGCCGATACGGGCCATTTTCGGGCCGATGCGGGGGCGTCGTCGGCGGGGTATCGCGCCACGTCAGGAAACATATTGGGGCGCTGCGCGAGAATCCGGGGGGACCCTGATAAGCTTTCCTGCGGGTTACCCCGGCACGGTCAATGTGCCCTCATGTGCGATCCACAGGAGGGTGCTGCGGCAGGTTCGTGGTTCATCCCCTGTCACCGCCCTCGCTGATGTGCGACGGAGTCCGAGGCGGTGCCGGAAAGAGTTTTTCAGACGTCCATCGCACCGTGTGGGACTGCAACGTCCACACACGGCCCGAACACGGGAGAGAACGCTGAGCGTTACAACACTGGCCATGAGGGGCGAATTCCACGCACCCGAACTGGATCCTGAATTTTTCCCGGGGCAATACTACGGCCACATTCTGTTTGCGGACGTCGCAAACGGGTGGTTCGCACTGGACCGACTGATGCTCGTCAGAATTCTCATGACGATCCTTCTGGCGGTCCTTTTCCTTGTCGCCTTCCGGAACCCGAAGCTGGTTCCGTCAGGCCTGCAGAACTTCGCAGAACTCGCACTGGATTTCGTCCGGGTGCACATCGCCGAGGACATCCTGGGCAAGAAGGAGGGCCGCCGGTTCCTGCCGGTCATCGCCACCATCTTCTTCGCCGTCCTGGCGTTCAACATCCCGACGATCATCCCGGGTCTGAACATCTCCCCGAACGCGCGTATCGGTTTCCCGATCGTCCTCGCGCTCTTCGGTTATGTCGCCATGATCTACGCCGGCTCCAAGCGTTACGGCTTCGGCAAGTTCATGAAGTCTTCGGTGGTCATTCCCAACCTTCCTCCGGCTCTCCACCTCCTGGTGGTGCCGATCGAGTTCTTCTCGACGTTCATCATGCGGCCGGTCACTCTCGCACTTCGTCTCATGGCGAACTTCCTCGCGGGACACCTCATTCTGGTTCTGCTGTACTCCGCCACGAACTTCTTCTTCTGGCAGCTGAACGGCTGGACCGCGATGTCCGGTGTGACCATCCTCGCCGCTATCGCGTTCACTCTGTACGAGTGCATCATCATCTTCCTGCAGGCGTACATCTTCGCTCTGCTGGTCGCGGTGTACATCGAACTCTCGCTGCACGCGGACTCTCACTGACAAGCTGCGAACCTCACGCGGCCAACTGAATAACCCCACTTCAATCACCACCTGAAGTCCCGGTTGACAGGACCGGGCACCAAGAAAGGGAACGACTTTCATGAACGAGATCATCCTGGCACAGGCTTCCGAGACCACCTTCTCCGGCCTCGGCACCATCGGCTACGGCCTCGCAACCATCGGCCCGGGCCTGGGCATCGGCATCCTCGTCGGCAAGGCACTCGAGGGCATGGCTCGCCAGCCCGAGATGGCCGGCCAGCTGCGTACCACCATGTTCCTGGGCATCGCCTTCGTTGAGGCCCTGGCCCTCATCGGCCTGGTCGCCGGCTTCCTGTTCTAAATTCCGAGCGGAAACCACACCCCTTTAAGACTGGAGACTCATGACGAACGTCATTTACTACCTTGCGCAGGAGGCTGAGACGCTTCCCCTGGAGGGCGGCAACTCCATCCTCCTGCCCAAGGCCTACGACATCGTCTGGTCCATCATTCCGCTCGTCGTTATCCTGCTGATCTTCTGGAAGTTCGTGCTTCCGAAGTTCCAGGAGGTCCTGACCGAGCGTGAGGACCGGATCAAGGGTGGCATTCAGCGCGCCGAGGCCGCACAGGCCGAGGCCAAGGCCGCACTTGAGAAGTACAACGCGCAGCTCGCCGAAGCACGTGCCGAGGCAGCCGAGATCCGTGAGCAGGCCCGCGAGAAGGGCAAGCTGATCGAGGCTGAGATGAAGGCACAGGCCACCGAGGAGAGCAACCGCATCATCGCATCCGGTGAGAAGCAGCTGCTGGCCCAGCGTGAGCAGGTCGTCGCAGAGCTTCGCCAGGAGATGGGACAGAACTCGATCAACCTTGCTGAGCGTCTGCTCGGTGGCGAGCTTTCCGACGCCACCAAGCGCTCCGGCACGATCGACTCCTTCCTGTCCGACCTGGACACCGTGGCACCGGCAGGAAAGTGAGCGCCATGCACGCAGCGAGCCGCGAAGCACTAGCAACGGTCGAGTCCCACCTGGACGGTCTCGTCCACGGTGCGGGTGACGCCGTCGCCACCGCAGCCCAGACCGGAACCGAGCTTTTCGACGTCGTCGACGCCCTCGACCGCGACCGCACCCTGCGCGTCGCCGTCGCGGATCCCGCCTCGACCGCCGAGCGACGCACGGGAGTCATCCGGACCATCTTCGGCGGCAAGGTCTCCGACAGCACCCTCTCGGTGCTCAACGAGGCAGCCGCACAGCAGTGGTCCACCCCGCGCCAGTTCCGTACCGGACTTGTCGAGCTCGGCCGCCGCGCCCTTCTGCGCGGCGCCGAGAAGCAGGGCCAGCTGGGCCAGGTCGAGGACGAACTGTTCCGACTTTCCCGCGTCCTGGACCGTGAGGGCGAGCTGACCCAGCTCCTCTCCGACAAGGCTGCGGACCCGGCACGCAAGCGTGGCCTGCTCGCAAGTGTTCTGTACGGCAAGGTCAACATGATCACCGAGGCGCTCGCGCTTCAGGTCATCGGCCGCCCCGAGAAGAACCCGATCGACGACATCGCCAACCTGGTCGGCACCGCAGCCCAGCTGCAGGGCCGTTCCGTGGCACACGTCGTCTCTGCCGAGCAGCTGAACGAGGGCCAGCAGGCGGCGCTCGCCGACAAGCTGGGACGAATTTACGGTCGTGCGATGTCCATCCACTCTGAGGTTGACCCCAGCCTCCTCGGTGGCATGACCATCCGCGTCGACGACGAGATCATCGACGGCAGCCTGGCGGGCAAGCTCGCCAAGCTCCGCGCGAACCTCGCGTAAGACACGACTACAGACGAAATA
>LSQX01302592.1_pt1 | contig 18855 bp, 15 predicted proteins | sample 654561 | NCBI WGS metagenome assembly LSQX01 (sample SAMN04489861, study PRJNA283612) | anaerobic digester metagenome | isolation source: 4 biogas reactors fed with cattle manure at either 37C or 55C with and... | place: Denmark: Kongens Lyngby | collected 2014
TACCTAATAAACTATAACAACGTGGCTAATTATGGCGTTTCAGGGCCTCCGATCCTGCAGATCAGCAGAAAAGCTGCAGAACTGCTGCAACAGGGAAAGGAAGCGATGTTGAAGCTGAGCATTCTGGATATTCCTGAAGATGATCTGAAGAAAATTATTGACAGACGGTGTAACGCAGATTCAGGAAAAACGTTGGAATTCAGCTTTGTGGGGTTGATCAATAAAAGGCTGATACCTGTCATTTTGCATGAGGCAGGCATTGATAATATTAAGAAGCCTGCCGCCAAGGTAACCCAGAAGGAACGCATGGCAATTGTGAACGTGCTGACCGACTGGAGGTTTAAAATTCGCGGAACGAAAAGCTGGCCAAGCGCCCAGGTCACTGCCGGTGGCATCAATACGGATGAAATTGATGAAAACACCATGGAGTCAAAAATTGTACCAGGGCTGTACCTGGTGGGCGAGATTTTGGATATTGATGGACAATGTGGGGGCTTCAATCTGCAATGGGCTTGGTCATCGGGCTTTGCTGCGGGGAAGAATGCCGCACGATAGTAACAGAAGCAACTGCGCAAACCAGTTTCTTGCGAAGCAATTTTGAAAAGCAACATAGTATAGCAGGATGCTAATCAAAACGGGATAATCAGGGACGATGAGTTCGGGCGAATCGAAATGGATCAACCTCAGGAGGGTTTATGCTAAGGCTTTCCAACATAAAAATCCGAATCAATGAAGCAGCAAATATTGACGCCGAGCAAACCGTCCTGCGTAAAAAAATTCTGTCCCGACTGAGAATCCACGAGGAAGAATTGAAGGGTTTCACCATCGTTAAGAAATCCGTGGATGCAAGAAAAAAAGAAGATATCGTTTATGTATATACAGTAGATATCGAGACAAGTCAAGAAAAAAAGCTTCTGGCTATCGGAGAACACAAAGACCTGGTACAAGCCCCGGAGCTTATCTTTCAACCATTACGCAAGGGTTCGGAAAGGCTGACCGAGCGACCTGTGATCATCGGGATGGGCCCTGCAGGCCTTTTTGCTGGGCTGATGCTGGCAAGGAACGGCTATCGTCCCATTCTGTTCGAGCGGGGCGGGGATGTGGATGCAAGAACGGACAGCATTCATCGGTTCTGGAAGGAAGGTCGGCTGAACTCCGAAAGCAATGTTCAGTTTGGGGAAGGCGGAGCGGGAACCTTTTCTGATGGCAAGCTGACCACGCTGATCAATGATACCCGTTGTTCACTGGTTCTAAAGGAGTTTACTGCAGCAGGGGCTCCGCAAGAGATCTTATACAGCAGCAAGCCCCATATCGGTACCGATTTGCTTAAGGGTGTGGTGAAAAACCTCCGTCAGGATATCATCGCTCATGGCGGGGACGTGCGTTTTAATGCCAGGGTTACAGACTTTATCATCGAAGGCGGGCAGTTGAAAGCGCTCATTATCAATAACCGCGAAACAATCAAATGCAATATCATACTACTGGCCATTGGCCACAGCGCGCGGGATACCTTCGAGGTTCTATACCGCAAAGGTGTGGTGATGAGCCCGAAACCCTTTTCCATCGGCGTTCGCATCGAGCAGCCCCAAAGGCTTATCAACCAGGCACAATACGGTTCTTCGTCGGAGCACCCGGGGTTGGGTGCTGCTGACTATAAGCTGGCATATCACTCGAAAAGCGGCAGGTCGGCCTACACCTTTTGTATGTGTCCGGGTGGTTATGTGGTTGCAGCCGCATCGGAAGAGCATTGCGTGGTTACCAACGGTATGAGCGAATTTAAAAGAGATGGGGAAAACGCGAATGCTGCCCTGCTGGTGGGGGTTACACCGGCTGACTTTCCCGGCGATCACCCGCTTGCGGGCATCGAGTTTCAAAGAAAATGGGAAGGCATTGCGTTTGAAGCAGGTGGTCGCGCATATAAAGCGCCGGTTCAGCTGGTCGGAGATTTTCTGGCCGATCGGGTAAGTACGACCTGGGGAAGTGTAAAACCCACTTATCTGCCGGGGGTTGCTTTTGCACCGTTAAACAAGTGTCTGCCCGGGTACGTCATCGATACGATGAAGGAAGCCATCCTTTATTTCAATACGAAGCTCAAAGGGTTTTCCATGCCGGAGAGTATATTGACGGGTGTGGAAACACGAAGCTCGTCACCGGTAAGGATTAATCGCGATGAGAATTTCCTATCCAATGTCGCCGGGCTTTATCCCGTGGGAGAAGGAGCGGGTTATGCCGGAGGTATCATTTCCGCTGCGTTGGATGGCATTAAAACCGCCGAAAAGGTGATGGAGCGGTATGCGCCACTGTAAACCTGTACAGACGTAAAGTAGGATGGAGATTCTGTCTGGAAGCAGATACGGTTCGCTATAATCAGGACACAGCTGCGAGTTCAAAAGCTTACAGAGTGGAAATCGGAAAGTACAGGTCACATTCGCAGTAATGCCTGTTGCATTTTGCGTAATTGATCTGCTCGAAGCTGAAGGTTTCCTTTAAGTTAAATTGTATGGTGGGCATCCAGATCTCGAAGATGTAATTCCACAGCTTCACCAGCGTGGCAGCGGATATTTCTTCAGGGCTGTGAGGACCCATATAGGTGAAAACACCGTACTTGTGAGCGTCAACCCTTCTTGTTGTCATATCTGGCGGAATAATGCTGTTTTGGTCGATCTGAACAGAGGGCATATACAGCGTAACCCTGTCATCCTTTTCAGGAACACTGGTGAACCCAATATAGATGTTTTTCTCTACCGGGTTGATAATTCTGTTGCGATCTTTATAAAAGAAATCTACGCCATACCTGTTTGCGGTTTGATTGACCATATTATCAGCGGTGTGAATGGAATACTCATGGCCTGCCAGCGAAAAAGCGGGCAGAACCGTGGTGGACTTCATAAAGACTAACCCATCCCCGGCGCAGTTCATGAAATCGGCATTAAAGCGATCCAGGATGTTTAACGGGCAGGGGTTTTTGCGCCATTTCCCGGGAGAAAGCCCGAACTCCTCATTAAACACCCGATTATAGGAACGTTCACAGCCAAAGGAATATTTCGACGAGATGAACTCAAGGCTGTTCTTACTGTGCAGCAAATCCCCCAGGGACAGGGCTATGCGCCTTCTGCGCACATATTCCATCAGGCCTGTAGCCGTAGCGCCTTTCCAGATGCGCAGCAGATGAAACTTCGAAAGGTTTACATGCTCTGAAATGCTGTCGAGGTTTACAGGCTCCAGGATATTCTTTTCAATATATTCCGTGGTATCTTTAATGATCTGTAAAAGATAATTCTCCATAACCCTCTTGCAAGACAGCAATTTCTGTCTGGTAATACCGCAATTTCTGTCCGGTAAGTGAAAAATGAGTTTAGTATAATTCTACCATACCCAGCGAATGCAAACAAATGTTTTTTTTAGTTTCCCAGGGCAACAGAGTGTTGGGCGCTACTATTCACAGGAAAGCAGGTGCGGTCTGCTGAACGAAGCCTGCTGAACGAAGTGAAGGATCTCGCAATACTCCTGACAGATCCTTCGCTGCGGTCAGGAGAAAACCGTATCCGCACCGTTTTTCTGCCCTCTAACAACGAATTTGCGCGCTGGAAAAAACCTCTGAACAAAACGAGTATGAAGGAGGATGAAAATGGATCAAAAAACACAGGAGGCACTGAAGCAAAGATACATGACTGCGGTTCAAAGCTTCATCGATAAGGTGAGAGATGACCCTGCCGTTATCGCGGTGATTGTCAGCGGCAGCCTGGCCTATGATGTGGTCTGGGAAAAAAGCGATATCGACATGACCGTTATTGTTCGTGATCAGGTGCTGAAGAATGAAAGCTATTGCATTGTTGAAGATGGAATTACGATCAATGTTTCACTGAACATCAGAAGCGCGTTTAAACGGGTTATCGAAGGCAATATCGGAGGGTCGTGGTTCCAGTCCTATATTTCAAACGGGAAAATCGTATACAGCACCGATGAAAGCCTTGTCGAGTATTTTGAAGAGTGTAAAAACATCGGCAGCGATGATATGGCCCTGGCGATGTTCACGATGGCCGGAGAACTGATAGGGTTGTACGACAAGGTTAGAAAGTGGCTGACGGCCAGGAAGGATCCTGTATATGCACAGTATTTTCTGCTGAAGGCGGCTGAGCCCATCGCGTGCATGGAAATGTGTCTGGCCGGGCTGCCATTCTCCCGAAATTCCATACAGAAAGTCCTGCAGATGAACCCGGAGGTGATTCTTCCCTTTTACCGGGATGGTATGACCCACCTGCTCAGCGAAGAGGAAATCCTCGCTGGCCTGGATAAGATTGATGCATACCTGGAAAAGCATTTAGATATCATCAAAAAGCCTGTTATCACTTACATGGCCGACCAGGAGATCAAAACCATTACAATGCTGTCCCGGTATTTCAGGCTGGAGCCTCATTATATTATAGAAATATTTGAGTTTCTGGTGGAAAAGGGTGTGCTGGAAAGAGTGTCGCAGACCATCCGGATCACTGCCCGGGGGAAAAAAGCAGTGGAGGAAATCGGATACCTGTATATCCCATAAGCCAAGGGACCTGTCCCTGATGGTCACTGATGGTCAAACTCAAGAAAGGAGAAATTTATGTCTGTTCGTACATCCATTGAAATATCAGGAGCAAAGCAAAACAATCTGAAAAACATCTCGGTGGAGATCCCCCGCGATAAACTGACGGTTATCACCGGGGTGTCGGGATCGGGAAAATCCTCCCTGGCCTTTGATGTGCTTTATGGCGAGGGGCAGAGGCGTTTCCTAGATTCTATCTCAAACTTTGCAAAAAGCCGTATAACACAGTTGAAAAAGGCGAAGGTAGATTCCGTGAAGGGGTTGTCCCCGGTAATTGCCATCGAGCAAAAGAAGAGCAACAACAACCCTCGTTCAACGGTGGGCACTGTCACAGATATTAACGATTATCTTCGGTTGCTGTATTCTACGGCGGGCACAGGCACCTGCCCGGTCTGCGGGCATCCGCTGAAGCAGCTGTCCGCAGCGCAGATCGCCGAGCATATTTCCTCCCTGCCGGCAGGAACGAAATGTGAGCTTCGTGCACCAGTGTACAAGGTGTTTGGGGAAGATTACGAATATACCTTCAATCAGCTGCGGCAGAAGGGATATAAAAACCTTCTCGTCGATGGAGAACCCTTTTCACTGGCAGAAAAGCGGGAACTGGACGAGTCGGCGGACTATCATATTGAATTGGTGATTGATCGTTTCACCTTGAAAAGTGATATCTATATTCAGCTGGCAAAGTCCATCGATGCGGCCATGGCTGCGCTGGAAGAAGACATCATGCTGCGGGTGGAAATTATCGGAGGGGTGGATCCGAAGTTTTATGAAGGGCTGGGCTGCCCGGAGCATCATTACACCTTGTGTGAAATGCAGCCGTTCCACTTTTCATTTAATTCACCGGGCAGTGCCTGTCACACCTGTATGGGCGTGGGGATGTCCTATGTTGTCGAGCCCAGGTTTCTCGTGGTCGCTCCTGAAAAAAGCATCAACCAGGGAGCGTTGAAAAACACTGTGTACAATACCTCGGGCAAGGACAGCTACAGGGGGGTCATCATGTACAGCCTCTCTCAGAAGTACGGCTTCAGCCTGGATACTCCCTTTCATCTTCTGCCGAAGGAGATTCATGAGCTCCTGTTCTACGGAACCAAGGGGGAAACGGTGAAGATGATTCAGCCGCCGGATGCGAAAAGGAAGAACTGGATCACTGGCAGAGAACGGCATTTCAGGGGTTTTGTCCCCGAGTTTGAAAGTTGGTACAAACATTATATTCACAAATCATCCACCACCGAAGCCTTTGAGCCCACCTTTATCAAGGAGTGCATGATTGAAAAGCTATGCCCGGAGTGCCATGGGGCAAGGCTGAAAAAGCAAAGACTTCAGGTGACGGTAGGCGGAAAGAACATCGACGAGCTAAGCCGCATGCAACTGCCCGAAGTTCTTGCTTTCCTGGAATCGTTAACCTTTAACGAAGATAAACGGGAGGTGGCCATGACGGTGATCCGTGAGATCACAACGCGTCTGCGCCTGTTAATCGATATCGGACTGCATTATATCAATCTTAGCAGAAGAAGCGACAGCATTTCAGGTGGTGAGATGCAGCGTATCAAAATGTCCACACAAATCTCCAGCGAGCTCATGGGAATGCTGTATGTAATGGATGAACCAAGCATCGGCCTGCACCCGCGAGATTCCGACAAGGTTATCAACACCATGAAGAAGCTGCGGGATATCGGCAACACCGTCATCGTCGTAGAACATGATATGGATACGATAAAAAACGCGGACTACATCATCGAAATCGGCCCCGGGCCGGGTATCCACGGAGGGAATATTGTTGCCTGCGGGCAGGCCGAAGATATCATGAACGCACCGCAATCGGCTACAGGCCGTTATCTCTCGGGAGAAGCGTACATTCCGGTTCCGAAGCAAAGACGTCAGCTGGGGGATACCTTTCTGTCCATTCAGGGAGCCCGCGAGAACAACCTGAAAAACGTGGATCTGGATATTCCGCTGGATGTCTTTATTTGCATTACGGGTGTGTCCGGCTCCGGAAAGAGCTCGCTTATCAATGAAATTTTGTCCAAGCAGCTGAAGATTGACAAAACAGGGGCGCGAATCGCCGCCGGAGAGCACGATTTCCTGTTTGGTGCGGAGCTGATAAGCAATGTGATCAACATCGATCAGACCCCCATCGGCAGAAACAGCAAGTCAAATCCGGCTACGTATATCGGTCTGTATGATAAGATCCGGGATCTGTTCGCCAAGCAGCCCGATGCCATCGAAATGGGTTATCAGGCCATCGATTTCAGCCTCACCCATGCGAATGGTACCCGCTGCGAGCATTGTGCCGGAGATGGCATCATCATCACAAACCTGCAGTTTATGGCCGATATCGAAACCATCTGCCCGGTGTGCAAGGGCATGCGGTTCTCGGATGAAGGGCTTGAAATCAAGGTACAAGGCCGCAACATTGCGGAGATCCTGGAGATGACCGTTGAGGAGGCACTGGAGTTTTTTAAGGACAACAAATATCTGAAGCACAAGCTTGGTATCATGAACGAACTGGGACTGGGATACCTTCGGCTTGGGCAAAGCTCAACGACCCTTTCGGGCGGCGAGGCTCAAAGGGTGAAACTGGCCTATGAGCTGTCAAAGATCAAGCGAGGCACACGTAACCTGTATATTCTCGATGAGCCAACAACGGGACTGCACCTGTCCGATATCCAGAAGCTGCTGGACTGCCTGAACCGGCTGGTGGACAGCGGGCACTCGGTGATTGTCATCGAGCATCACCTGGATGTGATTAAATCGGCGGACTATATCATTGATCTGGGGCCCGAAGGCGGCAACGGCGGAGGATACATCGTTGCAGAAGGCACTCCGGAGCAGGTAGCAGCGGTGGAAGCTTCATACACGGGAAGGTACCTGAAGACCGTTTTGCCGGGAGCATAGAAACGGCCTTGAAATCAGATAACCCGCAATCAGAGGAAATGACGCCATTGTTGCTGTTAGCTTTACTTATACCACCAGGTCAAAAAACAGAAATATGTGTTTTATCTTAAACGCAGCAATTGTCATCCTGAGCGCAGCGAAGGATCTTGTCAGGAGCAATTCGAGATCCTTCACTTCGTTCAGGATGACAGGCTGCACCTGCTTGCCTGTATCGAGAACGTTCACTTCGTTCAACAGGCTGCGCCTGCTTGTCTGTTACCCAGCCAGTCATGGTAAAAACAGGCTTGTTCAAGCAATGAAAAACATATAGAATTGAGGATGCTGATATGTTATGATAAAACGTGGCAGTGCTTTTGCTGTGAGTTTTTAGATGGCAGCAAAGGTTCGGTTGTTTTCACGCTGCAGGCTGAGAAATGTATGATGGGTTTGATCATAAAGCTCACTCACCGGCTATGAATCCGTGTAAAGCAACTATAGACAGTATCGAGGTGGGAAATTTGAAACGCAGCCAAAAAAAGAAGGTACAGAAATTCCTGTTTGTTTTTCTGGCTATTGAGATTATTGTACTGATTTTTATTTTCGGCAGCAAGCGCGTTGTCGAAACTGTTACGATAGAAGCTGGTTCTGGTTACCCCACGGCAGAACTTTTCTTAACGAATGCAAAACGTAAAGCCAGCTTTATTACTGATTTGTCCACAATTACAGTCAATACCCCCGGGGTATATACGATTGAAATTCGAGTTGGCCAAAGAAAATTCAAGTCCTCGCTGCAGGTTGTCGATACAACAGCTCCCATCGGAGAGGTTCGGTCAATCGATTTGGTCCAGGCGGAAGAGATCAAGCCTGAAGACTTTTTTGCAAGCATTACCGATGCCACGGATGTAGTGGTTTCATATAAATCCGCGCCGGATATGTCAAAGCTGAACACACAGCCTGTGGCGCTGGTTTTAACCGACAGGTCCGGAAACATCAACGAGTATGAGACCACCCTTAGAATATCAAAAGCGGTGCATACGCTTCAGGTTGAAGTGGGAACGACAGATCTTGCAATAACAGATTTTCTTAAGCCTGGCGTTACGGCTGACAATATCACCATAACGGGAGAGAACGTTAATTTCAGTCAAATTGGCAGTTATCCGGTTCAGTTGAACATTGACGGGGTTGTTTGCGATTCAGCAGTAGAGGTGGTCGACACAACTCCCCCCGTTGCCATTGCGGTTCAACAGGACGGATGGCTGGAGAAGGCTGTTGAAGCCGGGACTTTTGTTCAGGATATTCAGGACGAAACCGAGGTATCAGTTGATTATTTAGAGGAACCCGATTACAATCGAACCGGGGAGCAGCCGATTACCCTTGTATTAACCGATGCGGGCGGGAATAAAACCATACTGGAAAGCATCCTGAACCTTCAGCCCGATGTTGATCCGCCACAGATTTACGGGGCCAAGAAAGCCATCGCCTACATTGGGGTGCCGTTCTCGTATAAAAAAGGTGTATACGCTGAAGACAACAAGGATGGGGAAGTGGCGGTTACGGTAGACAGCAGCCAGGTGAACCTGAAGGTTGTCGGGGAATACCCGGTATTCTACTCCGCCGTCGATTCTTCCGGCAACAAGACCGAGATGGAGCTAACCGTTTCAGTCATTGAACAGACAGTCACCCGGGAAGAGCTGGATGAGCTGGCGGATGAGATTCTGGCCAAGATTATCACCGAAGATATGACCGTGCTGGAAAAGTCATGGGCGGTTTATCACTATATTAAGCATCACGTTGCTTATACGGGTACATCCGACAAATCAGACTGGATGAGTGAAGCTAAAAGCGGAATTGTCAGAGCGGTGGGTGATTGTTTCACCTATTACTCCATGTCGCATCTGCTGCTGGATAAGATAGGCGTTACGGCATTAAGCATAGAACGGGCATCTTTCGAAGGAGAAGCACGGCATTACTGGCATATGGTGAATTATGGTGAAGGCTGGTACCATTTTGATGCCTGCCCCCATAAATCCAATTTTACTGCGTTCATGCTGACCACCGAAGAGGCAGACGCATTCTCCAAGCGTATTGGAAAGAACGAGTACTATTACCGTTATGACAGAGAAAAATATCCGGAATCTGAAGCAGAGCCTACGGAAGAAATCCTTGCGCTGCGAAGGAAGGAATAAGTAAATAGCCTGACTGCTCATGGGTGCGTGTTGCTGAACATGCACCCTGGCAATGAATAAAATTCCTCGCGCTCGTTTATAACAGCCCTGCCAGGAATGACCAAAAGGGATCCTGGGAATAATATTTTTACCACTTGCATAGAACAGAAAATACCATCACCAAAGGGGGAAAATTTACGAAAGAGTTAGGTGTTATTGGAGGAATGGGCCCGCTGGCAACGGCATACTTCATGGAGCTGGTGGTTCGAATGACCGATGCCGAAGCCGATTGTGAACACATTCCGATGATCATATTCAACAGGCCGGATACACCCGACAGGACAAGCTTTATTGTCGGCAAAAGCGGCAATAGCCCTCTGGAAGCGATCATAAAGGTTGGAAATCAGCTGGCGGATCATCAAGTGGATTATATTGCGATACCCTGTGTCACCGCTTATTTTTTTTACCAGCAGCTTAAGGAGGGGATTGCGGCTCCGGTCATCAATATGATCGAAGAAACAGCCATCTGCCTGAAGCAGGAAGGAATCCAAACGGTTGGCCTGATGGCCACAGATGGAACCATCTCCAGCGGTTTTTTCAGGGAAGGGTTGAAGCATCACGGAATAAGCGTGGTTGAACCTTCCGCGCAAGGCCAAAAGCGTGTAATGGATATCATTTATGGCAGCATAAAGGCTAACCAGCCTGTGAATATGGAAGATTTCAACCTGGTAGAAACAGAATTGCGAAAAAACGGCGCGCAGGCCATCCTTCTTGGGTGTACCGAGCTGTCGATGATTCACAGGGATTTTCCACTTGGCTCCGGCTTTTTGGACAGCATGGAGGTGCTCGCCCGAAAATCCGTATTGCTTTGTGAAGGCCGCTTAAAAAAGGAATACGAGCGTCTGGTGAGATGAAAATTGAATCAGTACCGCCGGAAATACAAGATATGCAACCGCATATCCAGCAGAAGAAAAACTGGAAAATCAACACAGGAGTGAACGCGAGAAATGAAAAGACAAACAAATATTCTTGAATATCTTGAGAATATTGTACATCAATATCCTGACAAAGCCTGCTATGCCAATGAGTCGGAAGCACTTTCCTTCCGACAGGTCTATGACAGCGCTCGGGCCATAGGAACTTTCTTGAACCAACAGAGTCTATATAAGAAACCCATTGTGGTTTTTATGAAAAAACACCCGAAAACCATCGTTACCTTTTTGGGCGTGGTTTATTCAGGGAATTATTATGTGCCCATCGATGAAGAGATGCCGGCACACCGCATCGAATTGATCTTTGAAAACCTGAAGCCAGCGGCGATCCTGTGTGACGATTCCACACGGGGCAAGATCGGACAGTTTGGCTATACCGGAAAGGTTTACCCCTACGATGAAATGGTGAATACCCAGCCGGATGAAGCGGCTTTACAGCATATTGCCTCCAGGGCTATCGATACCGATCCGATCTACATCGTGTTTACCTCCGGTTCCACCGGGGTGCCCAAAGGGGTGGTGGCATGTCATCGCTCGGTGATCGATTATATCGAAAGCCTGTCCGAGGTCCTGGCTGTCGACGAAAACACCATATTCGGCAACCAGACCCCGCTTTATGTGGATGCGTCCCTGAAGGAAATCTACCCCACACTGAAGTTTGGCGCCACCGCCGTGATCATTCCAAAGGAGCTGTTCATGTTTCCGCTGAAGCTGGTGGAATTTATGAATGAGAAAAGGATCAACACGGTTTGCTGGGTGGTTCCGGCATTGACAATGATCTCCGGCCTGGGCGTATTTGACAAGGTTATCCCTGAAACCCTGCACACCATTGCATTTGGCAGCGAAGTATTTCCGATGAAGCAGTTTCTGCTGTGGAAAAAGACCATGCCCAATGCCCGGTTTATCAACCTGTACGGGCCCACTGAAGCTACCGGCATGTCCTGTTATTATGAAGTGGACAGGGATTTTTCAGAACAGGAGGTCATCCCCATCGGAAAGCCCTTCAGGAATACCGAAATCCTGCTGCTTGATGATCAAAACCGGGAAGCGGCGCCAGGACAGCCAGGGGAGATCTGTATCCGCGGTACCTCACTGACACTGGGGTATTACAAGGATTTTGCCCGTACTCATGACGCCTTTGTGCAAAACCCGCTGAATGACATGTACCCTGAACAGATCTACCGCACCGGGGATATTGGCAGGTTGAATGAGCGGGGCGAGCTGGTTTTCATGTCCCGCAAGGATTACCAAATCAAGCATATGGGGCATCGCATCGAATTGGGAGAAATTGAAATGGTAATCAACCGCATGAATGGCATCATCAATTCCTGCTGCATTTTTGATGACGAGAAGAAAAAGATTATCCTATGTTATATGGGCAGCCCGGCCAAGGCCGAGGTGGTGCAATATGCCAAGGAAAAGCTGCCCAGATATATGATTCCGAACCTGGTGGATCAGCTGGAGGTCATGCCGCTGACCAATAACGGAAAAATTAACCGGCTGTTGCTGAAGGAAAAATATGTGAAACCGAAGAAGGAGACTGTGTAAAATGGAAGCATTATTGAATATATTGCAGGAGCTGCATCCCGAGGTTGACTTTGAATCCAGTGAAACCCTGATCGACGACAAGGTGCTGGATTCCTTTGATATCATCACGTTGATCTCGGAAATTAATGAAGAGTACGACGTGAGAATTCCGGTGGATGAGATCATCCCGAAGAATTTTAATTCGGCTAAAGCGCTTTATGCTTTGATTGAGCGGCTGCAGGACGAGTAAGGTTGAAGTTGCTATCCTAGGCGTGTGCCTATTATCTCGAGCGTGCCTGGCATCCCGAGTTTGTGCCTATTGTCTCGAGCGCATGCCTGTAATCCTGAGTGTGTGCCTGTAATTCTGAACGTGTGCTTGCAATCTTGAATGTGTACCTGCTGAGCGCGGCGAAGGATCTAATCATCAGGCTGCGGAGAAGTTTCTTCGCATACTCAGAAGTGTTTTCAAACAAGCTTGGTAACTTAGGTCAATAAATTTAAAGGACTGGAATCATATGCTGTTTACCTCATATACCTTCATATTGTTTTTGATAATACTGTTTATCCTATACTACCTGATCCCGAAAAAGCTGCAGTGGTGCCTTCTTCTTGCGGGAAGCCTGGCCTTTTACTGTTATTCCGGCTGGGACAATATGGCCTTTATGGCGGTGACCATTCTGGCAACCTTCTTCTTTTCGAACAAAATTGGGCAACTGCACGAGGAACAGGCAGTATATCTGAAAGAAAACAAAGCAACACTGTCAAAGGAAGAAAAGAAAGCATACAAGGAACAAATTAAGAAAAGACAAAAGAAGCTGCTGCTGTTATGCCTTGGGATCGATCTGGGCATTCTTGTGGTGCTGAAATATACAAATTTCGCGATTTTCAACATCAATTCGGTACTCCGGCTGTTTCAAGCTGGTGAATTATCCTTTTTGGATCTGATGCTGCCCATGGGCATCTCCTTTTATACCTTTCAGACCGTAGGGTATCTGGTGGATGTGTACCGCGGGAAATATGAGCCCCAGAAAAACCTGGCCAAGCTGGCCCTCTTCGTATCCTTCTTTCCGCAATTGATCCAGGGTCCCATCAGCCGTTATGATGATTTAAGCCAAACCCTGTATCAAGAGCATTCCTTTGACGGGCGCAGCATTTCCTTCGGCTTGCAACGCATTCTTTGGGGCTTCTTTAAAAAGCTGGTCATTGCCGACCGCATCTTAGTGGCGGTGAATGTCATCACGAAGGATCCTGAGAATTATCAGGGCATTTTTGTCCTGGTGGGGATGCTCTTTTATGCCGTACAGCTTTATGCCGACTTTACCGGCGGGATCGATATTACCATCGGTATCGCCCAGGTGTTTGGCATCAGGCTGCAGGAAAACTTCCAGCGGCCGTTCTTTTCAAAGTCCATCACCGAATACTGGAGAAGATGGCACATCACCATGGGCACATGGTTCAGGGATTATGTGTTTTATCCCATCTCCATCAGCACACCCATGCTAAACCTTTCCAAAAACAGCAGGGCGAAGCTGGGGGACAAGATAGGAAAGAGAGTGCCCGTCTATCTTTCCACCATTACGGTGTGGTTTGCCACCGGTATCTGGCATGGTGCCAGCTGGAACTTTATTGTGTGGGGGCTGATGAACTGCCTGGTGATTATCATTTCACAGGAATGCGAACCTCTGTACGAGAGGTTTCACGCAAGGTTTAATGTTCGGAAAAGCTTCCTGTTCCGCATGTTTCAGGTCGTGCGGACCTTCCTTTTAATGTGTTCGCTGCGAATCCTGGATTGCTACCGGGATGTGGGAGTAAGCTTCAAGATGTTTGGAACCCTGTTTACAAAGTGGAATTTCAGGGAGGTCTTCAATGGAGCATTGCTCCAGCTGGGTTTGCAGCGTGCTGATTACCTTGTTCTGCTGCTGGGGGTTTTGGCGATGATCGCCTTCAGTTTGCTGCAAAGAAGCGGAAGCCTCAGGGAAAAACTGGCGGAAAGACATGGGCTGGTACGTTATGCGGTATATATCATTTTGCTGATAGCGGTGATCACCTTTGGGGCATATGGCATCGGTTACGACAGTAATCAGTTTATTTACAACCAGTTTTAGTCACTTACTGCTGTCAGGAATTTGATGTAATGCAGCTGTAAGCTTCCGACACTTGGTTGTGGGCTCAGCCCACTTAAGTCATCAGAAAGAAGAGGACCATGAAAAAAAGAAAAATCATTCAGGTGGCCGCGGCGGTCACCATAACCATCATATTGTTAAGCTTTCTTGAAAGGCTCCTGATGCCCAAATACATGACGGAGATCCTTGAAGGCACTCTGATTTCCGAGTATTATCAGGAAGAGAACAAGAACCACGATGTGATCTTTATCGGGGATTGTGAGGTTTATGAAAACTTCTCACCGGTAACGCTGTGGGAACAATACGGCATCACCAGTTTTATCCGTGGCAGCGCACAGCAGCTGATCTGGCATTCCTATTACCTGCTGGAGGAAACGCTTCGCTATGAAAAACCCAAGGTGGTTGTGTTCAATGTTCTTTCAATGAAATATGACGAACCACAAAAGGAAGCCTACAACCGCATGGCATTGGATGCCATGCCGCTGTCTCTTTCAAAGCTGAAGGCCATTCGGGCTTCGATGATGGAGGATGAAGAGTTTATCACATATTTATTTCCGATCCTGCGTTACCATTCCAGATGGAGCGAATTAAAGGGAGAGGATTTTGAATACCTTTTGAAGAAGGAACAGATTTCCCATAACGGTTATTTGATGCGTGTGGATTCAAAGCCCATGACAAATCTGCCACAGGCGAAGAAGCTGGCCAATTACCAGTTTAGTGATGTCTGCTATGATTACCTTGATAAAATGACAGCTCTGTGTAAAGATAATGGCATAGAGCTTGTGCTGATTAAGGCACCCACCCTTTATCCCCATTGGTATGAGCAATGGGACGACCAAATACGGGAATATGCGAAAGAAAATGCTCTTTCCTATATGAACTTTTTAGATTATACTGATGAAATCGGCATTGACTTTAGCCGTGATACCTATGACGCCGGGCTGCACCTGAACCTTTCAGGCGCTGAAAAGATGTCGGTGTATTTTGGAAAAATCCTGACGGAACGCTTCGCGTTGGAGGATCACCGCAGCAATGCCGCTTTGAAGGAACAATGGAGTGACAAAATTGCCTTATATTACCATACGATGGATAACCAATACGCCGAACTGGAATCGCTTGGGTATATCAAGGCATTCAACACCAGGAGGAATGAGGATTAAAATGAAGAAAAATGTGATTGTGATTATCGTTGTTGCACTTTTATTGGTTGCAGGAGTTGCTGCCATTTTACTGCTCAACGGAGGAAACAGAGATGTTTCCGGAAATAATAACAACCCGCAGCCGCAAACGGGTAATGAAAAAGAAGATTTGGGCTACTTTTTTGAGTATAAAGGCGTTCAGATAACCATTGAAGCTCCATCCGCCCCGGTTCTTAAAGCTTTGGGCGAACCCATGAACTATTTTGAGGCCCCAAGCTGTGCCTTTGAAGGGATGGATAAAATCTATACCTACAGTGGTTTTGAATTTCAAACCTATACCAAAGAGGATAAAGACTATATTTCATCCATCTATTTCCTCGATGACAGTATTACAACGCCAGAGGGCATAGGTCTGAACGCCACCCTGGAGGATATTACAAAGGCATATGGCACGGATTATCAGCAATCCTTCAGCCAGTACACCTATACCAAAGGTAAATGCAACCTCAGCTTCATTCTGGAAAACAATGAAGTGGTTTCGGTGCAATATGCCTCTGTTGATTTCGTTGGAAGTGAGCAAGAGTAAAACGCCGGGTGTTACTCAGTAAAATCATGAAACAATTAATAATACGGGAGGATACCCTGGGGCATCCTCCCGTATTTTTGTTTGAAATAACTATCTCCGACATCCATGAAACACATTTCCCTGCATGATAAAAGGACACGGATTATACTGAACCCTTTCAGATGAAACACAGCTGCAGAGCATTGTCCGCTGTTTAGTTTTCAGGTTGACTGTTGTCACCCTCTTCCAGGGTTTTTTGAATTTCTTTGATTTTTTGAAGGTTCTCAAGGTAATCTTCCTTCAGAATATGTTTATTCTTATAGAACTCTTCCAACTCGTATTCAAAAGCGTTCAATGCTTTTTTCACAGTTTCAAACTTCTCGGTGTATTCGTTTGTAATCGCGGTAAGCTGATCTTCCTGATCTTTCATCAGTTGCTCGATTTCATCCTGGTGCTCTGTTTTCAGGCTGCTGATCAGGGCCTCCAGCTCGTAAAGCCGCCCCAGCTGCTTATTGAGATCCATGGTCTTTTTGAAGAAGTACAGGTTTGAGATCACCAGTGCTACAATGATAAGGACACTTATAATGACGCCAATATGGTTCTTTTTCATCGCTCAAACTCCTTGTAAACCGGGTTTATCAAACATGGCAGGTCACACAGATGTGCTCAATTTCCGACTTGGGGAGATGGAGTGGATGCTGGAAAACGCAAGCTCTGTGTTGTTTAGTCTATTGTATCAATTCAGGTGAGGTTTTTCTACAGTTTTCGCAAACTTTTGTAATCTGCCATCTGTTGGTGTGTAACTGGTTAGAGTAGAAGAGGGTGGCAATCCACGTAAAATAGTACAATGATATCAACCTTATCAACCACAACAATGTGTCAACACCGGACGAAAATTGACTATATGGAAGTGCGGACATCATAGCAACAGAAGCAATTGCTATGCAATTGCAACACACGCGGGTGCATGGGCGAGTGGCAAGCAAAGCTTGCGACCAGCCCCGGATGCATGGGCGACTAAATGTTAATTTTGTCCAAAATTGCGTTTGCCTGTGGCTCGAATTATTTGATATAATGAAAGCAAGTTCCTATTGGATTTGCTGAATAATAAAACTGCTGCGGTGCCTAACGAACTCATGAAGCCTGTTCCCGTCCGTCAAAGTAACGAACAAAATTCTTATGGCACAGAAAAAAATGAAGCCTGGAGGAATTGGAAGATGAAGAAAAAGAATATCTACATACTGGTTTTATTGGTTTTTTCCTTATTATTCTCCCATAATGTAAAGGCTGAGGAAGGTTTCCGCTTTGGTTATGAAGCATACAATTTGAACAATATGGGACTATACAATGGAATAAGCACAGAAAATTTCGAACCGGATCTGCGTTCCACAGTGAATCGGGAAACCGCAATAGTAATGGTGATGCGGATATTTGGCCTGGAGGATGATGCAATCAGCCTCGATGCACAGGAAGCAGAAAAATACCTTGATTTTTATGTGGATAAACATGAGGTTTCTGTATGGGCGTATAAACATATGGCTTTTGCGGTGAAAAACGGTACTATTAAAGGAACTTCTTTGAACACCTTAAGCCCAAAAACTGAAATAGACGGTAAAATGTTTGCTTCTATCATACTAAGGCTGTTGGGAGAAGTTACACCGGCGGATTCATATCAAAAAGGAATTGATATTCTCTCAGACAAGGGAATTGTTTCGCGAAAAGATGTGGATTATTTCAAAAAGTGTCCTTTTACAAAAGATCAGATAGTTGGGATGACCTATTCTGCGCTTTTTGCACCATTCAGCAACAGTAATGAAACATTATTGGACAAGCTTGTTCATGAAGGAATAATACCAACCGAAGATGTGATACTCAAAAGAAAAGTGAAGCAAATCATTCAGGAAATCATAACACCAAATATGACAATACTCGAAAAGGAATATGCAATATATAATTATGTAATAAATAATGTAATGTATGACTATTCCTTTAAAAAGAATACCGATTATCATGCCTTGGTTGAAGGTGTATCGGTTTGCCAGGGATATGCTTTGGCCACAAAACTATTATTCGATGAAGCTGGGTTCGAATCGCGTGTGATTTTTAGTACAGACCATGCATGGAATCTGGTGAAGATTGGTGATTCATATTACCATTTAGACTCTACAGGCAGAAAGTTTAATAAAAATGATGATTATGTAGGTTCCTATCAGAACTGGAATAAATCCAGTTATCCGGAGTGCAACGGTACAAATGCTGCTCCCTTGGGCTTTTTGTTTGTTAAAGGAGATTATTACTATTACGATAATTTTCTAACAACAGACTCAGCTCAGTTAACTTTATTCAGAAAAAGGCTGGGTGGCCCGGAAGAAGAGGTTTGTAAGCTTGAACCCGAGGGATGGGTAATTCGTAATGTGGATGACTGGGTATATTACGCCACCAGAAGCAATGGAGAAATATACAGAAAAAATATAAATGATACTGAACATCATGAAACAATAAAGTATAAAAATATTTTTTTGGAAGATTTTATTGTGGTCGATGGGTGGATATATATCAGCAATACAAAAAACCTGGTTCGTCTGAATATAGATATCAATGAACAATACAGTATGCTGGTTCTTGATGATAAGGATTTAGGGGATTCCAAAGCAGGAGAGGAATATACCTCCCTGGGAAAAGTAATAGCAGCAAAAGATGGCTTACGTTTCTTAATCACAACCAATCGGGTAATGGATGAAGGGAACGCTGTTTCGATCAAATATGATTATTATCGAATGAATTACGATGGTACGGAACAAACCTTGTTATATTCTCAAAAAGTAGAAGAAAGCTCATGAAGAATAATGGTACAACATGGTACCTATTATAACAACGGAAGCGATTGC